>Ga0099364_10014835_pt1 | contig 10323 bp, 6 predicted proteins | sample TergutTh196P3_FD_73070 | JGI IMG/M metagenome (GOLD analysis project Ga0099364, IMG submission 73070) | Microcerotermes parvus P3 segment gut microbial communities from Pointe-Noire, Republic of the Congo - Th196 P3 | ecosystem: Host-associated > Arthropoda: Insects > Digestive system > Gut ...
TGAACGAGCCGCCCGGTGCGAGAATGCGCGTTGGTTTATCCGGGCTTACAATGGCGGAATATTTCCGCGATGTTGAGGGGCAGGATGTACTTTTGTTTATCGACAATATATTTAGGTTTACACAAGCGGGAAGTGAGGTTTCGGCACTTCTCGGACGTATGCCGAGTGCGGTTGGGTATCAGCCGACACTTGCTACCGAAATGGGTGCATTGCAGGAGCGGATTACATCTACTAACAAGGGTTCAATTACATCGGTTCAAGCGGTCTACGTCCCCGCCGATGACTTGACCGACCCGGCACCCGCAACCACGTTTGCACACTTAGATGCAACGACTGTTTTGTCGAGAAGCATCGCTTCGATGGGAATATATCCATCGGTTGACCCGCTCGACAGCACATCGAGGATTCTCACCCCTCAGATTATCGGCAACAATCATTACGAAGTTGCGCGTTCGGTACAGTCGATTTTGCAAAGGTATAACGAGTTACAGGACATAATCGCGATTCTCGGAATGGATGAGCTTGATGACGAAGATAAGCTGTTAGTTTCCCGTGCGAGGAAGATTCAGAGATTCCTGTCACAGCCGTTTTTCGTGGCGGAGGCATTTACCGGCATGGAAGGTAAATATGTCCCGTTGAGCGAAACAATCCGCGGATTTAAAGAAATAATTGACGGAAAACATGATGATATTCCCGAATCGGCATTCTTGTTCGTCGGCGGGATTGATGAAGTTGTTGCAAAAGCGAATAAGAGCAATTAGGAGGCTTGTATGACTCCCTTTAACCTTAAAGTGATTACCCCTGATAAAATCTTTTTTGACGGCGTAACAGGAAATGTTATCGTCCGAACAACAGTCGGCGATAAAGGAATCCTTGCCAAACATGAGCCTTATGTTGCTGCGCTTCCTATTGGGAGAATGCGGATAATGGGTGAGGACGGCAAGTACAAAACCGCCGCAATTTCCACAGGGACAGTCCGCGTGGAGGACGGCGGCGATACCGTTATTCTTGTGCAAAGCTGTGAGTGGAGCGATAAAATTGACGTTAAGCGTGCCGAGGATGCCAAGCAATCGGCCGAATTGCGGATTGCCGATGCCAATATCTCTATAGTAGAACACGAAATTGCCGAGTTTAAACTAAAACGCGCGCTAAACCGCTTAGATGCCGCCGGACGTGAATAACAAAATGTAAGTTAACACCGCAGGGCAAACCCTGCCCCCTCGCCTACGGCGAGAGAGCCGCCCCAAGGGGGCGTGCCATAAAACAGTATCCGCCTTTCATGGCGAACTGGGGGCAAAACTGCGACCGTCAGCGAAAGCTGGCGGTTGATATACTTTGCAATAAATCAGGGTTTGTTGCATTTGGTTTTCATGCCGTAAAACGTGTAGTTTTACGGCTTTTTTGCGTTAAAATCGTCCCAAATCGGCTGAAAATCCGCAATTTTTCCTCTTGCAAAATGTCCTAGTTTTTTGCAAATGAAAAACGGAGGATTATCATAGGTGGATAATCAAAATATATGCAACCTTACTAAAGATTATTACGATAACATCAATTGGGACAAGCAAATTACGACTCCCGACCGAAAGAACAAGCCGAACAAAAACGATAAAGGTGTCTCGATTCTATTCATTCTTACTCTGCCGTTTACTGCCGTGTTCATTTTGACGTTTTGCTTCTTCAAGGAAATTTTCACTAAGGGTCGGGAGGCGAATTATAAAGGTGTTTTCCGAAAGCGAGACGCATTTTTTATTATATTCGGCGGCATGATTTCGCTTACCTTTATATTAGGGGCGGTTTTGTGTTTCTTCATAATGATTAGCGGTGGCAATTTGGGGAATGACATAGGCACACTTGTTGAGCGATTCGGAGTGAACGGCACTTATTTTATATTCGTGACTGTCTTTATCATTAGCTTGCTGATTTTCATTGCGGTTCGGAAGGCTTACGGGAAAGTCTATGCGAGGTGTCCGAATCCGAAGAAAAAGCATAGCACGATTCTTTTTAATATGTACATTATCGTAGGAGCGTTGCAAGTGCAGATTACATCTGTAATTTTATTGATACTACTGTTTACCCCAATAAGAATAACCGTAACAAATGAAGACGGCGAGGCAATCGATGTTTCTCTAAATGATTTCGACACTTGCAAATGTCTTGATGGGAATTGGTACAGAGTGGCTTTTTCCGAGCAGGGACAGGGGTTCATTGAGAATCCGCGAGGGTTGTTTGAACCCGCATTTGTTAATCCCGATGGACAAATAATCCCGCCGTGGTAAAGCCAAACAAGAGCATTGAGTGCTTGACGTCATCTTGCACACCGCAGGAGCGGTCAAATAAATTTAGGAATTATAGGAGTTATATTTAATGAGAAAACTGTTATCTATTATTGTGATTATCGCTATTTTACTGTCTTTAGTAGCTTGTTCACAAGAGAAAGAAGAGAAAAAGTCCGACCAACCCGCCGACCTTTTGGCTCGTTATGAAAAAGCACTTAATAACCAAGATGTTCACGCATTTTTCGATTGCGTTGACCCCGATGCCGTAGAATTTTTAGAGGGAATGCTCGGAATTGTCGGTGGTATTGCCGGAGTAAAAGGCGATGACCTCCAAAAGTTGTTCCCGATGATAATGAGAATCGCTATTGAAATTCATGAGGAGGGCGATGACGAACCTATTTCGGTTAGGTTCACGGAAATAAGCACAACAAGGAGAGGAAACGGCGACAACAAGGCTGTGATTCTTTACGAAGAAGTCCTCATTTTCGCAGACGGAACAGAAACATCTTCCGAAAAAACAGTAAGTGTTATAAAAATAAATGAGCGGTGGTACTTAGACGCTTTAGCGGAAGATGTACCTGTTTCCGATTTGAAAGAATCCGAAGATGAGAAACCGTTGTTTATTTCGGGAGCGGTTTTCGAGAATGTGAATCTTGTCGCTGCACAAGACTTTGAAACTAAAAAATGGGGCTTGGCTGATATGTCAAACAACATTGTTGCTCAATTTGATTATGACGAATTAGGATATGCTTTTGATAATGGTGTTATCCCTGCAAGGAAAGGCGGTTATTGGGGAGCGATTAACACCAACGGCGACATAATCATTGATTTTATGTATGATAGGCTTTATTCAAGTTATCATCGTACCAACGATACTTTAGATCACAGCGATAAAATTTGTTTCACAAACGGATATATTTTTGCGGAATTAAATAAAGCTACCGGAATCATAAACCACAAAGGCGAAACAACACTTGCTTTAGCCCAAAATCTCGGTATCCTCGATGTTAATTCTGTTGAGCCTGTCTATACTGGTAGTGACTTCTATATCGTGCGTGTTGTTACTGATGTTACTCTTTCCACTATCGTTAATGTTTACGGTATGAGCAACGAATTGATAAAGACATTTGAGGATTTAGAGGCGTACAATAACGAGTATTTGTATGGTTATGTTTCCGGCGATTCGGGCGGAAGAATGGCGACAATCACAGATACGAAAGGCAATACGATATGGTCGTCTCAATCTTTAGCAAACCCAAATGCTAAATTCGCAAATATAAGCGTAGAGAAGAATATGTTTGTTGTTGGTAATTCGGTTTTAGATATTAACGGCAATGGGTATGAATTGGCTTATGGAGGTGTGGAATTTTACGATGACTTCTTTGTTGCCCGAAATGTTCGAGTTGCCGAGTTCCACGACTATGATTTAGCGAATCCCGTGTCTTTCTTCCAAGTTGACGGCGAATCGAGTGGGTTTGTCGAGGTCTTCAATAACAAATATGCTGTTCTTGAAGAGGGGAGCGATATTGTCCTGTATGACATCGAAAGCAAGGAGAGGCACAAGTTCGGCTCGTTTAGGGCTTTGACGAATAATATAGCCTATGTTCAAGACTCGAACCGTGTTTTCTATGGAGTTTGGGTTGGCGATAGGCTCGCTTTGGAATGTGAATATAATAAGATTGAGCGTGACGGCAATTTCTTCATATTGAATAAGGGGGCAGAAACGCTCAAAGCTGAAATTGTTGACGGCGAGGTTCGGTGGATTGATGAAGAATAAAGCAAAATGAATATAAAAATGCCCTCAAACGGAAAATTGCCGTTTGAGGGCATTGGTTTTTGCGTTAAAAAGGGCGTTCGCTTGGAACGCCCTTGAGACTTTAGGATGGCTGATTTAATTTTTAGATTTTATAGGGGTTAAATTAAACCTGTTTTATGGCTACCACCCTCAAGGGGCGGGGTATTACACCCTTACTTTCAATAAACGAACGGGCAATTGCCCGTTCGTTTTATATACGCAAACTAAAAACCGCACAACAAAGGAAACTCCCATTGCCGCAGGACTTCGTATACTCCGACGGCAACGCTGTTTGACATATTCAAGCTTCGTAAACCTGCCCGCATTGGGATCTGCAAACAACGCTCACTGTACTCTTCCAGCAGTTGTGCGGGCAAGCCTTTATCCTCCCTCCCGAAAATGAGGTAGGAGTTGTTTTTGTATTCAACATCACAGTAGCATTTGGGCGAGTTTGTTTCATAAAACCAGTACTCGGGGGCGGATGCATTCGTTAAAAGAGGCAAATCGGGATTAGTTGTTTTTGCGAAAAAGTCATCAAATCCCTCATAAACGCTCACATCCAACTTCTCCCAGTAGTCCAAACCCGCACGCTTCATTTTCGAGTCGTTCAGCTCAAACCCCATTGGGAGAATTAAATGCAGGTTTGCCCCCGTTGCGGCGCAGGTTCGCGCAACATTCCCGGTGTTTTGCGGAATCTGCGGATGCGCCAATACTACATTAAGGCAAAAACGGCTCACTTTTCCTCCGGCTCAATTACATATTTCATTGCCGCGAAATCATAAGGCGGAATTTGCAAATAGCCGAGTTCCCTTTGCCTGTCAACCGACCTTATCAACTCGAATGAAACAAAATTATCGGTAGGCGGAACTATTTTGAACTTAGCCGAACGTCGATAACGGTTAAGGTAAATGGTAACAACTTCGCCTAATTCGTGGTCAATCCTTGAGAAAATGCAATAACGCGGGGTTGCCTCGATTATTTTCAGCGAGCCCCTTTCAAAAACCTTGCAACTTCTGCGGATTCGCGCCAATGTCGAAACGAATTCCACCAACGACATATTTTCCATTCCCCACGGGTAAGTGCGGCGGTTAAACGGGTCTCTGTACCCCTCCTGCCCTGCCTCATCGCCGTAGTACACACACGGAATGCCCGGCAAAAAGAATTGCAGAACCATGGCACATTTCAGCAATGCGATTCCATAGACATATTCTTGTTCGTTTAAGCCGTTTTCCGCTTGCCACCTACGGTCATGGTCGGCGACATCTCTTCCCGCTAACCGTGTAATTGCCCGCTCAATATCGTGAGTTGAAATAAAATTCATCAAAATATCGACAGACGGTTTCGGATAATGCTCGATAATTGTCATAATGCCGTCTTTAAATGCGTCAGCCGCGCCGTTTTTGATATAATTCAAAATTGCTTCCTTAAACGGGTAGTTCATCACGCTGTCTAATTGTCCGCCCGTCAAGTACCGTCTGCGAACGCCGTAGCTTTCCTTAGTCGTTGCATCTTCCCAAACTTCGCCGTAAATTACCTTGTCCGCACCCTTTGCCTTTACCGACTTATGCAACTCATCAATAAACTCATCGGGCAATTCATCGGCAACATCAAGCCGCCAACCCGATGCGCCTAAGTCAATCCATTTCTGCAAAATCCCGCCCTTGCCGCAGATATACTCAGTGTAATCGGGGTTGTTTTCATTTACGTTAGGCAGGGTTGTCATTCCCCACCACGACTCATACACATGAGGGTACTCCATCCAAATATACCAATCACGGTAGGGACTCCCGGGGTCGCGGAATGCACCCGAGTGTTCGCCGTATCTGCCGAATTTGTTGAAATATATGCTGTCTGCGCCTGTGTGACTGAAAACTCCATCGAGAATAATGCCGATTCCGAGACGCTTCGCAATACTGCACAGGCTGACAAAATCAGCTTCAGTGCCGAGCATTCCGTCAACCTTTTCGTAATTTGCGGTATTATAACGGTGATTTTCGTGGGCTTCAAAAATCGGGTTAAGATAAATCGCAGTCACCCCCAATTCCGCAAGGTACGGCAGTTTTTCCTCAATACCCTTGAGATTCCCGCCGAAAAAGTCATTATTGGTAATCATTCCTTGGGCATTAGGCTCCCACACAGGCATTGCATTCCAACTCGAGTGCATTACCCGGTCGATAGGGGCGGGTGCGGCGAGCGGCGAATCAATCCCGCCTACTTTCGCAAACCTGTCGGGGAAAATCTGGTACATTACGCCGCCTTTGAGCCAATCCGGCGTAGTAAGCTTAGGGTCGTACACAGTAAGCTGGAACAACTCCGTCCCGTCATACGCACCGAGGTTTGCCCCTTTGCGTTTAATAAAGGCGCGATGTCCGTGTTGCTGCGTGACAAAATAATAATGATGTACACCTATATCCTGCGGCGTGTATTCGCAGGTATATGTTATATACAGCGGGTCGGAATCATCAGAAACCTCAAATGTGACGAATTTTTCCTTAAATCCGGGTCGGAAAACGACTAACAAAGGGTCGGCAATTTTTGAAATCCGCGAAAATTTTAATGTAAATTGGCAGGTTGAAAATTGTTTAATTGCGCCGAACGGCGATTTATAATGCTCATCAAAACAGTCATAAATTGGTGGCTGTGTCATATTACTGCTCCTTAAATTTATTAGACCTCCACGGAAACTAACGCACGGCGTATTTTCCGCCACACTGCGTTGAAAGGTTCTTAAATATCATCGGGATATTCGCAAAAATTTCGCCTTGTCTGACGAAAATTTGCTCAAAAATCCACTCGTGGTTAGTTTCCGTGGAGGTCTATTGAATGTGAAATAAGGAATAATTAACACGAATTATTCCTTATTTACTATTAAATATAAATTATATCAAGTTCCAAATAGTCTCTGCGTAATCGCGGACTGCTCTGTCCGCCGAGAAGAATCCCGCTCCGGCAATATTCGCAAGCGACATCCTGTTCCATTCAAGGGGATTACCGTACACTTGGCTCACCTTTGCCTGAGCCGCACGGTAGGAATCAAAGTCGGCAAGACACATATATCTGTCCGAAGTTCTGAGTTCGTGTGCCAATTCATTAAACGATGCGCCGTTGACATCGTTGTTAATCTTGTCGATGACGGCTTTTATGGCGGGATTGTCGTTGTAATAGCTTTCGGGCGAATACCCGCTTGACTTCATAATTGCGGCTTCCTGCGTACTCATGCCGAAAATGAATATATTATCATCGCCCACCTGAGAATGAATCTCAACATTCGCGCCGTCATAAGTCCCCAAAGTAAGCGCGCCGTTAAGCATTAGCTTCATGTTACCGGTACCCGATGCTTCCGTCCCCGCTAACGAAATTTGCTCCGAAACCTCGCTCGCCGGCATCAGTATTTCCGAAAGAGAAACGCTGTAATCTTCAAGGAAAACTACCGCCAACTTTTCGCTGACTTTCTTGTTGCGACGTATTTCTTCGCCGAGACACCATATAAGCTTAATAATTTGTTTTGCCATATAATAAGCCGGAGCGGCTTTTGCGGCAAAAATATAGGTTTTCGGAACAAAGTCAAGCTCAGGATTCTCAAGAAGTGCGAGGTATTCCGAAATGATATTCATTGCATTAAGCTGTTGCCTTTTATACTCGTGCAACCGCTTTGCCTGAACGTCAAAAATGCTGTCGGAATCAATCTTCACCCCCATAGTGTCATAAACATATTTGGCAAGAACAGCCTTGTTGTTCCGTTTTACCTTTGCAAGCTTTTCAAGCACGGATTTGTCTTTTTCAAACAGCGAAAACTTAGAAAGCTCCGATGCGTCCTTTTTAAATCCGTCCCCTATCTTGCTTTCGAGCAGACTTGTCAACTCAGGGTTGGATTGCAACAACCATCTGCGGTAAGCTATCCCGTTGGTAACATTCTTGAATTTTATAGGGCTGTCATCGTACTGGTCTTTGAAAACCGACTCCTTGATTATATCCGAGTGCAACTTGGAAACGCCGTTGACCGAGTGTGAGGCATCAATACAGAGGTTAGCCATTTTGACCTTGCTCCCCGTGACGATTGACATTTTTTCAACCTTTGCGGAATCCCCCAAACGATTATACAACCCGCCGCAATAGCGGTTGTTGATTTCGCATATAATAGTGAAAATTCGCGGTACAATTTGCTGAACCAAATCCCTGTCCCATGTTTCGAGTGCCTCCGCCAAAACAGTGTGATTAGTGTAAGCAAAAACAGTCCTCACAATGTGCCATGACTTTGACCACGTGTAACCGCAGTCGTCTAACAAAATCCGCATTAACTCGGGAATTGCGAGGGTCGGATGAGTGTCGTTAATATGAATCGCCACTTTTTCGTGAAGATTCTCAAGTGTTCCGTAAACATTTATATGCCGCATGACAATATCGTTAATCGATGCCGCACACATAAAATACTGCTGCCTAAGCCGCAATGCCCTGCCCTCCGGGTAGGAGTCATCGGGGTACAATACTTTTGATATTGTTTGTGCAATTGGGTCGAAAACAGCGTGTTCGTGTTCCCCTCTGTTAAAGGAGGATGTGTTAAAATTGCGGCTTTCGGCTTTCCACAGCCTCAACTTGGACACACCCGTGCTGTCATAGCCGGACACGTACATATCATACGGAACTGCGCTGATGCTCTGGTAGTTTACGTGATTGACATGGTGGAATCCGTCTTCCCACGATTCTTTCAATTCGCCTCCGAACTTAACCTCAACAGCTTGGTCGGGCAATGCCTTGAGCCAAACCTCGCCGCCCGGAAGCCAGTCATCCTTATGCTCATCCTGCCACCCGTCAACAAGCTTTTGCTTGAAAATGCCGTATTCGTACAAAATAGAGTAACCGGTTGACAGATACTCGCAAGTTGCCATAGCGTCCATGTAACACGCCGCCAACCGCCCCAATCCGCCGTTGCCCAATCCTGCATCGGGTTCTTGCTCATAAAGAGAGGACAGCTTTAACTCAAAAACATCCCTCATTATTTCGTCGGCAATCTCGTTCATCCCGAGATTAAACAGATTTGTTTTAAGAGAACGCCCCATCAAGAATTCCAAGGATAAGTAGTAAACCTGCTTATTCCCTTCGGAATTGCTTTTTCTTACGAATTTGCGGCGTTTTTCTTTAAGGTAATCCGCTACTGTTTTTGACAGTGCCTTATAAGCCTGTTGCATACTCGCGCTGTTTGGTGTTACCCCGAAGTCATTTTCCAGGGTATTGACAATCCGCTTCTTTAGCTCTTCCTTTGTCATAGGTGATTTCATGGATAAAAAAATTCCCTTCCTATTTTCTTTCTAAGAAGTCGTATTCATAGCCGAACCGACCGAAATCCCGACCTCATTTTAACATTATACACAATTACTGCAAATTTTGCAAGCGAAAATAACAACTTTTTCGTAAATTTTACAAATTATCTTTTAAAAGCCTGTTTAAATTCTCCGAACGAGCGGATTTTTAAGCAAATTTTTCACCAAACAAGGCGATTTTTGTACGAATATCCGTGCATATTTAAACAAAAATCAACGCAGTTTGGCGGAGAATTTGCCAAAAGCCGCCGTGAGCGAAATTCTAAACAGGGTTTAAAATACCAATTCTTCCCCTGTCCTAAGTGTTTGAATCTGGTCTCCCATGTGCGATTTAAGGCGTTCGTAAGATTTTTCGCCTGTACAATGGCAGGTATAGACACACCCGCTTGAAAGCCTCGACAATTCCTTTGCGGTATGCTTTATAAAGGAGTCACTCGCCCCGGGTACATTTTGCAGATGAAACCCGCCTACAACCCCTATAATCGGCGATTCAGGCCAAGTATGACGTACTGTTTCGAGAATGTTCACAATTCCGGAATGGGAGCAGCTTGAAATAACAACGCAACCTTTTTCACGCTCACCATGCGGGAAAGTCACCGCGAAAATTTCGTGCTTGAAATCATCGGAAACAAATCTTCCCTTTTCTTTTTTTAAAAGCCGCCTGTCCCGAAGAATATTGTCATCGTTGAAAAATTCACAGCCCATTACGAAAAAGCCTTCACACACCTCTTGGAACTGAGTGAACAGGACGAAGTTATCCCTATGCCTGTTCAAAAAGTGCTTATTCCAACAGATTACAATGTTAAAAGGGCCGATTTTACGGTAATAGTTGCCTGCGACCTCTTTTTTCGCAAACACTTTTATATCGGGGCAAATCTTGAACAAAGCTTCAAGCCCGCCCGTGTGGTCGTAATGATTGTGCGATATTACCGCG
>Ga0099364_10014836_pt1 | contig 10323 bp, 11 predicted proteins | sample TergutTh196P3_FD_73070 | JGI IMG/M metagenome (GOLD analysis project Ga0099364, IMG submission 73070) | Microcerotermes parvus P3 segment gut microbial communities from Pointe-Noire, Republic of the Congo - Th196 P3 | ecosystem: Host-associated > Arthropoda: Insects > Digestive system > Gut ...
TGGTTGTTTTTTAAGATTGCTTTCTCGAATTCTATAAAAAGTCATTACAGAGTTTTTCCGCCCTCCATTGTCTGTTTCCAGCGCAAGGCGTAGGACAACGTTCAAATTTGAACTGGAATCCGGCAACTTTTTTTATCATAAAAGCAGTACCTTCGTTCTTGTCGCCGCGCAACACTACATCCGGCATTTTTATGACATCCGAACCATATTTTTCAAAAAGCGAATAGTCTAAGGCAACATATTTCCATCGAAACTCGGCTCGTCTGCGAGCTGCGGCCACGAAAAAACCTGACGGGCCGAATTGTATTCAGTAAAAATATACAAAAATAGTGAAATTGTTTCAACAAAACAGTAGACAAGCGGCAGCAGTTGTGGTATAGTTCAGGTGTATGCGGGGTTTCTACACTCAATATACAGTGTTTTGGTCAAAATGTATAGCAGACATATAGTAGGAATAGCTTCTACGAAAACCGAGTTAGCGAGGGGATTATGTGGAATAATATTTTTAAACCTGTGGATGTTTTGCGGCAGGGGTTGTCGGCTTCTTGGACGCGCAATACGGTTATACGCAACAATATCGCTAATGTTGAGACACCGGGGTTCAAAGCGTCTGACGTTGAGTTTGAGTCGCATATGCTGCGAGCGCTTCAGAGTACTGGATTCAGCGGTGTAATGACGCATTCGGGGCACAGGGAGATCGGCGTGAACCGGCCGGAAAATGTCAGTGCGCAAATAATCAAGCGCGAGGGTACGTCCATGAGAATGGACGAAAACAACGTAGATATTGAAGCTGAGAACGTCAAGCTGGCTCAGAACTCAATATATTATAACACGCTGCTCGAGAAAATGAACAGCGAACTCAGGCGTCTCAAAATGGCAATTACTGAAGGCAGGTAATTGCATATTTTTGCCGTTTGAGTATTTAACATACACTCTGGGGGCACAATGATTTTTTTAGGAGGATAAGTATTAGCATGTCATTTATGGATTCCATGAACATCAGCGCATCGGCCCTGACCGCGACAAGACTCCGCATGGATGTTATTGCGGAGAACATGTCAAATATCAACACCACAAGGACGGAAAACGGAGACCCGTATCGCAGGAAGTACGTTGTTTTTCAAGAGAGAACCGGCGATGGCGGGTTTGCAGCATTTTTCAACAGGGCGCGGACAGTAGCCGGGGGTGTGCGGGTAGTGGAAATCGGAGAGGATCAATCCGAGTACAAGTATGACTACAACCCATCCCATCCGGATGCTGATGAGAACGGTTTTGTCAGGCTGCCGAACGTTGAAGTCGTACAGGAAATGGTCGACATGATGTCCGCTTTCAGGGCATACGAGGCAAATATCACCGCGCTGAACACATTCAAAGACATGGCGAATAAGGCGCTTGAGCTGGGACGCTAGGAGTCTGAGTGACCCATGACAAAGGAGAATAGCAATGACAGTCAACTCTTTGACACCTAACTTAATAAACCTCTTATCAAGAGATTCGCAAGATTCATTGGCGCAGGGGATCGCGGGAGGGTCTGCAAGCAATTTTTCGGATGTTCTGACCGAGGCGTTTGCCAATGTCGCAAGCACGGACACGGCTGACAAGGTTTCCGGATTGGAACTCTTAACAGGCCAAGCAGACGACCTTGCCCTTCTGATGCTGGACGCGCAAAAGGCTGAACTCTCACTCAACCTCTCTCTCCAAATCAGAAACAAGATATTGGAAGCATATGATGAGATAATGAGAATGCAGGTATAATAGGAGAGATACATTATGCCTCCATTACAGGTTGCGCTCTCTCTTGTTGGGATAGTCGTCGTAATGTTCGGCGCCTATTATGTGACGTACTATATCGGCGTTAAATCTTCGGGTATGAGCCGAGGCAAGAATCGTAACATCAACATGCTGGATCGGTTTGCGTTTGCAAGGGACAAAAGCTTCTGCGTTGTCGAAATCGCCGGGAAGGTCTATATAGTCGGCGTTACTAACCAATCTATGACACTTTTGGATACTATCGACGCGGAGGCTTTTGCGCGGTATGCGGATGAGCATAGCGCAGCGGGGCAATGGCAGCCTGCATCAGGCAAACCGCTGGACGCTATGTCAAAGGGACTGGCGTCCTTTTTGGCGAATATGACCGGAAAATCTCGCGGCAAGGCCGCCGAAAGCGAGTTTGATGACAAATCTTTTGAAGAACGCTTCAGAGACGCACAAGAAAAAGCATCCGGGCAGCCGGAAGACCCGGAGGGAGACAGATGAAGAAAATCATAAACCGCTTCATCGCCTCTTCGACATGTAAGAAAATCCTTATATTCGCCGCGTCGCTTCTCGTGACAGCGGCGGTTGGCGGTATTACCGCATCGGCGACACTCGGCAACATTGTAGAGACGCTGTTTGGTGAGAACACGCAAACTGTGGACATTATTATCCTGCTCACCATTCTGTCTTTGCTGCCGTCAATAGTCCTGATGATGACGGGATTTACGCGAATTCTGATAATTCTGTCCTTTGTGCGTAATGCATTGGGTATGCAGCAGTCGCCGCCGAACCAAGTTATCATCGGACTGGCGCTTTTTATGACCTTTTTCATAATGGGTCCCGAACTTGCAAGCGTTTATGACGACGCTTATACTCCGTTTACAAATCAGGAGATTACTCAAGAGGAGTTTATGGAAAGGGCGATGGAACCTGCGCGCGGCTTCATGCTTAATCAGGTTATGGACACCGATTTTGAATTCTTTGTCGGTCTGTCGGGAGAAGAATACCCGGACGGCGAATCGGTGCCGAACAGGGTGCTGATTCCCGCTTTCCTGACTAGCGAGATAAAGAGAGCGTTTCAGATTGGGTTTTTCATATATATCCCGTTCATAGTCGTTGATATGATTGTCGCGAGTACGCTGATGGCTATGGGTATGATGATGCTGCCGCCGGCCATGATTTCACTCCCGTTCAAAGTGCTTTTGTTCGTTATGGTCGACGGGTGGCAGTTGATACTCGGTGTTATTGTAGCAAGTTTCTGGGGTTCACCTGGGTAACGGGAGGAGTTTGACTCATGATTGATTCCGGCAATGTAATAACAGTACTGGGCGACGCGATTTATACAGTGATAATATCAGCCGCACCCATGCTGCTCGTAGCCATTTCGGTCGGACTTATTATCTCAATATTTCAGGCGACGACGCAGATAAACGAACAGACGCTTGCGTTTGTACCGAAGATTGTAGCGGTTATGCTTGCTTTGCTCCTGTTCGCCCCGTTCATTTTCAGCAACATCGGCGGGTTCGTCACACGTTTATACACATCAATCAACGAGATTCTCTCTTAGGAGCCAACACAAAAATGGCCGCTGTAGTTGATTCTATACTTGGTAACGCCGACTATTTTATATTGCTTATGTTCAGGGTTGGCGGACTTGTTATCCCGTCACCGATTTTTGGCCGGGTCAACGTGCCGGCGAGAGTAAAAATACTGCTTGTCCTCGCCTTGAGTTTCCTAGCCTTTACCGTGTTTCCCCAATCGGCGATCATTCAATACTCGTCGCTCTTTGGTTATGTGCTTGTATGCGCCGGCGAGTTGCTGCTCGGCATGGCTCTTGCCTTCATCACAAATCTGTTTTTTACGCTGATGTTTACAGCCGGACAGCTCATAGATATGCAAATCGGATTCGGTATTGTAAACGTCTTTGACATTCAGAACAACACACAGATTCCCATGATGGGCAACGTACTCAATATGATGCTCCTGATCGTGTTTTTCGCTGTAAACGGGCATTTGAGACTCATTCAGACCGTCTACCTTACCATAGAAAGGATGCCGATTGGGTCTCTGATGTTTTCGCCGGGAATAGGGATTGTGGCTTTTGAAGTTTTTGCGAGATCATTCCTAATCGGCGTGACGGTTGCGCTCCCTGTGCTTGCCTGCGGTCTGACTCTACAGGTGATTTTAGGTGTTATGATGCGCATGGTTCCGCAAATACACATGTTTGTCGTAGGAATACCCATCCAGATGATCGTTGGGCTCATCGTTTTCGCAACCACACTTCCGGTATATGTCAATTTCAGCGACGTGATATTCAGCGAGATGTTCAGCGGAATGGAGAGAATGTTCGGCATGTTTGCCGCATGAGGCAATTGAGGAAAGCATGAGTCAAGCCGGGGAAAAAACAGAAAAAGCAACCCCAAAAAAGCGAAGGGACGCCAGACAGGAGGGGCAAGTACGGCGCAGTACTGAGGTCAATTCCACCTTTTGCGCCGTCATCATGTTTGGATTGCTGCTCATCATAGGTCGCAGTTTCTTGAGTGGAATGATGGGCGTTTTCAGCGAATTTCTAAGTGCGCATACTATAGTACCCCAGAGCGACGAATTGAGCCCGAACATGGCCGCCGCTATGTTCGGACAAATGATGATGAGTATGCTTGGAGTCCTGCTCCCTATACTCGGCGCCGCGATGCTGGCGGGGCTTGCCATAAACTTAGTTCAGGTTGGATTTCTGTTTTCCACAAAATCTCTGGGTGTGAAGCTCAACAGGATTAGTCCTATCAGCGGTTTTAAGCGAATGTTTTCCAGCCGTACCGTCGTTGAATTGGTAAAGTCATTATTTAAAATAATAGTGCTGGGAATTATTGCGTATCGGGAGTTCATGGTACTGCTTGACATGTTTCCGGGATACGCCGGACAGGACGTGTACCAATCTGTCAGAGAAATTATGAGAGCCGCGATTATGATTGCGCTCAGAATGTGTATCGCTATGGTGTTCATTTCGGCGGCAGATTTCTTGTACCAATGGTGGAAGCATGAAAAAGACCTGCGTATGACAAAGCAGGAAGTCAAGGACGAGTTCAAGAACATGGAAGGCGACCCGCAGATCAAAGGCAAAATCAGACAAAAGCAGCGCCAGATGAGCGCTATGCGTATGATGAGCAAGGTTCCGGACGCGGACGTCGTCATTACAAACCCGACGCATTACGCGGTAGCGCTAAAGTATGAGGAAAAAGCCGGCAGCGCTCCGGTAGTGGTCGCCAAGGGTCAGGATTATATCGCAAGGAAGATAAAAGAAGTCGCGATTGAACATGGCGTGCATATTATTGAAAACCCGCCCCTAGCTCAGTCGCTTTTTAAGCTCTGCGAAGTGGACGACGAGATTCCGGCAGAATTCTACCAAGCCGTCGCCGATGTTTTGGTGTTTGTCTACAAACAAAAAGGGCGCGTGAAGTAAAGTAACAACTATATTAAGAGGTTGAAAATGAAAGCATCTGATGTATCTCTAGGTGTACTGATACTGGCGGTCATATTCGTCATAATCTTCCCTTTCCCCGTTGGGTTCATGGATTTTCTGCTCATTATCAATATTGCGCTGTGCATAACAATACTGCTGTTTTCACTTTACATAAAGGAACCTGTGGACTTTTCGGTGTTTCCTACGCTGCTCCTCATTATAACACTTTTCCGGCTGGCGTTGAACGTAGCGTCGACGAGGCTTATCCTCGGCAATCAGGGTAATGCGGGAAATGTTATCAGGACGTTCGGAAATGTTGTCATCGGCGGCAACCTTGTCGTGGGTATTATTCTGTTTCTAATCATTTTGATAGTGCAGTTTATAGTCATTACAAAAGGCGCGGAGCGCGTCGCGGAAGTATCCGCTAGGTTCACTTTGGACGCTATGCCGGGTAAACAGATGGCAATAGACGCCGACCTCAACAGCGGTTTTATTGACGAAGACATGGCAAGATCTCGGCGCGAAAAAATACAGCACGAAGCTGATTTCCACGGCGCGATGGACGGCGCCAGCAAATTTATTAAAGGCGACGCGATAGCCGGTCTGTTAATCACTTTTGTCAACATAATAGCCGGACTGATCGTGGGTATGACATCCATGGGACTGCCATTTGCGGAAGTCGGAAGAATATTCGTGCTTGCCACAATAGGCGACGGATTGGTCACACAGATACCGGCACTGATGATTTCTATGGCTTCGGGTATTATTGTCACACGTTCAGGCCGAGAGCTGTCTTTTGGCGGCGAAGTGGCAAAGCAGCTCAGTTCTCAGCCGCAAGCTCTCATTATGTCGGGTATACTTGTGGCCGTTGTCAGCATAATACCCGGACTGCCTTCCTTTCCGATGATTTTGGTGTCTATGTTTCTTGTGATAACCGGAGCTTTGATTAACAGAAGACAGCAGCAAGCTGCTATTGTTGATGAACAGGTCATTGAGGAGGTCTCCGCTGATGAAAAACGCAAACCGGAAAGCGTTACGGCACTGCTTCAGGTTGACCCGATTGAGCTCGAATTCGGATATGGAATCGTCCCAATGGTGGATGTATCACAGGGCGGAGACCTGCTTGACCGCGTAGTTATGATAAGGCGGCAGTGCGCCCTTGATCTGGGCGTCATAGTTCCCGCGATAAGGCTTCGTGACAACATCCAGCTCGGCACCAACACTTACTCCATTAAAATAAAGGGAGTGGAAATCGCAAACGGCGAGATCATGGCAGATCACCTTCTCGCGCTGAGTACCAGTGAAGTTGAAGAGGAAATATACGGCATACCGACAGTCGAACCCACATTTGGCCTGCCTGCGCTGTGGATAACAAAAAGCGACCGTGAAGAAGCCGAAATACTCGGCTACTCAACGGTAGACCCGCCCTCTGTCATCGCCACTCATCTGACGGAGATCATTAAGCGTTACGGACATGAACTGCTCAACCGGCAGCAAGTTCAGACACTCGTTGACAATCTGAGAAAAACACAGCCCGCTCTCGTTGAAGAGGTCGTCCCGAAACTGTTCTCCCTTGGTGAGATCCAAAAGATTCTGTCAAATCTGTTATCGGAAAATGTACCGATACGCGATATGGCAACAATTGTCGAGGCGCTCGGCGACTACGGCAACATCACAAGGGACACCGACATGCTCACAGAATATGTCAGACAGGCGCTCAAACGGTTGATATCAAAAAGATTCATCCCGGAAAACGTCGCCTACGCCATAACTTTGGATCCGTCCTTGGAGCAGATTATTATTGACAGCACCAAACAGTCTGAACACGGCTCATACCTCGCAATCGAACCCGCTCAGGTACACTCAATATTTGACAAACTCAGAACAATAATCGAAGGCATGAAAAACCGCGGAAGAACTCCGATTATTCTGACGTCGCCGCTGGTGAGAAGGCAGTTCAGAAAAATATCCGAGCAAATATCACCCGAACTTGCCGTCCTGTCATACAGCGAAGTCGACAGCGGCGTCGAAGTCTACTCCGAAGCGGTTGTCAAGATATAGAGGTGTCGATGTATGGGCGGCAATTTGAGAAACATTACAACTCGCCAAAAAGACCTTTTAGCCGAACTTGAAAACGAAGTAAATCTCATTGAGAACAGCGATTTAACAAAAGAAAACGACCGGCTGAAGGCTGAGCTTGATAAACTAACTGAGGAACACGCAAAGTCCGAACAAACCGCAAGAATACTCTCCGAACAGAACGCGAGCTTGAAGAACTCTCTGTATGAACAGGTTTACAATGAAAAGGTCAAAATCGTTCACACCACAAAAGAAAAACTGGAAATCTATTTTAAAAATACGTATGAATCCGAGCAAAACAGGCTGACTGTCCTTGAAAACGGAATAAAGAGCAGAATAGACAATCTGACAACTGCATTGCGCAATAATAATGTCAGTCTTGATGCGGAAATATCCCAAAAACTTGACGAACTTGCCGCTCAAGTCAGCGTTCAAATAACTGAAATACGTACCCGCCGCGCAGAGACTGAAGGAGCATTTTCAGAAAACGAGCGCATCGAATTTGAAAACCTTAAAAATGAGCAAATTACCGACGAACAAGTGCTTGCGACCACAAAGAAAAACAATCTCGAACGGTTTGTAGGGCTGAATCTGCTTAATAAAATCGGAATATTATTGATTATCGTCGGAGTTATTACTGCCGCACAATATACATATGTTCAACTGCCAGACACGCTAAAAGGCATCATGATGTTTGCGTTTGGCGCGGCTATGCTTCTGGCTGGCGAATTGCTAAACAGGAAAAAGCCAAATATCTTCTCGCTTGGTATAACTGCCTGCGGCGTGGGTGTGCTTTATGCCGCGCTTGCTATAAGTTATTTCGGACTTGGAATCCTCGGCATGTATCCCGCGCTGGCTTTATGTGTCCTGATAACAGCGGTCACATTTATTCTGTCAACACGATACAACTCGCAAACTATACTTGCCTTTGCGCTTGTCGGCGGATACCTGCCGATTTTTTCAATAATAGACGACGGCAGCCTTGCAATGCTTTACGGCGCGATGGTTTACTTCGTCGTTTTGAACTTGCTTGCGTTAATGGTCGCGTTTAAGAGAAAATGGACAATCGCAACGTATGTTGGAATGTCGCTGAATATCATAGGTACTGCCGCGATATCTTCTATGATGTCGTTTGCGAGCATACAAGCGGAATCTTTTAATAAAATTATTACTATCGCATATATCCTGTTTGCATTTTTGATTTATACTCTTATCCCAATAGTCGGCACATATAAAGAAAAGTTGAAGTTCAAAAAATCTGATGTTGTTTTGCTTGCAATAAACACGTTTTTTAGCAGCTTGATAATATTTATTATGTTCTACGAGTTCAACTGGGATGACGGAACAGGTGTGTTAGCGATTGCTTTTGCCGCGATTTACCTGCTGCTCGGCAGGTTAATCGGCAAGATATTCTCTGGAGAGAAACATACTCAAGCCCTGTTTTACCTGACAGGGCTGACCTTCGTGATTTTAGTTATCCCATTCCAATTCGATAGGGCATGGTTGACGCTTGGCTGGCTCGTGCAAGGCGTCGCGCTTACGGTTTACGGTATATTAAAAGACGAAAAGAATTTCAAACGGGCCGGATATGTTATAAATGGATTATGTATTGCGGCCTTTTTGCTGTTTGATTTGATATTGCGTATCGACTCTCTCTTTGCGTGGAAATATCTGGCAATAACATTTGGCAGCTTAATGATCCTCGGTGCGTACATATACAAAAAAACGATGGCAAGCGGTTGGCAAAAAATCTATAAGTATCTCGCAATTAGTAATCTGTGGTTTTACACATTATATGTCTGCTCCAAGCTCAATGATTTAATATCGCAAACTCAATATTTCAACGCTTCCTATTTAACTGCAGCACTTTCAATACTGTTGACATTTATAATCGCATACACCGCGCCCAGAATCAGAATTCTGTCGGACTTGGGAACAAAGATAATATCGATTATTCTATATGCAATAGGAATACAGCGGTTGTTTGGCCTAAACACTACGGCGTCGCCTTACTATGCGGATGCGCCGGCAATTGCGGCAATACTGGGAACGACAGTGCTTGTGTTGATTTCCCTTCTCTCTGTTTTTGCAATGCGCGAGTTGATAAAACTAATCGTTATGGGGCGCAAGCTAGAAGTTGAATGGTATCCTCTGATCGTTTCGGCATATTTTGTAGTGATACTCACGCAAAACCTAGTCATACAATACAATCTTTCATTTGAAAGCGCATGGATTAGCATTATTTATGTCTTAACCGCTCTCGCGTGGATACTCTTTGGTTTTGCAAAAAGGTATTCACTTATTAGAAAAGCGGGGTTGGGACTTGCGTTATTGGCCGTTGTGAAACTATTCATAATCGACCTCGCAAGCCTGACGCAGGGTTACAGGATAGTCTCATATTTTGCGCTGGGGATAACGCTTGTTGCGATTTCATTTGTGTACCAGTATTTCAATAAGCGCTTAGAACTAAAGATGGAGGCGGGGGATGATGCTTCGGAAGATAATTAGCATTAAAGAGGAGGGACGGGGTTATGCAAAGGGTTTTTGGTGATAAGAAGAATATTGATTTGGGTAGCAGTGAGTTTAGGGAGTTCATTGAAAAGGGGAACCTGTATGTAGACAAGACAGGTTTTATAGAACATGTTCTGGAAGAAAGATCAAAAGTCTTGCTGTTTACACGCCCAAGAAGAACCGGAAAAAGCCTTAATCTGAACATGCTGCGGACATTTCTGGACTGCAAACAAGACACGGCGGAGTTGTTTAAGGGGCTTTATATCGAAGAAAGCGCAGTGTTTGGACAGATCAACAGCCTTCCTGTGGTATACCTGAACTTTAAGGAGTTGAGAGCGGTCAACTACAAAGATCAGATTCGGGAAATTCTGCAAAAAGCTGCGATGTATTATCTATCTGACAATCAAATCGACATGTGGGTGAGCCGCTATTTTAATTCAACCACGGACAATCCGGGAATATTGCGAAGTTTGATTGAAAACATACACGAAGTTTATGGAGTTAAACCATATGTTCTTGTT
>Ga0099364_10014837_pt1 | contig 10323 bp, 8 predicted proteins | sample TergutTh196P3_FD_73070 | JGI IMG/M metagenome (GOLD analysis project Ga0099364, IMG submission 73070) | Microcerotermes parvus P3 segment gut microbial communities from Pointe-Noire, Republic of the Congo - Th196 P3 | ecosystem: Host-associated > Arthropoda: Insects > Digestive system > Gut ...
TATTTTTATAGTTTCAAATTGAATTTATAATACCTTTACAATCTTCTGATTTCATCGTATATTGGGTTTACAACATATGTCCCAGTAGTATCAATAACTCCATATTTGTCACCTAGTTTAACTATAGTGTATCCATCATCTAGGAAACTGTTGATACCATAAAAATAATCTGAAAGGCCATCAAATTGTGCAGATATGACTTTTTTACCAGTCATGTCAATATAACCATATCTTCCGTTTTCATAGAACTCTGCAAATCCGTTATGAAAATCTCCGCAGTATGTGAATTGCGGTCTAATAACATAAGCACCGGATGAATCTATATAGCCAAAGTTATTCCCGACCTTTACTCTAGCGATTTTATTATCCGAAAAAATCTCATTTCCTGTAACGAAATATGATATCTGATCGAATTGCGGGTCTGTAACAATTACCCCTGTGCTGTCGATGATACCCCACTTATTATTGTTTTTTACAATCGCTAACCCATTGGAATCGAAGCTATGTGCATCATCAAACTGAGGGTTGACAATAAACGCTCCTGTTTTGTCAATATAACCCCATCTATCAGAAATACGAACTCTTGCTAATCCTACAGAAGTAAATTCGTATGCAGCGTCAAACTGCGGTTCGATAATAACATCCCCAATATTGTCAATGTAACCCCATAATTCTCCCATTCGTACCAGTGTCAATCCGTTATAGAAATTTCCTTTTACTTCGTCAAACTGCAGAGAGATAACCAATTCACCAGAAAAATCGATGAAACCCCATTTATCATTATTTTGTACTGGTAGTAATCCACCTCCTTGAGATAACGCATCTATAAAGTCATATTGTGGTTCAATAATGATGATTTCATCTGAAAAACTAACATAACCCCATTTTTTGTCATTTCGAATAATAGAATACTCATTAATTCCTCCAAGATAAAAAGCATAATCATATTTAGGCTCAATAATATATTCGCAGGAAATGTTGATGCATCCCCATTTTTCGTTGAGTTTTACCCATGCGAGTCCATTGTTCGAAAAACCAACCGCATCATCGAACTGGGGTTCAATGATGTACTCGCCAGAGCTGTTAATAAAACCCCATTTTCCGTTCTTACTCACAGCAGCTATTCCATTATTCCGAAAAGCATATGCATCATCAAATTGTGGTTCAATAACATATGAGCCTGTGCTGTCTATATAACCCCACAGATCGTCTTTTTTGACTATAGCAATTCCAATGTCTTGAAATCTTGTAGCGTCATCAAATTGAATATCTATTACAACTCTTCCAGTGGCATCGACATACCCCCATTTTTCGCCAAGCCTAACAAGGAGCAGATTGTTTGCAAATAGATTGTATGCTGGTCTACTAGAATCAACTGATTCGCTTTCGATAGTATCAATAGAATCAGCATCGATTTGACTATTAGAACTAGAAGGTGTACAAGCACATGCTATTAATAATGTTGTAAACGATAGAAACAACATCAACAACCTGTTCAATCTTGGAACTAGGTTGAAATAATATTTAGAAGAATTGGCAGCGATATGAATATCATTACAAGATCTAATAGTTGTGTACGAAGTATTTAGGGAATTATGGTTTTTGATAAGCTTTTCCATTTTATTCCTCCTATTTTGTAGTATTCCTAGTTTTGATGTTTATCTAATCATATATACCAAAAAGAAAAATAATGATTGTGCTAAAAGAAAGTAAAAATTTAGTTCATATGAGCTAAGGATTCCAATTTAGTTATCAGTCATATAATTTACTATTACAGATCCTATCATTTCGTTCTCAATCGATTCGTTATTTAAAGAACTGTATATACCCGATGCTTCGTAATGGAACTCTGCATCTGCGATTGTTATTGAAGAAACTCCATTAATATCTATTGAAGCAGTGTAAATGACATAGTTTTTCCATCGTAAGGTTCCTTCGACGTAGACTGTATATATACCGGGTGAAACTGTCTCTCCATTTGTATCTGTCAAATCCCAAACATACGATAACTTGCCTCCTAAAGGGGTAGCACCTGTTATTGCATCAACATCAAATTTTGGCATTGATTCTAGTTCGGACATTTCCACCCATAATGCAATCGAATCTGGTCTGACTAAATAGCCACCATTAGCAGTGTATCGCGTCGCATATAGAGTCTTGACCATATGACCATCAGAGTCTACTATCCATACAGCAAACTGGTTGCTAGCAGATCCAGTTTGCTTTTTATATTCGAAAGCAACGGTTACAAACCCAGTTACCGTAAGTAAGGGTTCGTCTAATATAACAATGCCATCAAAGTCATCTGAGTTGATAAGCTCCGCTTCTGAATCATTTGCTGAATCGGGTTCGGACTGATGTGGGCTATCTTCTAAACTATCAGCGTCAAGTTGACCATTAATGTTGAGCATTTCTATGGCTTCGTTTCTATCAGTCGGAGTAGCCTTAGTACAGGCGCAAAGCGAGATGACGATAAGAAAAACGATTATTTTCACATAAAATATCTTCATTCTTATACCTGCAAACATGAATTGAGGCGCATAAAGCTAATAGCAGCGCAACTACGTATTATTTCAACATATCAGAGTACGGTATGTCGTAGATGTGAATGGTTGAGAGTGTTAATATAATAGGATTTGCGATGTGAATGCAAAAGGTCTGCTAATCACTGCATTATAAATCATATCATTGTAGTAGGTTGTGCAAGAGCATATCACCGTTTTAGCACTCTGTCAAATGAACAAAGAATAGTGTAAATATGATATAAATGAAAAGCTCTAAGAACCAGGCAAAAGATCGTTGTAGAAATAGTCGCAGTACACATATAAACCGACAAAGCGAAACGAAGCAAATTCTGATGGAACGAAAAATATTCAGCCAATATACATTATCGTCTGAGATACTTTGTGCTTCTTCCCGCTCCAACTTTTTCCACTGCACCGCTTTTTACCAACATTGCTAGAACGGCTTCTACTGTTGTCGGGCTTACATCAGGTAAAATGTAACATATCTCCGATTTTGATATTGGCAGTAGACTGTTTAAGACTGTTGCTTCAATTCGTTCTCTTTTGCTGACTTTTTTTTCGTTGACAAGAGCAAATCTTTTATCTAGTTCTTTGTAGCAATACAATAGTGTAGTTATAAAGTTTTCCATGAAGGGGAAGTAACTGTTTGTACCATCGTGCCAACCTTCTGATGACAATTTTAGTGCTTCGTAATATTCGTTTTTCGTTTTATTTATTTGCTCTTCAAAAGAAATATATTTCATTACATCAAAACCATTTTTATACAAAAGCATCAATGTGAGCAATCTAGATATTCTCCCATTGCCGTCCGCAAAGGGATGAATACATAAAAAATCGAGGATAAAACAAGGTATTAACAATAATTGATTAATGCTATATGAGCTTCTCGCATCCATAAAAGCTAGAATTAATTGCTCCATTACGACTTTAGTTTCACTTGCGGGTGTCGGTGAAAATCGTATACGCCTTGCTCCAGATGCATCAATTTCCAAAATCACATTATCATCTTTTTTATACTCTCCACCGATGGTGGTAGTGTAGGATAGCATGATTGCATGTAAACGTAATATGATATGTTCGTTGATGTCGAGGGATACTAGGTCGGTATGGATGAGGTTAAGCGCATCGCGATATCCGGCAATTTCTGCTTCATCGTGATTTATGGGAGTGCTATTTTGGTTGACAATTTCATTAATGCGTTGATCGCTTGTTACGATGCCTTCAATCTCGTTTGATCCCTTTATAGATTGTACTTTTGCAATGCTCTCAAGTGATGTGAAAACATCGGGATACATACTCTTATGCTGAATTTCTCGTTCATGGAGTTTAGCGATTGATTCAACTACATTAATGAGACTTGCAGGAAGTAAACCGTCTTTTAGAAAAGAATAATCAAAATATCTCAAAATAGAGCCTCCAATAAATTTACTGCATATAATATACGACATTATATGCAGTAAATCAATTTATTTCTTTACTTTTCTGCATATAGGATTGATATTTATATGCAGAAAAGCTTCTAGAATAGACTATATCGTACGAAATCAGTACTATTACAAGGAAGTGCTTGATAATCTTCGAGAAAAGTATATTGGCTTATAATACTTCAATGTAAAAACATGCTACAAAGTTTTATATGTAGGGGCGAGTATTTGTTCATATCGTAAATCGAGAGCTTGTAGTAGGTATTCTTTTCTGATTTGAGACATTAATGGAGTATTTTGAACAATTTCATGTATTATATGCATATCGATTTTTGGCACTGTTCGTCTTATCGCTTCTGTTAAATCAAGTGGAGGAGTTTTGAAGATTTCGTGATAAAATATTCTTTTACCATTCATTTGATAACATGATGTCAAATTATATTCCTCATTCTTAAATGAACTGGGAATAGATAGAAGCTCTTTCATTTTCTCATCACTAATTGTCGCAGCTAACGATGAACCGCAGTCGTAAATTGGCGCAAATGTTATATTGCCATTGGTTTCTAAAAAACCCCAATTGTCGAAATGTCTGTCTGGATTACCTATTAAAGCATCTACCACGAACATATCCCAAAAAGTTTCTATCACTTCATCTTTATTTGTTATTAGTTGACTTTCTTTTACAACCTCATAAACGCTTTCAATTGTGGTGCCAGACTTCCCATCTACTTGAATTTGATTGCATAATTTTGAGAACTCATGAAGGGTACTGCCATTTTGCGTAAAATCCTTGCATCCAACTACAATTTTTCGTTGTCCTTTTGAGTCAGTAAAATACCCTAATAATGTTTCTTGTACATGAAATCCGCAAGCACCAAAGATGCATGAGCCAATATGCTCAGAGTATTGATTATTCATATAGCTTAAGAGATTCTTTTTTTCTCGTATTGGATCAGGATACTTTATCATGTATATTTCGTTATCATACACAACCGTTGTTTTCACTTCTGAACCAAAGAATTTATTTAACTTTTCTTCGCCTTTGTCAAAATCAATCATCTAGCAATTCCTCTAAATATTCTATGATTTCCTGAGCCATAGATTGTGATAGTACTCCTTCGATTCTCCGGTGCTTAATAGTGAAAAACATATCTCTAGCAAGCTTTTCCAGTGCGAGTTTTTGCTCTCTTGTTTTGTTTAATAAATACTTTTCATATTGCTCATAGAAAGCTTTTAATTCATCTGTTAGACTAAACATATTATTAAATTGTTCCGGATCATACTTATATTTATTTGTATCCATACTACCACATTCCTGAGCAGTTTACTTTACTATATGAAAAACCCCTCGAACCTTTGCGTTTCGAGGGGTTTGTGGTTGCGGGGGCAGGATTTGAACCTACGACCTTTGGGTTATGAGCCCAACGAGCTACCGAACTGCTCCACCCCGCGATATTCCGCTTTCTTGCCGAAGAAGATATTACCACAGCTTTTGTGAAAGGTCAATACCCTAATTTATTTTGATAATCGAAGTAGAGGATGTCTGGTAACTGGTCACGGGGTAACAATCCAGTGTCATTGCGAGCAGCGTTGGGAATCTAATAGATAACAATTACAGCGTAATAAGATCCTTCGCTATCGCTCTTAGATGACACTGTTAGTGCGTACTATGTATTCAATGAATAGCAAAATATAGGATTCTAGCATTTACTTGACGAGTAAGCAGATACATAGCGGGATTCGTAATTCACGAATCCCGCTATGATTGTTTGTTTTGCTTTTGAGCTATAGATCAATTTCCTCGCCATCTTCGATGATTAGCTTATTCGGTGCGTCGAATTGATCTGCCATTTCTCTATCAAAGAGCATACCTGGTTTCATGTGAACGGGAGTGTTGTGCTTGGCTCCGATTAATGCGGCGCATTCGGCGGCTTCTGTGAGACTCATGTTGTATACACCGTCTGTGCATAGAAAGGCATAATCGAGAGACATTTGTGAGAAAGTCGCCATTTGTTCGGTTTTTGAAGTATCGCCGCTGAAATATAGCTTTAAACCATCGACAGTCACGATAAAGCCAACGCATTGCTCCAGTGGATGGTTTTGGTTTTGCGCTTGAACAGCTTCGATTTCCAAACCAAGCAGTGAAAAGGAATTGTGCTTTCCATCGGATAAGGCTTCGCTTTGGGTGATAATGGTACATCCAGGTTTTTGACTGACCAGCTGGACTTGATTGTGGTCGGGATGCTGATGGGAAACCAGGATGATGTCAGCTGGGATGTCATATCCTGTACCTGCGTAAGGGTCGATGTAGACAACGGTTCCATCATTTGTGCTCAGACGGAAACTTCCATGACCTTGGTACAATAACTTTGCCATTTGCTTCACTCCTTATGTATTATTATGTATTTCTATTCTAATATAATGATGCGATTAGGATGCAGCAGCAATGACGAAAGGGAATTGTTAATACAGTATAGCGAGGGGTTCTAGATGCTGCGACATTCTGATGCGCATCAATGATACCGCGCTCTACGGAGGGTTTAATCAGACTTGCTGATAATTTTGTAGAAAATCTGAAAGCCTTGCGATTACTTCCACCAGCTCGTCCATTTTTGGTAAGTAAGCTACGCGGAAATGGTCGGGTTTTTTCCAGTTGTAGCTACCGCCATGGGTTAGCAAGACATGCTTTTCACGTAAAAAGTCTAAAACGAATTTTTCATCGTTTTCGATATTATACATTTCAATGTCGATTTTTGGGAAGATATATAATGCCGCCTTTGGTTTCACTGCGCTAATCCCAGGGATGCTTGATAATGCAGTATATGCATACTCCCTTTGCTCATATAGACGGCCTCCAGGTGAAACATTAGCTCTCACGCTGGCTAAGTCATCAAGGGCAGCGCATATAACCGACTGTCCAGTTACATTGGAACATAGGCGCAACGAAGATAGGACATTCAAACCCTCGATATACCCACCAGCACCTGATTTATCGCCTGCCAGCACCATCCAGCCTGCACGGTATCCGCATATTTGATGGGATTTCGACAAGCCATTGTAAACGATGGTGAGCAAGTCGGGAGCCAATGAAGATATGGAATAATGCTCCTTGTCATCCATAATCAAGCGGTCGTAAATCTCATCGGAAAAAAGCACCAGCTGATGCTCACGAGCCAACATAGCTATTTCGTTGAGCAATTCCTTTGGATATACTGAGCCTGTTGGGTTGTTTGGGCTGATTACGACAATCCCTCGGGTGCGAGGAGTTATTTTGCTTTTTAAATCGTCTATATCAGGATACCAGTCTGCAGATTCATCGCACATATAATGAACAGCGGTTCCACCAGCAAGTATTGTCGCAGCTGTCCATAAAGGATAATCTGGGGTAGGGATAAGCACCTCATCCCCTGGATTGAGAAACGCTTGCAAAGAAATTTGGATTAGCTCGCTGACACCGTTTCCTGTGTAAACATCATCAGGACTGACATTGGGTATATCCATTTTTGCCGAGTAAGCGGCAATGGCTTCTCGAACATGGGTCAAACCCTTGGAAGATGAGTAAGGTGCGGCAGCTCCTGCCAGTTGGCCGATGGCATCTAGAATGGACTCAGGAGCGTCAAAGCCGAATGCTGCTGGGTTACCAGTGTTTAGCCGAATGATGCTGATACCCTCGCGTTCCAATCGGTCTGCTTCGTCTGAGATGGGACCACGGATATCGTAGCGAACATTTTGCATTTTTTGTGATTTACCAATAATCATATTTTTGTCCTCCGTTTTTCTGCTCTATTAGGGCAATAAAAAATCCGCCCTGTAGAACAAGATTTCTTATTCTTAGGACGAAACATAATGTTCCGCGGTACCACCTAAGTTCGGGATGTCCGCATCCCGCTCTTTGTCGGCGCTGCTGGTATTTCGTTTATTAGAGCATATACAACCATCGTAGAAAAACGAATATTGCATAAATACGAAATACAAGTAAAAGCCGCTGCGCAATAACGCTCGCAACGCGGTGAAGCCTACTGGGAGCATTGGTGCTAAATAAATCACCAATATACTTCGTTCGGTTCACGGCTCCGAGACCGCTTGGGCATGTCTTTGTGAAGATTCGCAGCAAGGATTTTGAAATCCCTATCCATCTTCTCTCTGAAACGCAGAACATGCTTACTAATTTCTCATCAAAGCCTTTGTATATAGTATGACACATTATGTACGATAAAATCAAATTTGTCAATACTGAAATTTTCTTTGATTTCACAAAGAAAGTAGTATATACTATGCTGACTGCATTGAAGCTTTGTTCGATTTGTGTAGTAAATAGAAAATAATATGGATTTTTTAGCTTTTGATGCAAATGAAGCAATACTTGGAGGTTATATCATGAAGCTCGATAAATTGATTGGCGAAAGATTTAAAGAAAAACCTGCAGACAGCGTTATTGAAAGCCATGGACTAATGGTGCGAGGTGGTTATATTAAAAACGTAGCAAATGGTTTGTTTTCGTCATTTAATATCATGCGCAGAATCGCTAACAAAATAGAGACTATAATTCGCGAAGAAATGGATGCCATTGATGGACAGGAGGTGCTATTCCCCGTTGTTCTGCCAGCAAGCCTTTGGGAAGAATCTGGGCGATATGAAACGGTTGGACGAGAGCTATTGAGGTTTGTCGATAGAAATGGTAGCCCCATGCTTTTGGGTATGACCCATGAAGAAGCTGCGGTGCATCTTGTGCGCGAGTATGGTCAATCCTACACGAAATATCCATTCATGGTTTATCAACTCCAAACTAAGTTTCGGGACGAAGCACGACCTCGGGGAGGTCTCATCAGAGTGCGAGAGTTTACAATGAAAGATGGTTACTCCTTTCACACAAGTCACGAAGACCTAGAAGAATATTATGAAAGATGCCATGAGGCATATGAAAAAATATTCGCTCGTGCAGGTCTACCCGAGGTGGTTTCTGTTGCTTCGGATTCTGGGATGATGGGTGGGAAGGTTGCCCATGAGTTCATGTTACTCACAGCCATTGGCGAAGACACCATCGTCACCTGCTCATGCTGCGATTTTCGTGCGAATATGGAAGCGGCAGCAAATATAGTGCTCAATGAAAGCATAGAACCCTTGCTACCACTTCAAAAAATCCACACTCCAGGCACAGTAACCATCGAGGAAGTTTGTAAGCATTTAAAACTACCTGTGGAAAAATCCTGTAAAGCGGTTATTTACCAAAAGGCTGTCACCCAGGAATATGTTGTTGTCTTCATTAGGGGAGACCTGGAAGTAAATGAGACTAAGCTTCGCAATCACCTCAAAGAGGAGGTGTATCCAGCAACACTAGAGGAAAACAGCGGACTGGTGGCAGGGTATTTGGGACCTCATAAAACAGACAAAGCTATAATGCTCTTTGATAGCTCCCTTAGGGGGATTAATGACCTTTGTTGCGGAGCCAATGAGGAGGATTATCACTTTACTGGTTTCCAAATAGATAGAGATTATGGCGAGGTTGAGTATTATGACCTTGCAAAAGCTATTCCATTTGGAATATGCCCAGAATGTGGAAATTCGTCACTAGTAATCTTAAGGGGGATTGAAGTTGGCAATATCTTCCAACTTGGAGATAAATACACAGCTGCCATGGATATGAGATATACAGATGAAAATGGCGATATAAAGATTCCCATCATGGGCTGTTATGGCATAGGTGTTGGACGGCTCGCTGCTTCTGTATGCGAGGCTCGGCGAGATGAAAACGGCCCAATATGGCCCATGGCTATAGCTCCTTGGCAGGTTCATATATGCTGCCTTAGAGCGGATGATGATGCATCTAAAACATATGCTGATGAGTTATATGAAAATATGTTAAAAAATGATATAGAAGCTATATATGACGACAGGATTGTCAGCGCTGGAGTGATGTTTTCCGATGCGGATTTGCTTGGAGTTCCCCTTCGTGTCATTGTCAGCCCACGCAATATGGAAGAGGCTGTATGCGAAATCACTAGTAGAGACAAGAGCATTGAAATGAAGGTAAAATTAGATGAAGTAATCCCCACAATAAAAAACCTTATTTCGCAAATGCTTGGTTGATATCAGCCTTAGGAGTTTTATCAAATAATTTTATAAATTCGCCAACCCTACTTATATGTTACTGGTCACCCCATCCTTCGCAAGTACTTACAGTGTCATCCTGAACGAAGTGAAGGATCTTATTATACCGCATTATGGTGAAGCAAGATCCTTCGCTATCGCTCTAGGATGTACCAAAACTCGATTTGGCAAGGCTAGAAAAAGAAGCTGCCGAACATGGATGAACGTAAAAATACAATTCAGCAACCGAAGGAAACGAAAATCAAGAAAAAGCTGATGAATATCGC
>Ga0099364_10014838_pt1 | contig 10320 bp, 8 predicted proteins | sample TergutTh196P3_FD_73070 | JGI IMG/M metagenome (GOLD analysis project Ga0099364, IMG submission 73070) | Microcerotermes parvus P3 segment gut microbial communities from Pointe-Noire, Republic of the Congo - Th196 P3 | ecosystem: Host-associated > Arthropoda: Insects > Digestive system > Gut ...
TGAATAAAGCCTTGAGTTTAAACAGTGTTCAAGCCGTGCAAAAGTGGGTTGGTCCCAACCATTCATGGAATGTCCTAAAACTTACAGACGGAAGAACACTGTATTTTGATTTAACATGGTTTGATAATGAACATATAGATCAGGAAACCGGCAGAATTTATCAAACCGATGATTATGGTTGGGAAAATATAACGTTCAACGAAGAACTCTTCCGTTATTCAAACGTTGGGTACGGCTCCAGAGTATTTACCCATGCCCAAGGCAGATTTGACAGGGAAGTAACAAAGCGCTAATCTTTTTCTCCGCAAAATATTTTCACGCGAAGATGCAAAGAACGCAAAGTTAATTGATCGTTTTATGTACAAAAAACCTTGCGTTCCTGCGTGAAATTAATTTTTAGAAGTCTCCGCTTCACCCTTTGGTTTTGCGTTTTTTGCGGCAGGTTTAACCTGAGGGAATTCCCTGCCGGGGAATATTTGCCTGCGAAGTTTTAAATCCAGTTCTTTCATAAAGTCCGGGCGCTGCTCAAGATACTCGCGTGCATTCTCCCTGCCCTGCCCTATTTTTTCTTCGTTGTGCGAATACCAGGCGCCGCTTTTTTTGATGATCTCATATTTTACTGCGCAATCCAAAAGGCTTCCTACGGCGGAAATTCCCTTGCCGAATATCAACTCCAGTTCTGTGCGCCTGAACGGCGGAGCAACTTTGTTCTTTACAACTTTAACGCGCACTCTGTTGCCTATTGCATCGGTGTCTCTGGAAACTTCGATTGTTTCTGTTTTACGGACTTCAAGCCTTACCGACGAATAAAACTTTAATGCATTTCCGCCTGTTGTGGTTTCGGGGTTGCCGAAAAATACTCCAATTTTCATACGAATTTGGTTGATGAAGATTAAAATTGTCCGCGATTTACCGATTGTTGCGGTAAGTTTTCGCAGTGCCTGACTCATAAGGCGTGCCTGTGCGCCCATTTGCGCATCGCCCATTTCACCTTCGATTTCTGACTGGGGGGTAAGGGCTGCAACAGAGTCTACAACAATTACATCGACCGCGCCGGAACGGACAAGGCTTTCGGTAATCTCCATAGCCTGTTCGCCGTTATCGGGCTGGGAAACCCAGAGTTCGTCAGTGTTAACCCCAAGATTTTTTGCATATACGGGATCAAGCGCATGTTCCGCATCGACAAAGGCCGCATTTCCACCAAGTTTTTGGGCTTCTGCGATTGCATGTAATGCAAGGGTAGTTTTTCCTGAAGATTCAGGACCGTAAATTTCGATGATCCGCCCTCTTGGATAGCCGCCAATTCCAAGCGCTTCGTCCAATAAAATGGAGCCTGATGGGACTGCTTCGATACCCGCTGCTGTATGCGATCCCAATTTAATTAATGATCCGGCGCCAAATTGTTTTTCAATCTGCAGCCTTGCCGCTTCCAGGGCCTTTGCTTTTTCCTCGCTTGTGGCGTTAGGATTGACCCTTGTTTTTTCTGATTCATTTGATTTTGCCATGATTATCTCCTCCCTATATATGGCGCACAGATGCGCAGTGCTTACCAAAAACTAAAATATTTTATCACATATCGAAAAAAAAAGCTACAGATTACTATACATATGTTTAGGTTTTTTATCTTGTATTTATTTGTAAAATATGATATAACTACAGTCGATTATGAACAATTTTATTATTTGCTCAACGCGTTCCACAAAAAGTTACGCTTCAAAGGTGATATATTACCTATCTCAAAATCCAAACTTTTCAGAAATAGCCGATCAGATTAATGGTCTTGATTTACTGAATACCGATCGCTTTGCGGACGGCGAGATGGAAGTTTCGGTTAATTCCTCCATACGCGGCAAGGATGTAATTCTTTTTTCCTCAAGCGCCCGTAATGAAGCTTCTGTTAGTGTGGAAGAAGCAAAGATCGAATTGTATCATTCGATTGACGCCCTAATACGCTGTCAGATCAACACTCTTATTGTATTTGAACCTTTTATGTCATGTGCAAGGTCGGATCGTAAGACCAGGCGGAGTTCTGTTGGTTTATGGGTACATTTAAAAACGCTTTCAAGCCTTGGTGCGAAGCATATTGTAACCTTTCAGCTTCATTCAGATAAATCAAAAACAATGCTGGATCCTTCCTTTTGCGCGATTGATGATATTCCAGCGCTGACTCTGTTGAAAAAATATTTATGCGATACTTATATAAAAACTTTTGAAAAATTGGAAAATGAAGTCAGAACCAATTGGGCTTTTTGTTCTGTAGATGCAAGCGGCGAAAAACTGGCGCGTGATTTTGCCAATTCTTTTGGCGCACCCCTGGTAGTTGCCCATAAACAGCGCGACTATTCAAAGCTAAATACAATTGAGTCAATAAATATTCTTTCAGCCGAACCGCTGGAAGGCAAAAGCCTTTGGATTATTGACGATATGATCGATACCGCAGGTTCTGTCGAAAAACTGATCCGCGCTCTTGCCGATTTAAAACCAAAGGATATTAACATAATTTCCGTACATGCACTTTTTTCATCGCCTGCGGCGCAAAAATTGAATTTGTTGACTCAGGAAGGGCTTTTAAATCGAATTATTGTTACAAATACTGTTTGTTTTTCAAACTTTTCAGACCAGATACACGGACTGGAAATTGTAAACTCTTCGGAACTTGCCGCACAGGTTCTAAAGGCAATTATTAACCATGAATCAATGAGTAAACTTTTAAGAACATTTGACGCGGGGATTTATCTTAAGTAAAGAACCGGCTTTATAAAAATATTATATGGCGGCTGTATCAAGTATTATTGTAACTGGACCGTCATTTATGTAAGAAACCATCATGTGGGCTTGAAATTCACCGCTTTCACATACAAGCCCTAACTGCCGGATTTTTTCAATAAAGTATTCATAAAGCTGTTTAGCTTTTTCCGGCAAAGCCGCTCCGTTCCATGAAGGTCGCCTGCCTTTTCTGGAATCCGCAAGTAATGTAAATTGAGAAATGGCAAGTACGCCTGTATTTGGCTCGTTGTTGTGTAAATCTTTTAGTGATAAATTCATTTTTCCGTCTTTGTCGTTGAATATTCTAAGATGGACGATTTTGTCCGCAAGCCAGTCGGCATCGGACTGCCCGTCATCTTTGGCGACCCCAAGGTAAACCAAAAGCCCGGATTTTATCTTCCCCGTGATCTTCCCGTCCACGGCTACAGAGGCGTCAACTACCCTCTGAACAACAGCTTTCAAAAAATTCTCCTTCTTTTACGGACAGACACTAATTAGTTTTCCAGCCGGCGGGACTGATGTATCGCTATTCCTTCAAGCCTGATATCCGGCTGAGAGGTAAGGACAACCCTGCCAAGTACTTCAAGAGGGTGTTCAATGCTTATTGAAACAGGGCTATAAAAAATCACAGGTACTATTCCTTCCAAAACTCTTCGGGTGTCATAACCTACAAGAAAATCAAACCTTGTGTATTCATCTGTTATTTCAACATTGGTTGCCATGCCTGTCCAGATGACATGAACATTTCTGTATAGAACAGGTTCGCTGTTAACCAGAGTTAAGGAAGGGTTATCCTGCCTGTTAAAATTGTCAAAACCGGGCGTCTCCATATTTTCAAGTAAAAGTATTGCCCGGTCTTTAAGTCCTTCGGATGCATTTGATTCCAAGATTCTGTTAAGATTTACCTTTGCAGCTTCATCTCGGTAAGAAGTAAAAAAAGATAAAGCTCTTTCATACAGATTAACAGCCTGATCCCGAGTCAATATATATCTGTAAACCCCGCCTGTTTCGACAGGAAAATTTCTTTCATCACTTGTAAGTAAAAAATCTGCCGTAGGACGCTGCTCTTTTTTAAATGGATTTGTTATTACATCAGTCAGCATAAGGACAGTGAGCGATACGGCTGCTGCCGCTATAAAAATTAAAACAATATTAACAACGTTTTTAGAACTTAATATAGGAGCCGGAATTGGAGGATATAATTTAGTAATTCTTTTTGGCGTCATCCATTCGGAAAGAGCCTCGGATGCTGAATTTGCCTTTATTACCGAAAGAGCCTTTTTTGCAATTTTGTTTTTAGGTTCCATCTCCTGAGCATCAAGATAAAAATCGAGAGCTTGAGCCGTATTCATGCGTTTAAGATAAAGTACGGCAAGACCCAGCAATGTTTTTGTATCTTTTCCCTTTATTTGTCTTGCATACCGGAAAAATTCAAGCGCTTCAACAAAACTGCCTGAATGCAGACAAATAACAGCATAGAGGTAATAATATTTAAAAGAACCATTGTATCTGTCTTCTTCATCTTTAAGAATTTTAAGAGCGCTTTCATATTCGCGCCTTTTTGCGAGTTGAGCTGCTTTATTTAATAAGGGATCGCCTTTCATTTTTTTAAGTTAATTCCTGTTTCTGAGCCTGTTAATAGACCTTTCTATTTCGCCAAGATCCTGTTCGCTAAGGAAAATTTCGTCGTTAATAAATCTATTCAGGATATCCTGCAGCATCATAAGAGTTACCATATCCGGATCTTCATTTGTCCTTACCGCTTCCGCAAGGGCTGCCTCTTCCAGCGCCCGTATGTCCAAAGTCAGTTCCATTGTGTCCGCTATTGGATCTGCCGAAGAATGTACAACTGGAGAATCCATTGCAGGAATATTTTGAACGGACTCCTCTGCTTCCGCAATGTAAATTACACTTGGCGTTTCCAGCAAAGCAGTTCTGTTTCTGTTATAAAAACCAATATCTTCTGTTGTAAGAAAAATAACATAGGTGAAGGAACTTCCAACCGGAAGCAATGCAGGTTCATAAAAATAGCAAACTGCCGAATCGTTTATTGAATACGGAAAAAAAGTAAAGGATCTGCCTTCGTAATAAGGCAGTCTCCATGGGACATCACTCAACCTTTTCCAATTTGCAATGTGAATATAATCAGGAACCCTTGAATTATATTCCGGAGGAACAGTTATGCTTCCCATCAACGAAACATTTTCTCCGCGTGTAATCCAAAAATTATCACCGGAAGATCCTTCAATAATTAATTCACCTGATATAAGCTTTTCGCTTGTGATGAATGAAATTCCTCTTTGGTATTCTGATAACTCGGTATCAAGAAGCATTCTTAAACCAACAAAAGCTCCCACTCTGCTTTTATTCTGAATTGTTATTGTTATTGCCGCACCATTTGCAAATTGTGAACCGGGTGTTTTTAAAGGAGTAAAAGTTTTTGTGATTAATAAAAAAGATGATTCAAATATAATGGCAGGAAATCCGTTTATTGTATCAATTTTTGTACTGAAAAGATTTGATCTTCCGGGATGGTGGATATTTCCATCTACAGAAACTGACAGGTAACTTGTGCTTGGATCACGTGCGCTGAATAATGGTTCGTAAGACATATTAACCGGATCAGTCAGATAATAAAGCGAAAAACTCCCTGTTCTTTCATCCAGAATTAACCTGATAAACCCGTCTGATGCCGGAAAATGCGTTGAAATATCCTGTAAAATTGAATTGTCGGAAACTTCTTCTGTTGTTGTACATCCAAAAAATAAAAAAACAACTAAAAGAAGATACAAGAAGAAATCCTTGCGAAAAATCACCAGGAGCCTCCTCCGACATTACTTTCCCTTAAGATATCCTGAACGTCAATTCCAAGCTGGATTGCCCTGTCAAGAAGACTGCCTGTCAGAGTTTCATCCGCCATTATTTCAGCAAAAAATGCGGCATCGTCAAAATCCGCACTGCTGACAGAATTTGTTAATTCAGCTAACCGTCTTTGATATAAATTCAAAGTATACTCGTATGTTCTAATTGTTCTTTGGTAGTCTTCACTTGTTCTTAGCGCTTCCTCATGGCTCAACTGGAGTAAGGCTAAAAGCTGCGCTTCTATTTTTTTATGTTTAATTAAATCAATCCTGTAAGCAGAAGCCTCAACTTTTGGGCTGTAAGGGTATCTTGCAATTACCCATGAATAAAATTTTTCAGCCTCGTCAAACTGCCGCATAGAAAAAAGGCATTCGCCCATCCAGAAAAATGCGGCAGCCCTGCGTTCCGCAGAAACCTGATCTTCATCATTAACCGACTCTATGTACCTGTTGAATAAAATCAGGGCTTCTTCAAAAAAGCCCTGATTATAATAAACCCTTGCTCGGTGATAAACCATATCCCTGCTGTAAGTGGTACCTGGCGCAATTCTTTCAAGTTCATTCATGTCTCTTAATGCCGAGCCGTAATCCGAGTACGCAAGTTCGCTTAGAATAACCCAATATATCGCCGCCGCCCAGTCATTTACATTTGTCGCAATTTCCTGGGCGCGCCTGAATTCAACCGCCGCTTCCTGCCAACGGGCAATATTATAAAGCTCGGAGCCATTTTGAAACCTGCGGCTGTACCCTTCCTGAGCTCCGCAAATGAGGGGTGTTATGAGTAAGAAACCCAAAAATAGCAAAACCTTGAGTTTTTTATGTATCATATTCATATTATATAGAATTTCGGCATAAATAGCAAATATCTTCCAAATTCTGCGATAAAATTAACAGTATCGCAGACTATTCCGAAACTAACCGGGTTTTGGACAAGCTCCCCCGAGTACAAATTAGCTATTTGTCAGTTTTTCTATCAAAGCCCGCTTATCATTATTCTCGAAAAATGCCGTACCCATTACAAGGATATCCGCTCCGGCTTTCTTTGCTTCCGGGACGGTCTTTTCATTGATTCCTCCGTCTACCGATATTTTGAAAGAAAGCCCTGCTTTTTCCCTCAATATTCTTAGTTTTTTAACTTTTTCCAGACATTCAGGGATCAATTTTTGTCCGCCAAAACCCGGATTTACAGTCATTATAAGGGCAATATCGATATGAGGAAGCACTTCTTCCAAAATTGAACAAGGCGTAGACGGGACGATAGATATTCCGGCTTTCAATCCAAGATCGCGAATTTCCGACAAATATTTTATACAATGTACTTCTGTTTCAAAATGAAAGGTAATTGCGCCTGCTCCTGCCTGTGCAAATTCGCCGATAAACCGGCTTGGTTTATCAATCATTAAATGTACATCAAGAAAAAGCCCTGTTTTTTTATGTATATTGCGGACAAGCTGAGGTCCAAAGGTAATATTGGGAACAAAAGACCCGTCCATTACATCCATGTGCAGCCACGGCGCGCCGGATGCTTCTACTTCCAGAGCCGCTTTGCCAAACTCTGTAAAATCGGCGGCAAGAATTGATGGTGAAATAATGGTTTTACTCATTTTTGGCATCATACCTTATAAAACTACTATTGTCAAACCATTAAAAAATGTTATAATGTTGGTAATTAAAATGGATAATGGGCGGGGTGTAGGTCTTTTAAAAGAAGCCTATGAAAAACTAAAAGCCTCTGACGCGGATGCGGCTTATGATCTTTTGGAACAAGCTCTTGATGAGGACTATGAAAACGAAGAGATCAAGTATGCGTTAAAATGCGTTAAATGGTGGCAAGTTAATACCAGGAGGATTGATGAAATAATAAACCCTTACGAAAAGGGTTCTTTTTTAATTTCCCTTTTTAAACAGTACTATGCTTTTATAGGGCGTTTTGATCTGTCTTTCGAACAATGCCAGTATGCTGTTCGTTATTTTGTTTATTCAAAAGCGCTGTTTTTTTTTAAAGGGTTATTATCAAGCAAAGCAAATCGATATGACTGCGGGCTTTTGCTTCTTGCAGGCCGCTGTTACAAAGGACTCGGTTTTTACGATGAAGCCCTGGAGTACCTTGAACAGGCAGTCCGCATAAAAAGAGAAGATGCGCAAATCCTCTCTGAGGTGGCTGATATTAATGCTTTGCTTGCACAGACAAAAACTGCCAAGGCATTATTCAGGGAAGCTTTTTTTATTGATCCCTCCGGGATTGATTTAAGGAATCTTGAATCTGCCCTTATCCTTAAACTGCGCGATAAAGTAGCAGAACTGGGGTTTGAAAATGAAGCGTTATGTGAATGGATACCCGTTTACGGGTATTTGTGGGGGGTGTTTTCCGTAAAACGTGAATTAAAACAAATAGAAGCCGGCAGACTTAAACAGTCGATTTTTTCACTTGAGTCTGAATATGAATCGAATCCCGCAAGACGGGGAATATTAAAGCCAAGGCTTCTTAATCATTATTTTTGGCTTATTGATTATTATGAAATCAGCCATGAGGATCCTTCGCTTATCGAAGAGACCATGTTAAAAATAAAAGTTACCGATCCCGGTATTTATAGTTTATTTGCCGGGTAACTAAAGAGGAGAAAAAAATTATGAGTAATACTGATATAATTCAGACCGAGGGACAGACATCCGGTCAAGGCATGGGAAAGGAATTATCAGAAAATGCACAAGCCCTGTTAAAAAATTTACAGGAAACCCTAAATGAAGAAAAATGGACAAGGGCAAGTCTTGGTAATTATTCAACCAGTCAATTTAAAGAACTTGACTATTTCCTGAAAACTGCAAAAGAAGAAAAAATAATTGACGAACTTAAAACAAACTGCGATGATCATCTTGGACATACAAGAAACAGTATTATAGCGTTGTATCTTTCCGGCATGATTGCAATTTCCCGTCAAATTATAGATGACTCTGCAATTATAAATCTTGTATCAATTTTTCTGGATAATCACAAATGGAATATTGTCAAATATCTATGTGAAAGAATTCTTGATTACGGTGAATCCAAATATGCCCTGCGTACGATTGCTGAATGTTATAAAAATGACAATGAAGAAGATAAAATAATCCCCGTATGGGAAAGGCTTGTTAAAGTCGATTTTGAAGAAGCTGATATTGTAAAAGCCCTTGCGGAGCATTATGAAAAAATTGGCGGCAAGGAAGAGGCAATTGATTTTTATAAAAAATCCCTGCATAGATACATTAATAAAAAGAACTTTTTAAATATTAAAGAAATTTGGGAAAAGCTGCTCACCGTCAATACCGAAGATATCGACTTTTTCCTTCATATTCAAAAGAAGATTGCAAAGCATGTCAGTGAAGACAAGGCTGTTATTTTACTGAATGAGTTATATCAAAAATACAAGGTATTGGATGTTGATACCGCAATAAATATCCTGAAAATTATTCTTGAATACGATGAAAGAGATGTCCATGCCCGAAGGGAAATAATCGAATGTTACCGGAAAAAGTACGCTTCGCACAGCCAGTTGGAAGAATACATACGTGTATCCAATCTTTCACAGAATTACCGCGCGGTTCATCAGGCGATAGCTGATTTTGAAAAACACATAGCTTTTGACAAAGGTAATTTTGTTTATCACCGTACATGGGGTGTCGGCCGCATAGCGGGTATTGTCGGCGACGAAATTAAAATTGACTTTTCAAAAAAACGCGGACATTCAATGTTGGTAAAAATGGCGGTTGACGCCCTTCAAACTCTTTCAAAAGACCATATTTGGGTATTAAAAGCAACAAAGAAAAAGGAAGAATTGCGGGAAAAAATAAAGGATAATGATGAAAATATTATCTGGACGCTTAAAACAATTATTAAAAGTTTTGATAAAGCCTGTGATATGAAAAGAATTAAAGCGGAAATTTCTCCCGCCATACTTACGCCTGGTGAATGGTCATCGTGGAGTTCCCGTGCAAGGGAAATATTAAAATCCAATCCTGATTTTGGAATAAGCCCCGATAACAGTGACGTTTACATTGTCCGGGAAAGACCTGTAAGCGTATCTGAAAAGCTGTACAATGAATTCTCCGCGCAAAAGAATTTTTATGATAAAGTATCCGCAATGCGCGATTATACAAATAATAAAAAAGCGGATCCCGATTCAGATTATTTTACCGAAATGTTATCTTTTTTTACGGCTTTCCTTCGTTCAACAAAGGAAAATATTGAATACGCTGCCGCTTCATATCTTCTTATTAACGAGCTTTCGGCAAATAAAAACTATTCACATTTAAAATCGGCTCTGTCGGTAAAATTCCCTGATATTTTTTACAGTATAAAGAATATTCAGAAGCTTTTTAAAAACTTAAAGGATACAAAACTAAAAATTGAATTCCTTAACAGCATAAGGCAGAATATTAAGGAATGGGCGGATGTATATATCAAATTATTCCCGGTCTCACAATTAATAACCATTACCGAACAGCTTGAAGAAGCTGGCTTAAATGATAAACTATCCCTTCTTTGTAAGGAATGTTTTGACAAGTTCCGCGAAACACGTGAAGCTGTAGTCTGGTTAACCAAAAATGCAAGGAATAAAAGCTGGTTTAAGGATGCAAACATCAGTATAGAAAAACAGCTTATTACACTCATTCATATTCTGGATATCACCTATCGTGATATAGAAAATTCCAAGGA
>Ga0099364_10014839_pt1 | contig 10320 bp, 7 predicted proteins | sample TergutTh196P3_FD_73070 | JGI IMG/M metagenome (GOLD analysis project Ga0099364, IMG submission 73070) | Microcerotermes parvus P3 segment gut microbial communities from Pointe-Noire, Republic of the Congo - Th196 P3 | ecosystem: Host-associated > Arthropoda: Insects > Digestive system > Gut ...
ACCATTCATATATTAACAGTCTATTCCATATACAAATTGCCACTTGATTTTCTCTCGCGCCAGTCAGTACCGATCCCTATCAATCCTGTCCAATTAGACGGTCAATGCCTTCTGCCAGTCAATGAAACACACACAGAATTCCTCATCTATGTCCCAAATTCGTGTGATATCACTTTCTGCTTCCTTTTGCTCTTCTAAATCCAAACTGATCTTCTCCACGTTTATCCTCAGTTTCCTTCCAATTCTGCTTCTAAGAATCCTCGCTACAATTTTTGCAGTTTTTGCGTCGAAACTGAGTGTGCGATGGTCGGTGCATTTTGTAGCACTTGGCTTCTCTTTTTGTAGTAGAGGATATCCTGTTGTGTTTAAGTATAATATTAAAATGTAATAAAATATATACTTCGTCAAACACAACGCTGGGCCACTGTCTGTTCCATATATGCTGTTGATCAATCCTGTCACTCTCCTCAGACACCTTTCTCTGCTTCACATTGCAAAATATAAGGGCATTTTTCTTCTGTATCTACTTCCTATTCATGTTCGACTTCTGGTTTTCTGGTCCATTAGATCGAACGCAGAAAGCTGAAGTATCATTATCCAAAATTTTCACTACTTTTCAAACCTCGCCTATTGTATAGCCTTTATATTCGTCAACACCGATGTTTTTAATCACATGATTGATTTTATAGCCTAGTTCCTTCGTCTTCACGTTCATTAAATCGTAATATTGTGTTCTTTGAAGTTCCATTGTCTCGTTTCTTATGATGTTAAAGTATTTATACATGGCCTTCTCTGTGTTCCTTGTCAAAAAGTATCTTGGTTTTCTGTAGTTCTTTCCCCCTTCTACGTTGATAACATTCTTCCAATTCTTTGCTCATCCTTGATTGATCACTTGCTCTGTAATCCATGTATTTCTTGGTCTCCTCTCGTCAATCCCAAACAAACCAGTCACAATATCTAACACCAGTTTATTTATATTGTTCAGCTGCACTTTCTAACGCCCAATTTCACATTCGGTTCCAACAAGTTATCTTCTACAAAATTTTCCCCTCTCTGCCTTTATCATATACACTCTCCACATTACATCCTTGTTTCCCTTTTAGAAGGTTATGATTTTCCAATCAAGTGCAGATCGTTGCAACCAGTAAGTTGCTGTAACAGTAAACACCCGCTCCACGCAGCTTCTGCACATTCCTTATACGCTTTCCGATTCCACGTTTCACAATTTTATAGTCCAAATGTGTCAACATCACTATCCTGGCACTCTCCAGGTGTAAAAATTTATTTTAGCCTTTTTAAACTATAATTACACTTGCCTTAGTGAATAACACTTTATAATTAAGGTGTGTTTTAAGATAAAAATATTTGAAGAAATTTGCTGAAATCTTAGAGAAGTTGACTCTCATCCCTAAACCTAAGTAACAAGCTTCAAAATACACCTTCTAAAACGAACATATTTTGGTCTTCTGATTTACAGGCCGCCCGGTACAGAAGAGAAGCGGTTCGAGTGCTACAAGAAGGACAAGGGGGCCGCACAGATACATGGGCAGATTTTCGAGTATAAGTTCTGTGCCCTGGTATTCTTAAGGGCCAAAAACAAGGGGTACAAATTTAAACTTGCTTCTAACATGAAAGGGCTAGGAGCATTTGATGATGTTTTTGTAGAGTATATTGGTGAGAATTGTGAAATGTGTCACAGTTTCGTGCAACTTAAGAGCAAAACAAAACGACGCATTACAACGCAACAACTTCTGGCTGAAAAAGGAGACTTCAGCTTACGTAAATATTATCAATCGTACATAGAGATTGAAGAGAAGTTCAACTGCAGCGAAAAAGGAGTCAAATTGGATGGTAGAATTGATGAAAGCCTGTTTATTTTATACACAAATGCTGATGTAGAACAAGAACTGAAGTCTAACAAAGTCTTAGAGATCGGTGAAGAAGAATTCCTAATGACCGGTGGTTCTGTGCTGCAGTTTAACAAAGAGGAACACAAAGCCATTTACGAACACCTGCAGGAACTGCCCGAACACCGTGAGTTCTTGAGTCGACTCAGAATCTTTTACAAACAGGCTGATGAGAGGGAGATGAATGTCCACATTAAACGTGAGCTGCAGCAGAGTACGGTAGTACCTGAGAGCGAGCTGGATCTAACATACGACTGTTACCGTGACATTATAATGGACTGGTGGCAAAACTGTAATTACTTCCTGCAAGACACCAACTGCAAAGAGAATGACCCTTTTTTGATGACTGCAGAGAAATTAAGACCCACTTTGTTTGCGAAGGTACTGGATCAGAGGAAATCCGAACTTGATGATCTCAGTATTAAGTATAAAGATTCGGCAATATCAGACATGAAGCAGCTGATAGAACCGCAGAAGGCCCTTCTGATATTCGCCCCCGGTCGATCAAACACACTCACCGCTGCTAAGATTCACCAGATGCTGAGTGCTACAAAACACATCGTACTGAATTTACAGCAGATGATTCGCTATAAGACTGAGGTTATGTTGGCTTGGAATAATAAGTTTAATGTACTAGTGCTAGAAAGTGACAGTTCTGCTGATGTTTCTGCAGATCTTTTTAATGAATTATCTGGTTTTCTGAATAACAGTGTTGCTGAAAAGAAGATCATTTTCATATCGAACAAAGAGGGTAACATAGAGCAAATACATGAACTACGGTGTAAGTTCCATCCAAATCTCACAGAAGAGTACGACGATTGTAAATTCACGGATATAGTCTCCGAGTCACAGACGCTATTTCTGGAGAAGAAAGTTTATTTTCAAGGTGTCGAAGTAAAACTGAGCTCTCTAGTTAAGAACGGTGATGTTCGCATGCTTAATGCGTTAGATTGTGATTCAATATCACTCTTGTTGGAGAATAAAAAGCCTTCGATAGGCATTCGCACTGAAGACACAATAGAGTATTATGTTGATAGAACACTTCAGCGCAGCAGGGATGCCCCACCTCGCTTTCCAGCACAAGGAGAAATAAAACCTACATTAAAGGGGGATAATTTGCTGGGAATCCGAGATACACGAGAAAACCTGGGAAGTGAAAACGCTACAGTTTGGAAACCCAGCACATTGCTTGAAGGTGACGGTCGAGTCATTTTGGTCACAGATGAACCAGGAACGGGAAAATCGACCCTTCTGACTCACCTTACAAGGGAAACCCACAAGATTCTCTCCGTCATGTGGATAGTAAGAGTCAATATCAACAACTACACAAAGAAATTACACGAGTTGAAAGCAAATGGTTTTGACCAAGAGGGCGTTATCAAGCTGTTAACTGAAGCTGCACAATTAAAGGAAACTGACGGCGTAGTTTTGGAGGGAAGGCTGTTTAATTACACTTATTATTCGACAGGGAATATGGTTGTGTTGTTTGATGGAGTGGACGAAGTGAGTCCGCATTACACCGAAGAAGTTATACAGGTACTGAAAATTCTGTTGAAAACGAAGATAAAAAGAATTTGGGTAACTTCTCGAAATTCAGTGAAGGATCGACTAGAGACAGAATTTAAATGTCAGTCATATTCGTTGGTGCCTTTTAGTGAGGAAGATCAGAAAAATGTCCTAGTGAAGTTTTGGAAAGAGGCATGTCCGGAGATAGAGGATGATTATTTAGGAAGTTTCGCAAAACGAGTTGTTGAACTTTCAACTGAACAACTGACTGTACAAGACAAAAAGTTCATGGGAATACCTTTGCAGAGTTGGCTACTCGCAGAGATGTTTAAAGGAAATCTAAAGGAATGTTCCACATCAACGAAAGTAGAACTACCTGAAAATATAAATTTTGTCATACTCTGTGATCTGTACGTGAATAAGAAATGGGATATTTACTTGTCAGAAAAAAAACTTTCTGATCGAACAAACGTGAATGTGCTTACTGATGATGACGATACGCTACACAAAACCTTCATATATAATCATACAGCTGTTGCGTTGGTGGCAATCTTGTCAAAACAAGAATTAGAGAAACTTACTGACAAGAGCATAACGGAAAGAGCAATGAAGTTTCTACGGAAAATTACTGAAGGAATGGAGAAAACGGGTATAATAATTGATGTCATCGAAGGACGACCTGTCTTTCAACACCGCACTTTAGCCGAATACTTGGCTGCTAGGTGGTTATGTGATAACATTCAAAATGACCAGACATTTATGAGAGACCACTTATTTGAACCAGATTTCCTTGTGGTCAGGAGTATGGTGGACAGGATATTGGCTAACAAATGTCCATTACACGAAGCAGTGCTCTATTACAGTTTGATCCAAGTCGAAAAGTTACTGCGAAAGAAGGAATCCATCAACGAGAAGGACCATGGAGGAAGAACTGCACTGCATGTAGCAGTCAGCTGCAGGAGCCCGAAACTAATCAACGTACTTCTAGAACACGGAGCAGACGTAAGTTCTGCAGACACGTTGCTGGGTTTGTCCCCTGTACAGTACGCTATCAGAATGGACGATTGGGAGATGATGAGTTTGTTGATGGAGAAACGGCCTGACATCAGGGAACAAGTGCTCAATGGCACAAACCGTGATTATACTGACAATACTGCTTTTGCCTTTCGCGCTGCAGCTCAGTACGGCCATAATGATCTGCTGAAATACTTGATAAGTGAGGGAAGTTCTGTGAATGTGGCTCTTCCAGGGGACAACAGCACCTCACTTCATGTGGCTGCTAGAAGCCAGCAAACTGAAACAGTAAAAGTACTTTTGCTGCTGGGAGCAAGTGTTGACTGTCAGGATGATAGTGGAAAGACGCCGCTCCATGTGTCGGTTGAGACAGGAAACTTCGAAATAATAAAATGCTTAGTCGAGCACCAGGAAACCGTCCAGAGAGAGACTGCATTGAAACATGTTGTGAATCTTGAGAGATGCGTAAAGGGAGGAAACTTCCTCAACGTCCCCGATGTAGATGGAAACACTCCTCTTCATCTCGGAATCGCAACAGAAAACATCAATATCGTATCTTATTTGGTAAGCGCCGGAAGTGATTTGAATATCTGCAATATACAAGGAGATTATCCGCTTAACCTGGCCGCCCGATGTGGTAGAAATGACATCGTGAAATTATTGCTAAAGAGCGAAGGGCAATGTGAGGAAGCACAAATCGGCGCACTGAGAGCAGTCATTGTGGCCGGTCAAGTCGACGCCACGGCTCTATTATTAAGGTTAGGGGTTCCAGTGAACATAGGAGAGAATGAGAAACCTATACATGTTGCGTCTCGTTTGGGACATGAGGAAATCCTCATCCTGCTATTGCAGTATGGTGCAAGTTTAACATCTCTTACTTACACAGGAAACACAGCTTTGCATTTGGCGAGTGAAGCAGGGCACCTGAACTTGGTGAAGTACTTAGTAGAATTACAGACAGACGAAATGTGTATTCTAAATTATGAAAACGAAACACCACTGCTTTTGGCCGCTCGAAATGGAAGGGACTACTTAGTAACATATTTTGCAGAAAACGGCTGCAATATTAACGCTGCATCTGCTAATGGCTCCACGTGTCTTCATGTTGCCTGTGAAAATGGACATTACACTACAGTGGAATATTTACTGAGACATGGAGCAGAAGTAAATGCAGTGAACTCTGCTAAACAAATGCCAATTCACATTGCTGCTAGCCGGGGACAAACTAAAATCGTAGAACTGCTCTTTCTATACAACGCCAACTTCTCACTGAGAGATAAAGACGGCATTACGCCCCTTTTGGCAGCGTCCATAAACGGGCACCAGGACACTGTGCTGTTCATTGTGCAGCACGGTGGCAATATACAGGAAACTGATTGGGAAGGAAACACCATTGCACACTTTGCTGTTTTGAATGATAATTACGATATTCTAAATTTCCTGTCGCAACGGAATGTAAGTTTAGATGTACAGAACTCTGATGGAGACAATCTGTTATTAAAAGCGGTTCGTGAAGGGAGAACCCGAATGTTACAGTACTTAGTAGAAGGAAACTCGGACATAAATACTAAAGGCAATGACGGAATGCTGCCTCTAGATGTTGCTGTTCTAAAAGGCAATATGGAGATAACCCGCATCCTACTTGAACATAATGCACCTTCAAGAAAAGCGAGTACGCATATTGTTGCGGCTGCAAGATTTGGATTTGTGGATATGTTGCAGCGTTTTTTGGCCATGGAACATGACATTAACGTGAAGGCTGACAATGGGGAAAGTCTGTTGCATGCAGCCTGTAAATATGGACAAGTAGACACTGTTCAGTACCTGTGTGAGCATGGCGCTCTACTGGACTTGAAGGATAACAACGGAGGTACTGCACTTCATGTGGCTGTTAGTAACGGTCATATTGATGTTACTAGAGCCCTGGTGGATAAAGGTGCAAACCTGGTAGCTTTTGATGTATCAGGCTCAACACCGCTTCATATGGCAGCCAAAGGTGGATATCTGAACATTGTTCAGTATTTTGCAGACAGTTTTGCACCAATTGACATTCGGAACGGTAAGAAAGAAACAGCGCTTCTACTGGCAGCGGCTGAGGGACATGAGAAAATCGTAAGTGTTTTGATAGAACAGGGAGCTGGAGTTGGAGTGCGGGACATAGAGGGGAAAACAGCCCTCGACATAGCTACAGAGAAAGGTTATGGTGCGATCATACAGCTGTTAAAAGATCGAGCTGAAGGAAGGAAGCTTGTCTGCTACATCTCTCACAGTCACGTACATAATGTGGCGGAAGAAAGTAATTTTGAGCACCTGCAGAGAACGGTGAATGACGGAGCGTCTATGGACATAAGAACAGAGAAACATGACACTGGTACAACAAGAATTTTGGAAACTACAGCGGAATATACATTGGATTTCCACAAGGACCCTCGCAGTGCCCTACACACAGCGGCCGAAAATAACAATTTTGAACAGGTGCAGCTACTGGTGAAAGCTGGGATAGCTCTAGACTGTGGTGACCCCCTCGGGCGCACTGCAGTATGGGTGGCTGCTAAGAGAGGTCACAAGACAATTATCAGATTTCTGTTACATAACGGCAGTTGTGTGAATATACCTGATTGCAAAGGTGTGACGCCCTTAGAAATTGCCGCCAGAGAGGGCCAATGGGAGGCAGTTGATGTTATTCAGATATACCACCCAACAATCAGTGCTGAAGCCTCAGAATATCTAAAGAATAAGTTGCAACAAGCGTCAGAATCTGGTGATCTTCAAATGTTTCAGACGATATTAAAATGTGGCATTAGCGTGGAAACAACCAACAGCTACGGCTACACATCACTGCACGTATCTGCAAAATGCGGATTTCAAGAAATTTCTCGCATGTTGTTAAATTTCGGTGCTAATGTCAATGTAAAAGACAACTATGGCAGGACGCCATTAACATTATCAGCTAAAAACGGACACACAGATGTTGTTCGAGAGTTGCTGAATTATGGCGCTACTGTGGATAATGTAGACGAATATGGTTACACTCCTCTGTACGCTGCAGCTAAAGATGGCCACATAGAGGTTGTCCGAGAGCTGCTGAATCATGGCGCTAGTGTGGATTATGCAGAAGAATATACCTATACTCCTCTATACGCTGCATCTAAAGATGGCCACGTAGAGGTTGTTCGAGAGTTACTGAAACATGGCGCTAAGGTAGATATTACAGATTCTTATTTTAGCACAATTTTCAGTTCAGCTGTTTCAAAGGGGCTAGAGGAAGGGACGAGCTGATGAGAGTGGCAGCCCTGTGCTTGCACCAACAAGCGTATCACGTAAGTTTCAAGAAAAACTACAGTGAATGAAAACTTGTTTTTTGTGGTTTGTAGATCACACACACACAACCGGCAAAACACATCTCTATAAGTGATCAGTCCGTCGCAGAGACTGCTACCTACACAACACACAACAAACACAACAGGCGACCATCCGTCCATTCAGGTATATTTGAAACCGCGACCAAATCAAGCTAGCGCCCTCAGAACTACGGCTTAACCCGCATGGGTAAGGGATTGGATTTGGAGTGATTTCAGACTTCCGCTCGCAGTAGATGAGTAGTACTCTTTTCTGGATTATTACGCTGCAAGTAGTGGTCATTACTTACCGACGTTTAGGGAAAAACTATCGGCCCCTTCTTTAGAGGTCAAGAATCTAAAAGACAGTCTGTACCACGACAAGACAAAGTGCTAACTGGCGGGTGGAGACTTAAGCGAAGCGCAATTCAACGTCCCCCTGACTGTTAGCCATTCTTGCGCTTGACCGCACAGCTGGGCTCTATAACAGACACCTTAAATCTAACACGGGAATATGCTTACGCTAAAGAAGTCTGTAATCAAACAACAAATCAAAGGTATAACTGAGGGCCGAGACTCTCGCGAAGCGCAAGTAGACGTCCCTCGTTCTATATAGCCACTCCTGTGTTAACCGCCTCGCTGGATGAGTAAAAAACACCTAAAATTATATCAGGGTTTATGCTTACGTTAACGATCTCCGGTCGTAGTTAAGAAACTTCGACGCCAGCATGCTGAAGTCCATTGTCTACGCGGCAATAGGTCCTTTCTTCTTTGGCTTAACAGTAGCTGACTTAGTGGCTGCTGCAAACTTTAGCTTGGGTTTCTTAGGCCCGGCGGTCATCCTGGTGGCGGTCACTTTAGGCTGCGTTGGCACCTCCGTGACCGGCTCGGGAGAGGGTTTAGGATTAGGTGGTGGGGTGGTGATGACCTTGACAACAAGACCCCTTAGGACGACGAGATTCCAGCCCTCACCGAGGTCCATCTGCTCGGTAGAGGGCCTGGCCCACTGAGCTTTCGGAGCGGCGGAGTAGCCCGTGGCGGCGCTCTTTCGCACACCCTCGGGCGCTTGCTTTGCAAGGGCCGTTTTCGCCTCTTTCCACTTAATACGGCCGCGGTAGTTCGCCGTGTGGTAGCCCTGCAGCCGCAGCACTGGAGCTGCTCCCGCGGGGTAGAGCAAACACCAGATGTGTGGGAGCCCCCACACGCGACGCACCGGGGCCCGTATCCGCAGTTTCGCTGCGTGTGACCGAAGCGCTGGCAGCGCTTGCATTGCAATGGGCCCTTTGGAGCCACGTACTTCTCCACCGACACTCGCATGTCGCAGAGGTCGGTGAACGATCGCACTTTGGACACCTCAGGCCCCCGCGACACGGATACAATGAAGTGGGGGATAAGAGGACGGTCCTTGGCTGGGTCCTGGTCGCGATGGCCGGAACGCAGTTGTGTGACTCCGTGGACACGAATGTCCAGGAACTCGAGCTCCTCCCGGGCGAATCTCTCAGGCATCCCCTGTCCAGGTTTTACACCAGGAGCCGTGCACAGCGGTCCTCCGGGAGCGTGAAGGTGTGGAAACTCACACCCTCCCTCCATCGAGAGACCGGAGCGCCCTGACCGCTGCTCTGAAACCGTTGGCGGTTGACGGGAAAACAATCATCTTCTCAGCCTTTAGTTGGGCAGTCAGACCGCCAGGGCAGGACGCCCGCAACCAGGTCAGGAAGGAACGGGTGTTAAGAACTCCTGAAATAAATATTGAGGTCTTGTTGGGACGCTCTCCCTCAGATGAGCAGTCGTTGTTGACCTGGGCATGGGTAGTGGTGCCATCTGGATTGTCGCTCAGAGGCCCGAACATGTCGCTAGACATGCGCCTGTTGACTGTCTCGGACGAGACAGCGGGTTCAGACCTGTCTAAATCCATGGCTGTGGTCTTGAGCGACCCACTTGCCTGAAACGGGTTGACGGGCCCAGCCAATGCAGCTGCGTACGTAACCCCTCCCTCGGGGGGCACGAGTTGCCGGCTGCAAGTAGCAACTTGTTCGCCCGTGGCTTTAAAGGTCGCGGGCAGAGGAGCGGACCCAGCGGCAGGTGCTGGGCGCCTGTTGGCGGTCTCAGACGAGTCGCCCGATCTAGCTAGCTCATTGGCTTTGTGTTTGCCCGCGAGTTGACTCGATGAACGTTCGGGGAATCTGACTCCACCAGCAGGCATGGTGTTGCGGCTCCCTGCAGGCACCAGTAGCTTCTTCTTTCTGCGGGAGAGTGCCATCCTCAGCTCCTTGAGGACGGTCGGGGAATGCTGAAAAGTAGAAAGAGCCTTAACGGTTATCCGACGAACGCACCAAGTCCTTTAAAGTCGCCATCCGACGAACGCACCAAGAAATTTAAATGCCCCGTACACTCATGCGGCATCTTAATATTTATAACCCCGCTCGTTGTCTCCACATTATATAACGGGTTACGGTCAGATTCACGCTCCAGCTACTTTACCCAGTTATGTAAATATGTACGTCATGAATAGCATTTTGTAGTCACCCTGTGATCTTCGAAACCTAGGCTGTTTG
>Ga0099364_10014840_pt1 | contig 10320 bp, 6 predicted proteins | sample TergutTh196P3_FD_73070 | JGI IMG/M metagenome (GOLD analysis project Ga0099364, IMG submission 73070) | Microcerotermes parvus P3 segment gut microbial communities from Pointe-Noire, Republic of the Congo - Th196 P3 | ecosystem: Host-associated > Arthropoda: Insects > Digestive system > Gut ...
TTCCGTAAAGATGATCCTTGGAAGCGACAGTCACACCCGTTACGGCTCATTGGGAACCATGGGAGTGGGAGAGGGAGGCGGCGAGCTGGTAAAGCAGCTCCTAAGCCAGAACTACGAGGTTCCCTGGCCAAAAATAATCGCAGTGTATCTGACAGGCACCTTAAAAAAAGGCACAGGCCCGCAGGATGTGGCTCTTGCGATAATTTCCGCGGTATTTAAAACCGGCTTTGCAAAAAATGCGGTGCTGGAATTTCTTGGCGACGGCATTGCGCAGCTAAGCGCAGATTTCCGTGCCGGCATTGATGTTATGACAACTGAGACCACCTGCTGGTCATCCATCTGGGAGACCGACGAAACCATCAGGGACTATTATAAAACACATCAAAGAGAAAGTGATTATAAAAAACTTTTTCCTGATGAAAAAGCATATTACGATGGAATAATTCACGTCGATCTTTCCAGTGTGAAGCCAATGATAGCTCTGCCTTTTCATCCAAGTAATGTTTACGAACTAGATGAGCTCCTTGCCAATCCCGCTGATATACTCCGGCAGGTTGAAAAAGACTCGGCTTATGTACTGGAAAACCCCAATATCAACTTAAAGCTCACCGACAAGATTGATAAGGAAGGACGGATTTTTATAGACCAGGCCATTGTAGCAGGCTGCGCCGGCGGTACATTTGACAACCTGATGGCGGTGAGATCAATTTTGGAAAGCCATGCCAGGCCGGCAGCCTCGTTAGGTGAACACTGGCAGAGCCAGGGCTTGAATTTTTCCATATATCCGGGCAGCCAGCCGGTTATGCTGGAACTGGCCAAAAATGGTGCCATTGCCGCATTTACTGCGTTTGGCGCCACGGTCAGAACTGCTTTCTGCGGCCCCTGTTTCGGAGCGGGGGACGTGCCCGCTAACGGGGGGCTGTCCATACGTCATTGCACAAGAAATTTCCCCAGCCGCGAAGGTTCCAAACCCGGCCAGGGGCAAATATCATCGGTCTGTTTAATGGATGCAAGGAGCATAGCCGCCACAGTTCTGAACGGCGGTTTTCTGACCTCTGTAGAATCCCTGGACTGGGAAGAAAAGCTCCTCCCCTACAGTTACGATCCTACTCCCTATCAAAACAGGGTTTACAACGGTTTCGGCAAGCCGGACAAAAAAGCCTCTCTGCGTTACGGCCCCAATATCAGCGACTGGCCTCCCATGGAAGAGCTGGGAGAAAATCTCCTGATAAAAATTTGCGCATTCATTAACGACCCCGTCACAACCACGGACGAACTCATTCCCTCAGGCGAAACATCCTCTTACCGTTCAAATCCGCAAGGGCTCGCGGAATTCACCCTCTCCCGCAAAGACCCATCTTATGTAGCAAAGTCAAAAGCCGTCAGAGAAGCATCTGGCCTCCCCGAACTACCAGCAATAATCAAAGCCGCAGAGGCTATTGCGGGAGTGCCTGCTTCCAACATACAAACCGGCTCGGCAATCTATGCCCGCAAACCCGGAGACGGCAGCGCCAGAGAGCAGGCCGCAAGCTGTCAAAGAGTGCTCGGAGGCTCCGCCAATTTCGCCAACGAATACGCCACAAAACGCTACAGATCAAACCTAATCAACTGGGGCATTCTTCCCTTAATAATCAAAGGAGATCCTCCCTTCACCAACGGAGACTACATATTCATCCCTGGCATTAAAAAAGCCATAACGGAAATGTCCCCAAAGGAAGAAAACCTCTCCCTTGAAGCCTGGGTACTGGACAGTAAAGGCCAAAAAACTTCTTTCACCGTAAGCCTCCCTGGTTTGAATCCATCCGAAAGGGAGCTGCTACTGGCTGGTAGTTTGATTAATTTGAACAGGAGTGGTTAGTGGGTCATAGGTCGTGGTATAGGGTGTGGGTAGTAGGTAGAAGGTAGTAGAGGAGCCCTCTACCAAAAGCAACTAGGTTTAACGTTAAACCTAGTTAGTAGAAAAGCCAATTAAACGCGCCCTCTCCGCGTCCTCCGCGATCAAAAGAGTCCCGTAATCCTCCCAGTCCCATCAATATCTATTTTCTCCGCCGAGGGGATGGGAGGGAGACCGGGCATAGTGTTTATATCTCCTGTAATGGCTACAATAAAACCGGCGCCGGCTGAGATTCTGATGTTCCGTACTGTAAGTGTCCAGCCCCTTGGTGCGCCTGACAGAGATGGATCATCGGAGAAGCTGTACTGGGTTTTTGCCATGCAGACGGGAACCTTGTCCAGGCCGTATTTTTCCAGCTGTTTTATTTCCTTCATGGCTTCGGGAAGGATGACAACGTTTTCGGCACGGTATATTTTTTTTGCTATGATTTCAATTTTTTCGTTTACCGGAAGATTAACGTCATAGATAAACTCAAAATCATCCGGCTTCTTGTTGGAGCTTTCGCAGAGTCTTACCACTTCCTCTGCCAGTTTAACGCCGCCTTCTCCTCCCTTTGCCCACACTTCGGAGAGAATCGCTTTTATTCCAAGGGCGGCACAGCGGGTTTCAATTAGATCCAGCTCTGTCTTGGTATCATGGGGAAAAACGTTAACTGCCACTACAGCGGGGAGCTTGAATACCTGGGTGATGTTTTCCACATGCTGGAGGAGATTAGGCAGTCCTGCTTCAAGGGCTTTAAGGTTTTCTTTTTCAAGGTCTGCCTTTTTTACGCCGCCGTGAGATTTAAGGGCTCTGGCTGTTGCGACAATTATTGCGGCTGAGGGTTTTAGGTTTCCTATGCGGCATTTAATATTGATGAATTTTTCCGCACCCAGATCTGCTCCAAAGCCTGCTTCTGTTACAACATAGTCGGCAAACCTTAGTGCCAGCCGCGTAGCTGTTAATGAATTACAGCCGTGGGCAATGTTCGCAAAGGGGCCGCCGTGTATGAGGGCCGGCGTGCCTTCCAGGGTCTGTACCAGGTTTGGCTTGATGGCATCCTTAAGCATTGCTGCCAGAGCTCCCTGTGCATTAAGATCTGCAACTGTAACAGGTTTCTCGCCATAGCCCACGATAATACGGCTTAGTCTTGCCTTGAGATCCTCTATGTCTGACGCCAGGCAGAGTATCGCCATGATTTCCGATGCGGGCGTTATATCATAGTTATCTTCACGGGGTACGCCGTTTATCCTGCCGCCAAGTCCATTGACAATATAACGAAGCTGGCGATCGTTCATATCTATGCATCTGCGCCAGGTGATCTTTCGTGGATCAAGACCGAGTTTGTTCCCGTAGTAAATGTGATTGTCGATAAGGGCGGCCAGAAGGTTGTTTGCGGCGCTAACGGCGTGAATGTCTCCGGTAAAGTGCAGGTTGATATCTTCCATGGGTATAACCTGTGCCCATCCGCCGCCGGCTGCTCCGCCCTTTGTACCAAATACGGGCCCCAGTGCTGGTTCACGCAGGACGACCATTGTTTTTTTTCCTATTCTTGAAAGGGCGTCTGCGACACCAACTGTTGTGGTGGTTTTTCCTTCTCCCGCCGGTGTAGGCGAAATTGCCGTTACCAGAACGAGGCGTCCTTGGGAAGTTTCTTCATTTCCTGCACTGTCGATTTCCTTATCTTTATTAAGCAGCAAATTAATATAATCAACCTTCGCCTTATATTTCCCATAGTATTCAACATAATCATTGGGAATACCCGCTTTTTCTGCCAGCTCCTTAATATGGAGAGAATGCTCAGGAAATACTGCCTGTGCAATTTCTATGTCAGAACCTGTAAATTTCTTGATACCTGCCATTGTCCTGTCCCGCCTAACGCATTATTTGTCTTAACAGTTCATCTACCCTTGACCTGAACCTGAGAGGATCAAGACCCGCAGCCAGGTAAAGATAATTTATCCCGTTATCTGTTTGTCCTGATGCAAGGGCATTAACCCCCAGCGCATAGCTAATCAAGGCCGGGTCTGCGCCTCTTTCAAGGCTTCTGTTGAAAAATACTTCCGCACTGCCGTACTCCATTTCGTCATGAGCCAAAAGTCCCAGAAAATAATATGGGGCAGGATCATTGGGGTGCTGTTCAATAGCGATGAGGAAGAGCTGTTTAGCCTCCTGAAAGCTGCCGGTGGAGTATGCCGATTGTCCTTCTTCCATTAGTTCTGAGAAGCTTCTGCGGGAAGAAAGATGGTATCTAAAATCTCTTTCCATTGCTGCCATGTCAAGGAAAGAAGAAAAATGCTGTCTTAATAAATGTGTGTTTTCTGCTGCGCTATTTACAGATGAAAGAAGCATAAAACTTTCGGCAAGAATCCTGTAATAATCTCTGTTAGCTGATAGCAGAAATGTTACCAGCGCCCAGGAGGTAACCTTAAAGTCATCTGAAAATTCTGCCGGAAAATTTGCGCTGTACCTCTCATCGGCATATAAAACAGACTCTGCAGAAGGCATCATCCCGCCGCTGTTTCTGCCGGCCAAAAGCCTGGCTCTTTCCAGCCAGTAGAGGTTTTCATCCTGTACAAAATTCCCCTGCAGATCTTTTTTTAAGGCGCTAAAATGTATGGCAAAGCCATGAAGAATCCAGGAAGGCGGATTTGGAACAAATGCCCTGATATATTGTACAAAGGCCTGATGAGAGAGTATTGCCTCGTTTTCCGGGCCTCCGCGGTGGATGACCAGCTCTCTCTGCTCAGGTTCGTCGTAGTGAATGTAAACCGCTCCCTGAATCGTACTCCCCAGTTTCGTTATTACATAGCTATCGTATGATTCCCTGTTATCGAAAACCCTTACATTAAGGGGAACGGCAAGCCTTGAAGGATCAAAACGGAAAAGATTGTTGTATATACCAAAACGGATTTCCATTTCCTGCCTGTAACTTTCCCGGCTCTCGTCGTTGCCGGCGATTACCGAGTAGAGCCTCTGTTCATGGACTGTTGTCTGTGCCCAAGCAGGGAAAGATAAAATAAAAAACAAAAAATAAAAAATATATCTGTTGTATTTTCTCATCTTCTATCCAGCCCTTTATCTGTTATGAAATAGAACATTTAGTTAAATATCGCTTATTGAATGATTTTGTCAATAATTATATTCACTTCTTCAATCAATATCCCCGTATAACGCTCTATATTGTCTATTACATAGCGCTGCAGGTTATGGATGTTTCCTCCTAGCTGAGTTCCGTAGGGAACGTCAATGGTAATAACCAGCCTGTAACCTAAATTATCGTCCTTTACGGTGATTTTTTTTATTCTGATATCGGCATTATATTCATCTACACAGTGGATGACCATCTGACTTAATGCGGCTTCGGAGATAATTACCTTGCCCCGCTTCGAGTACTCAGGCCTTACCACTGACTTTTCGTGGACACTGGGCGGAGCGCTGAGTGCGGCAGGCCCGGGTTTCTGCCTGAAAATCTTTATGGCATTGTGGAAAATATTGGGATAGCTCCGCTTAATTTCGATGGAAGGAACCGGGATCACGTGCTTGCCTTCAATGCGCCTGGTACGAATGGCTCTGTCAATTTCGTCCTGGGAGGCAATGTCCTGGATCTTTATCAGTTTGGAAACAGCGGGGAGCTGTAGTCTTGCGGCAATCCTGCTAACCATTTTCTCTGAAGTTCCCAGGATCAGTATCTTTCTTGTTTTTAGTACCTGAAGTTTCTTTGCAACTTCATCCCTGTGGGCTTTATCATCAAAAAGGGCTACTTTTACCGCCGCCATAAAAGTTTTTTCCTTTTTTGCGGAGTGCCCTGCAAGAATACGGTCGTCTCTTATCAGAAGACCATCGTCAATTATATACTCGATTTCATATTTCTGAGCTACCAGTTGAGCTCTGAAACTTTTCCCGGTTCCGCTTTCACCAACCAATGCATAAACTCTTATTCTTTTCAGCGAAAAAAGGAAATCCAGGAACATAATAAGATTATAATGAAGTTGAATGAATATTTTAATCCCCCTATACAATCAAACCACATTTTGTCCGATAATATGTGGAAAGGATCGATTGTATAAAGGGGATTTTATGTCAAAGAAAGTTTTATTGATCGCGGTTTTGGTTTTAATTGCAGCGACCGGAGCATTTGCCCAGCTCAATTTCTGGCTCAGTGCCGGCGGCGGCGTGCATAATATCAATGACTGGGGCGGAGGAGTCAGATATAATACTCCTGCTCAAGAATACCAGCTTAATTATTCCGGCTATGGAATATTCGGTTTTTTTGATGCCGGGTATGCGGATCTGTCTGCAGGGTTTTTCTTCAGCCCGGATAGAATATACGGCTTCGATTTTGGACTCTTGGGAAGATACCCTTTTAACTTTTTTAATGACAGACTCAGCCTATACCCTCATTTAGGCGTTAACTATAGATACTTTCTCAGGGGAGAAGGCCCGTATCCTGCTGATGGTAACTTCAATGCCCTGTGGATAAATACCGGAGGCGGTTTTGATTACCTCATTAACGACAGTTTATTTATCCGTGGAACTGCCCTTTATGGTGTCAGGCTCAAAAACAGCTATGAAACCAACCTGGCTTCTGACCTTAACGGCAGAGCACTCCTGGGTCACGGACCGACTTTCAGGATTAGCGTAGGTTACAGACTGACAGAGGTAAACCTTTTTGGAAGAGCCGCAGAGAGAAGAGCTGCCGCTGCCGGTGAAGATATAGTGTATGATCATGTAAGATATGAAGAGACTGTTACATATACAGAAACTTTTATACCTGATCCAAATGATATAAATGCAATGATGGCCGAACTTGCGCGTGTGGAAGCGGAACGGGATGAAGCTGTAAGGCTCGCGGAACTTGCAAGACGTGAGGCTGCCGTTGCAGAAGCTGCCCGTGCCGAAGCTGCCATTAGAGCGGAAATTGCCGGAGGCAACAATGTCGCGGCAGATGCTTTACTTTCTGAGCTCACAAGAGCAATAGCAGAACGCGATGAAGCAATAAGACAGGCAGATTTAGCAAGACGCTATGTAGCAGTTGCCGATGCAGCGATTGCCGAACTTACACAGGTTGAAATTGAAAGGACTATTGCCGCAAGGCAGGCTGAACTGGCAAGAAGAGGTGAGACTGTAAACGTGGATGCTATTATGGCCGAGCTCCTCCGGGTTGAAGCTGAGCGTGATGAAGCTATTATGCAGGCACAGCTTGCCAGACGGAATACCGCCAATGCAGACGCTGCCATTGCAGAACTTGCCAGAGCAGAAGCAGAACGTGATGATGCTTTAAGACAAGCAGAAATGGCAAGAAGAGCCGCCGCCGCGGCAGAAGCTGCCCGGCTTGAAGCAGATATAAGAGCACAGATTGCAGGTCATGAAGCTTCAACAGACGCTATGATAAATGAACTTGCCCGGGCCGAAGCCGAGCGGGATGAAGCCTTACGACAGGCGGAAATGGCCAGACGTCTTGCTGCCGCTGCAGAAGCCGCAATGGACAGAGCTGAGGCCGAGCGTAATGAAGCTGTCAGACAGGCGGAACTTGCCAGGAGAGGAAACCCTGTAGTGGACGACATGCTGGATGAACTTGCCCGTACTGAAGCAGAACTTGCCAGAGTAGAAGCAGAGCGTAACGATGCTGTCAGGCAGGCTGAAAATGCCAGAGCCGAAGCCGCCGCTGCAGAACTTGCCAGAGCTGAAGCCGCGTTAAGGGCGGAACTTGCCAGACGGGATGCCGCAAACACAGGTACCATGCATTCTGATCTAGCTCGTGCCGAAGCCGAGCGTGATGAAGCTCTAAGACAGGCGGAAGCCGCCAGACGCGCCGCTGCCGCAGCGGAAGCTGCCAGAGCAGATGCCACTGCCAGAGCGGATGCCGCAAGACTTGAAGCCGCCCGTCAGGAAAGCTTAAGTGCCGGAACCCAGGCAATGCAGTCAAGGGGAATTGAAGTTATCCCAGGACTGCCCAATCCTGCCACCAATATTATTTACAATTTACAGGTTGGAGCGTTTAACTCCAGAGATTCTGCCGCAAGAGTGGAAGCCCAGCTAAGGGCAGCAGGTTTTACAACCAGACAGGAACCGATAGGATCCCTTGTCCGTGTTCTGGCGGTAAATATCCCTGCAGCGGAAGTCAGCGGTGCAATACAAAGATTGGGAGCAATGGGCTTCAATCAGATCTGGGTAAGAAGCAGGTAGTGATTACTAATTAATGAGTAGTGTAGTAGGTTGTGGGTTATTGGAGGTTTTAGTAGGAGTGTTCCGACTAAAACAGCGTTCCAACCAGTCCCACGACCTACTTAAATAACTGTTCCCGGAAACAGCACTGTGTTCTTGGGAATGACCACAATCCCGTCTACTATGTGATAGTTGCCGTAGCTGCCGTCTATGCGTTCTATATTGTCGTCGACACCGATGCGGCAGCCTTCGCCTATGCAGACGTTCTTGTCGATTATCGCCCCTTTGATGATGGCACCCCGGCCAATGCCAAGGTTGGGGCGGCCATCTTCGGCGTTTTGCTGTCTTTCTTCTTCTGTTTCATAATAGTCTGCACCCATACAGATCACCCCGTTAAGGCTGGAGCCGGATTCGATTATCGTCCTAACGCCGACTATGGAGTTGGCGATGGATGCATTTGTGATGATACAGCCTTCGGCGGCAATGGACTGATTCATATTGCTGAAATTCATCTTTGACGGGGGAAGGCATCTGGCGTGGGTGTAAATGGGATGAGCCTCGTCGTAAAAATCGAAGCGGGGTTTTAATGTGGTAAGATCAAGGTTGGCTTCGTAGAAGCTCTTTATCGTACCAATGTCTTCCCAGTAGCCGTCAAACACATAGGCGTTGACCTTCAGATTGCTAATGGCTCTGGGAATAACTTCCTTGCCAAAATCGGTAAGGTCGTTGTCCAGACAGGCTTCCATGGTGGCGGCGTTAAAAATATATATTCCCATGGAACCTAAATATTCATCCGGCCCGTCCTCGTCTTTTTTGATTGTCGTAGGTACTTTAAAATCGGAAATATCCCTGACGGGACCGGGTTTCTCAAGGAACTCGGTGATGATGCTGTTTTTATCGGCCTTTAGTATGCCCAGAGCGCTGGCGTCTTCCCGTTTTACCGGTGTACAGGCAATAGATATGGCGGCACCGGAATCCTTGTGTTCCTGAATAAAATCACGTAAATCCATACGGTAAAGCTGATCACCGGAGAGTATGAGGTAATAATCCGGTTTTTGAGTCCTGAAGTGAATCAAATTTTTTCGCACAGCATCGGCGGTTCCCTCGAACCAGCCTGTGTGCTCCAGGGTCTGCTCGGCGGCAAGAATTTCGACAAAGCCCTTGGAAAAAGTATCAAAGTTGTATGTCTGGGAGAGGTGCAGGTGCAAAGAAGCCGAGTTGAACTGGGTTACAATATAAATCTGCTTAAGATTTGCGTTTATACAGTTGGAAATGGGAATATCAACTATACGAAATTTCCCCCCAAAGGGAACTGCGGGTTTTGCCCTCTCTTTTGTTAACGGAAACAAACGGGTGCCTTTTCCTCCGCCAAGTACAATGGATAGAACCTCAATCATAAACCGTCTCCTCTTTTCGTATTGCCGGAAATAATATGAAAAACACTGTTATGCAATATAGTATAGTATAAAAGATAGTACAAATGAAGGTAAATGTCGATAGTACCGTCAAGCTCCTCTATGACCAAAACACGATTTCCATTGACTTTATAGTAATCCATGGTGTAAAATGCCTGAGTGTGTGTTTTTTGTTGAACGGAGGAAAATATGACATATAAAAGAATCCTGCCGGGTACAATGCTGTTTTTATTGATATTTTGTTTTTCTTTTACCGGCTGTTTGTCAGGGCCGTCTGATTTTCAAACAGCTCAGGAAAACTCGTCTCTTATCTCCGCAGGGACAGGGTTCTTTATAACTGCCGACGGATACCTTGTGACCAGTGCTCATGTTATCGAGGGCGCAAGAGCTGTCGGTGTTTGGGTGGGAAATAACAGATACCGTGCCGATATTGTTGCGATAGATAACGATACCGATGTTGCGATCCTGAAAGTAAATTATAGACCTTCACGCTATTTTAGGATGGCAAATTTTAGCTCCGCAAACATAGGCGACAGGGTTTACGCGCTTGGTTATCCTCTTACTAATATCCTGGGCTCTGAAAGCCGGTTAACCGAATGAATTATAAATGCGTTCAGCGGTTATAATTCGGATCAGAGGATTTTCCAGATGAGCGCGTCGGTTCAGCCGGGAAACAGCGGGGGACCTGTTTTTAACTCCAGATTTGAGGTTCTTGGTGTAGTTGAATCAAAAATGATCCCCGAAATTGCGACAAATATAAATTTTGCGGTGAAGAATACCTACATCACATCCATCCTGCCTCATGATGTATGGCTCACAGGCGGGAATGTCCGGAATTTTTCTCAAGCCAGAAGCGCTACGGTT
>Ga0099364_10014841_pt1 | contig 10320 bp, 8 predicted proteins | sample TergutTh196P3_FD_73070 | JGI IMG/M metagenome (GOLD analysis project Ga0099364, IMG submission 73070) | Microcerotermes parvus P3 segment gut microbial communities from Pointe-Noire, Republic of the Congo - Th196 P3 | ecosystem: Host-associated > Arthropoda: Insects > Digestive system > Gut ...
GCGGCTTTGACGTCGTCGAAGTCACGCAGGTGATACGCAACGCCGACGAAATCGAGCGTTCGGCACAAAGCCCGCAGGGCAACCCCCATTCCATCGGGACCACTGAAGCCGCCGAACTGACCGCCGCCCTTCAAATGCGGTTCCAAGTCCAAAAACACACCGGGAATGCCACGGCTCTTCAGTTTCTCCTCCAACGCCGGAAGAATCGTCGCCAAGTCACGGAAAACACGCTCATGTCCCGACTCACCGCAGTCGGCAGGAACGAAATTCGACATTTTGTCCTCGTCAACGTGACCACCCTTTTCAGAACGGCGGGGACTCGCGTAATCCTTGACGTGCAACCAACCGAGGCCGGGCTTCATCGCTTCGTACTGTTCGTAAATCTCCGGCGAAGTGTATCCCTGCATCACAATGTTGCCGCCGTCGAAGATCAGTAACATTGCCGGATGATTGACCTTCTTGTACAGTTCGGCCAAAAGATGTCCGTTTTGACCGACAAGGTTTGCTTCGACTTCCAGCCCGAAGGTCAAGTCGTTGCGATGGCAAAGGTCCGCAATGGTTCCCAATCTGTCGGCAGCCTTCGTAATGTAGTCGGCAGGATTCTTGCCCTTCGGATGGTAAAACGAAAAGCCGCGAAGGAGTTTCGTTTCCAAAGCATGAGCCAAGTCGCAGGCCTGTTTGACCTTGTCAAGATACTTTTCGAACGGTACGTACTGATTGTGTGTGCCGTCATCAACATCTTCGAGTTTCACCTTGCCGATGGGCGAACCGAGCGAGGAGACGTTCAGGCCGTACTCGTTTTGGAACTGCCGAACGCGTTGGAGATCGCTCTTGGTCAGTTCCATAACATTCTTGATGCCGTCGCCGAGGTTGACGAATCGGATCGTATAATACTGGAGTCCGAGGGCGGCGAACACGGCGAACTGTTCGACGACCGTTTTGTTGGCGGTCGCTTCATCGGCAAAGCCGGACAGGAAAATTCGTGGGGTCGGTTGCATGGAAAATCTCCGGAGCAGGACGAAAGGGAAAAACCAAGTCCATTCTAACCGATTTTGCGGCAAAAGGTATCCCCAAGGATGCAGTCGCTGCAAGATTCAAATTAGGTGGAAAGGTAGGCAGCCGACCGCCGGGCGGCTGCGTCGGCGAAAGCCGACACGGGGTTCTTTGTGCGGAGTACCGCACGTTGCCGCCCAACCTACCTGTCGTGAAACTTGCAGTTCCTCTGCCCAAGGATTGGCCGATGGCGGTTTCAAAGAAAGTTGCCCGAACTTTCCAAAAAAACGCAAAATCGTTAAATTCTTCCTAATCGTCAATCTTTTTGCTGTCGATACTTACAGAAGCAGTCCATTCGATGGACGCAATCCTCCGCTTTTTACTAAACAATCGTGATGTCCGACTCAATAATGGCAAAAATTCTGCGACCGATTGAGGAACTGGTCAAGGGAGTTGGACTTCGGATCGACGGAATGAGTCAATACTGCGTAGGTCGAGTCGTCAAAGTTGGTGATTTTGCATGGTTTTGCGGCAGGACCTTCGTCTGGATCGTCTGGAAGGCACCGCGTCGGGATACGGTGGATCAAGCGTTTTACAACATCGGCGTCCTCAGTTTGCCGGTCGTCATGTTGACCGGCATGTTCATCGGTATGGTACTTGCGGTCCAGACCTTCACGCAGTTCAAACAGCTCGGGATGGAAACGATGCTCGGCGGCGTGATTTCGCTGTCGCTCGTTCGGGAACTCGGACCGGTTCTCGCCGCAACGATGCTCGCCGGACGCGTCGGCAGTTCGATGGCCGCCGAAATCGGCACAATGCGAGTTACCGAACAGATCGACGCTCTGACCGCGATGGGAACGAATCCGATTTATTATCTCGTCGTTCCACGATTCCTGGCATGTTTGATTTTGATTCCTGCCCTAACAGTGATGGCCGATTTCATGGGCATCTTCGGCGGCGCATTTTATTGTATTCAGATTCTCGACATCAACGCTTATCATTATTGGGACAACGCTCAACGCTTTGTCGGCCTGTTCGATATTTTCGCCGGGATATTCAAGAGCACATTTTTCGGCGGCGCGATCGCTCTGATCAGTTGTTATCAGGGATTCAAAAGCGATTCCGGTGCCGAAGGCGTCGGCAAAGCCGCCACGCGCTCTTTTGTCCTGTCGTTTGTTGCCATATTGTTTCTCGACCTGATGCTCGGTATCGTCCTCGACCGCGTTCACCTCCTGCTCGGTTCCGGACCCACTGTTATTCAAGGAGGACTTTGACTAGTGACTAACTACTAGTGACTAACTACTAATGCCTAATGACGAACTATGATTATCCATTCGTCACTAGTCACTAGTCACTAGTCACTAGTCACTAGTCACTAGTCACTAGTCACTCAAATGGATTCCCTTCCCAAACGTTTTTTCAGTCGGTTGTCGCCGCTGGTTGATCCCGGCGGAGCGGAGGAGGAACGTCCGGAGTTGCCGATCCTTCAAGTCGAAGGATTGAACGTTGCGTTCGGAACGAACGTTGTGTTACGGGACGTCGAGTTTTCCGTTCGGCGGGGCGAATCAGTGGCAATTATCGGCGGAAGCGGTTGCGGAAAAACGGTGTTGCTCAAAACGCTGATTCGATTGTTGATTCCGATGTCAGGACGTGTGATTTTTGACGGCGTCGACTTGGCGGAGTTATCGTACTTTGAATTGTCGCAACAGCAAACGCGATACGGTTTCGTCTTCCAGCAGGCGGCATTGTTCGACAGTATGACGGTCGGCGAAAACATTGCGTTTCCGTTGCAACAACACAGTCGCAAAAGTAATGCCGAGATTCAGGAAATCGTTCATCGCCTTTTGAACGAAGTCGGACTTGCGGAGGAAACGGCGGCGAAAAAGCCCGGTGAACTGTCCGGTGGAATGCGGAAACGTGTCGGTTTCGCCAGGGCACTTGCGATGGAACCGGAATTGATCCTGTACGACGAACCGACGACAGGACTTGATCCGGTTATGAGCGGCGTCATTAACGAATTGATGATCGAAACACACAGACACCGAGACGTTACGAGCATTATGGTCACACACGATATGAAATCGGCGTGTAGTGTCGCAGAGCGGATTATCATGCTGTTTCCCGTTCCGCAGTTGAACGAAGGAGAACCCCAAATTATTTTCGACGGCACCGTGGAAGAAATCCGCCGAGCCAATGACCCAAGAGTTAAACAATTTTTAGGAATTAGTGATTAGTGACGAACTACTAGTGACTAGTGACGAACTACCATTATCCATTTGTCACTAGTCACTAGTCACTAGTCACTAGTCACTAGTCACTCCCATGAACAATCGACTCATAGAATTTCGCATCGGTGTTGTCATCCTTGTTGCCTTGATGACGCTGGTATTTTTAGTCGTCTGGTTCGGCAAGCAATCGATCGTCAACTTCGGCGAGGAGTACACACTGAAGTTCCTCTTCGAATCGACACCGGGCGTCAAGGTCAATACGCCGGTCCTCAAAAACGGCATCCAGATCGGTCGCGTTTCCCAAATTGCGCTGGTCGACGAGGACCTTGCCGTCGAAGTTACCATCCGGTTGCCGAAAGAGCGAAAGATTTACACCAATGAAGAGTGCCGTGTTCGACAGCGGATGATTATGGGCGATTCCATGTTGGAGTTTGTCAAGAAAAAAACGTTTACGGGCAAAATCGAACCGCTCACCGCGAGTTCGCCGCCTCAACGTGGTGGGGCACCGGTCGATCTTCTCGGCGGATTTTCCAACCTTGAAGGCGACCTCCAAAGGGCAATTGCGAATGTTGCCGAGACTGCGGAGACAATGTCAATGTTCATTGATCGAGTCAATTCGTTCATCGGCTCTCCTGACGACGTAAAACAGCGGCAAGCCGGACTTCAGGAGATGGTCCACGAAATAGTGGACACTATGCGTTCTCTGCACAAACTGACCGACGGGGCCAATACTCTGTTCAGCGACCCTGAATTCCAAACCAATTCAAAAAAGATCATTCAGGAATTGCCGGACATTCTCGAAAAATCCCAGAATTTGCTTGCCGAGAGCGATACGTTTCTCAAAGAGTTCCGTGCCGCCGTAGCTCGTGGAACCACGACGTTGGATAAAGTCGACCAAGGACTCGACGACCTGAAACAACTGGGAAGCGATGGAGCGGAGACGATGGAATCCATCCAATCGGCGGCAAAAAAAATCGACTCGTTCGTCGGCGATCTGGGATCAATTATCGCCGGGATCGGTAGTTCCGACACACCGCTTTTGCAACGAGTGCTTCAACCGGAGGTCGCCGAAAATCTGAGGGGATCGCTTGAAAACATCCGGTCGATCACTGAACAGTTTGACCTGTTGCTGCGGAACGACGTTAAACCGATCACGCACAATGTTAAGATCATCACGGACAAGGTTGCCCGCGACCCGTCGGTGTTTATTCGGAACCTTGTGCGTAAACAGCCGCCGATCAAGAACGGTATACCGATTTGGGCCGACGGTATCGACGATGACGTCGATTTCGGCCCATTCCAAGAGGATGAGATCGATTCGATCTATGAGCCGATGACGCTGTATCAGTCAAACGCACCGTCGTTTGCTCGTCAGCGTTCGGCGACAATTTCCGGACGGATCACCTCGTTTTTCTCCGGCGTGAAACCGTCGACAAAATCCTACGTGTTTGAACAGTTGCCAACCACGGAGCAGATTGTCGATGAACCGCCGTTTCTGCACGACGACATTCCCGCCGAGGGACAGATTATCTGCATCGATCCTCGTTATGATAACACCGAAGAACCCGCACCATACCGCCAAACGTCGTACTCCGCAGAAACAACGGAAACGCCGAGACTCGTCTTTTCCAAGTAAGGAAAGGGGTGCTGGGAGCTGCGGTGGAAATGTTTGTGTGGGACTCGCTCTGAAAGAGCGTAATGTCCTTTCTATGGGATGAGTTTTGTCGGACGGCACACCTTTTTTAGGGGATTACGTCTTTGACTTCGTATACTTTAACGTCCTCCCCGCGCAGGCGGGGACCTAGACACTCGACATCATTGAGTTTGTTTCATTGCCATAACCTTTTGCCATTAAAGAGGATGTGAACATCTGCCCTCTAGGCCCCCGCCTTCGCAGGGGTGACGGGAATTTTTGTCCAAACCCATTTTTATACCGCAACACGTCAATAAATTGACATTTCGAAAAGTGTTAAGGTAGGCGACTTTTTCCAAAAGTCGCGTGCGGTACTCCGCACAAGGAACCACCAAGAACGCCGATGAACGAGGAGCTCCTGTCCGGAGTACCGGACGCGATTTTCGGAGAAAATCGCCTACCCCAAAATGGTACCTTATTGACGTGCTACAGTATAGCAGGCGTCCGGCAGCCGCCCTCACCTCATTGCCCCAAACTCGCAACCAAATTTGAACGCCCCCAAATCGTCGCGCGGCGAAAAATTCCGTATTGACCTGAATGGATAACGAGCTTACAATACTGGTAGGTAGTCTTTAGTGAGGTAGCCATGTCTGGACCATTGCGACGTTTATTGTTTATTCTGCTGGGTATTACCACCGCATTGTCGTGGGGGTGTGGGCAGAAACCGCCAGCAGACAAACCGCAAACCATTCCGTTTTCGGTCTCGGTGACCAAGGCAGGACAACCGCTCGAAGGGGCCAATGTCTTTTTTGTGCCGGACTCCCATCCGAATAACCTGATTTGTACGGGCTTGACGGATCCAAATGGTATCGCTCGGATGAACACTCAGTACTTCGGCTTTCCGCTCAAAGGGGCTCCAGTGGGGAGCAATAAAGTGTACATCGTCAAGGAAGCTGATGACATGCACACCAAGTCGAAGGAAGAGCGGGCGGCAATGGGATACGCCGAGGGAAAGAAATACGAAGCGGAGCGGCAAAAACGCCGTGAATCTCAGCCGATCATCATTCCGAAATCTTTGACTTCTGTGACAACGTCCCCATTAACGGTCAATGTTGCCACCGGAACCGAACAACTGACAATCGAAGTTGATGATTATAAGGAATAAACCTGCTTTTGTGCGGGACTCATGTTAAACTCATTTTTTTAATCTTTTAGGAGGTCTTTATGCAGAATAGATTTGGTAAAATGGGGGGGGGGCGCAATCAAGGTGGTTTTACTTTGGTTGAGTTGTTGGTCGTCATTGCAATCATCGGCGTTCTGATTGCGTTGTTGCTTCCGGCTGTCCAAGCGGCACGTGAAGCGGCTCGCCGAATGCACTGTACCAATAATCTCAAGCAGTTCGGCATCGCGTTGCATGCTTATGCCGATTCTTACCAGTCAACGCTCCCGGCTCTTGGAAACGGTCCCATGAGAGTCAACTGGGGAGGCTGGCCTTTTGCTGGCACGATGAATGTCCAAGGGAACCTGCTTCCCTATATGGAGCAAGTGGTCATTTACGAGGCAATCTCCGCAGGATGGGGACCGAACTTGAGCAACGAAGACCAAGTTATGCAAGCGTTTTATGAACACTCCGGGCGAACAATACTTAAGCAGAAGGTCTCCCATTTCGCCTGTCCGTCCGATGGAAATGCATCGAAGCCGAGTCTCTATAACGGGATTATTCAGCAGAGTTACATGGTATCCCTTGCGGATTGTATGCAAAACTCCTGGGAGTGGGGGCACACGAAACGCAGTGTTTTCGGCGGTCACTGGGCGTATCGTCCCATGTCTTATATCACGGATGGAACCTCGAACACCATCGCGTTCAGTGAATCGGTCGTCGGCGACACGATCGGCGGTAACTCCGTCAAAGGAAATATTGCGACCGATATTGGGGGCAGTTTGATTCCCGCAACGTGCCTAGCGAAGGTCAGTGGGAGTGATCGAACAACATTTTCCGGCAATGCCGTTTCCGAATACCGCGGCCACCACGCCTACCTTATGTTTCCTTCGGCGACGGCATTCATGACTGTTTTGCCGCCGAATTCACCCTCTTGCGCATCGGGCGGTGGTTGGACAAACTCCGCTCTTCTCTCGGCATCGAGCAATCATGTCGGTGGCGTCAACGGTGTGATGTTTGACGGTTCCGTCCATTTCTTTAGCAATTCGATCGATTTTGGCGATATGAATTACAACGCCGATACAGGAACGTTGGTTATCCATGTCGACGATGCCTGCGACCCAGGCGATCAGCGTGAAGGGAGAGAACCCGAAGGTATCAGTCCGTTCGGCGTATGGGGTGCTATCGGCAGTTGCAATGGAAACGAAAATGTCGCCTTCTTCTGAGCCAACCGTCCGGAAATATACTCTGTAACGCCTATACTGCGCCACGGCACACACGGCAGGAGTTTTTGGGGTAACGGAGGTGTGATAGGCAGGTTCGTACAATTCGCCAATCATTTCCAAAACGAAAATCACGTCGGAATTCGATTGGCCTGCCTTTTCAAAATGACGCCGTCCGTGCAACCAACAGCCCTGTTCCCGAGGCGCACGCTTGCCCGGTTCCGCATTTTCCGGAAGAAAAATGGGATGATGTACCGAATTCGCATCGCATTGCATCGTGTTTTCGAATCCTGTAACGAATTCCATCAGACTCTTGCTCGTCCCATCCCGACTGAAATATAGCCTTGGCGATTGAAATTGGCCGTCAGAGAGCGAGTTTGGCGTGATGAAAGAACGAAGCAAGAAGCATGGGGGCATTGTTGAGAATTGATGCGGCTTCAAAAGCCTTCTTCTCTAGATGCTCGACACTTAACAGTACGAAATTCACCATGAACACGTTCTTCATCATCTGCCAACACTGCTCCACAGGATTCAACTCCGGCGAGTACGACGGCAAATACTCGAACAGAAACCAGTCAGGATGAACACGCTCAAAGTAATTTCGTGCTGAAATATGAGAAGTCAAACGGTCAAGAATAATCATCACCCTGCCGCCATAATGACGATGAATCGCCGTCAAAAAACAAATCACGTCCTCCGTCGTGATCGCACCGGAGAAGATCGTGAAACGGAAATTCAACCGCTGTTACACCGGCGTCATCGTGATGAATCCGAATCCCGTTTGAGATCGATGCGAAAAACGTTCACGTAACACAAACGGCTTACCGACCTCGCACCACGTCGTTCCGCGTATCGGCGAGAGCGAGAAACCGCTTTCGTCAAGGAAAATCAAGGGGATGCCGAGACGCTTCGCCTTTTTTTAGACGCTTCCACGTCTGCGTCGCCCACTCAAGGGCGGCTTCTTCGGAATATTTGTGCGATTTGACGACGGGCAGTTGCGGCGAGAGTCCGAGAGTGGGCAGCAGATTGCGGACGGAACGCGGAGCCATCGTGATGCCGAATTTTTTCAGAATGAGATCGGCAACGATTTTCGAGGTCCAGCGTTCGGCGGGGTATCCTGCGGCGACGGCGCCTTGGAGGATGATTTCCTTGAGTTGTTGTTTTTGTACGTCATTGAGTTTGGATTTTCGTCCGGACCCTTTTTTCCGTGTGAGACAGGCGAGATCGTCATCGTTTTGCTTGAGTTTCCGCTTCCACCGTTTGACGGAGGAGTTGGATGTCTCAACGATGTCGATGATTTCGTCGTTGTGAAATCCTTTGAGGATCAACTGTCCACCCTGAAGCCGTGTGAGGGCTTGGGACGATAAATTTCCGTGTTTCGTGCTCATAATCACTAATACGCACGAAAACAACGAAAGGTTCACTATTTTTCGCCTAGGCTATAATAATGGCACTTTCGTATTGCTTGATATCTCAGACTCCGGCTATGGAAATTATATAGCACCTCCCGATCCCATCTACGAACAACTTTTTCGACAGGCCTGCGCCCAGTGGGAAAAAATCATTACTCTCGGATTGCCGACGGACGATCGTTTGTCTTTATATGGACCAATCGATGACTTGAGGATCGAATTTGGGTTTACTAGTGGACCTTTTTTCGCAGCCATTCCGGGGATATATCGAGAGACTGCCGGAGGGCGGGGGCTGCCATCAACATGTACGATTGTTATGCCATGGTCAACCTATGCACAATATGGGGAAAACCCCAGAGAACAAGTCAGACAAGTATTTTATGATCTGGTACTTCATGAAATAGCACATGCCTTGGGATATGAGCCGAAATTTCTGGAGGAGTTGGGACTAGTCCAGACAACACGCGACCACCCATTCTCTCAAATGACAGACGAAGAGGGGTTTCGCGATTATGTCTACTATGTCGGTACAAACGGTGTTCGTGAGTTCAACAGTATTTTCGGCGCAGGTGCTCCATTTGCCGATAGCGGTAACCGATTCCTTATGGAAACTTATGCCCAGAGTGGGACGTTTGGAGCCCATCTCAGCGAGGTTTATGCGACCTATCTCAATCTCAATTTCGATTATCCCCCCAGTCCTTCCGACAGCTCGAACTCATGTACAGGGCCGCTAATACTGATGATCCGAGAAGGAGTGTCAGCACTATCACCATCGGCATCTTAGACGATCTCGGTTACACCGTTGATTATGCAATGGCGGACCCGTTTGTTTCGGTCGCTCCCATCAACTTACTCGCTACTGAGAGCGCAACCGGCGTTTCACTGACATGGGACATGCCGGCCGGCGTCGAAGAAGTCGCTTCTTATGAGGTTTATCGAAAAGACGCCTCGAACGTCAATAACCCGTGGATACGAGTCGGAACAACATCATTGAAGACCTACATAGATGCGACAATTGAAGCCAATGCACGATATGAATATAACGTCGTTGCCTTCGGTGTCGCGAACGTTTCTCAGAGTGTCGGTGTTTTTGAGGTGGCCTCCGGCGGCACTTTGAGTTGGACCGCCGTCCCCGGTGCAAGCAGTTATTCGGTTAATGATTTGTATGCCGATGGGTGCAACAGATTGCGGTGGATGCGAGCCTACGATGGATCAAGCACATCATACAGCGTCGGAGCCGTCGGTTACACCACTTTTTATCACGTCGTCGCAAACGGTGTGCCCCAGCCGATGTCGCAACCTTCCCGTGCCGTTAGGGTTACGACGCCTGCAAACGTCTTTCTCCCACCGACGAATTTACGCAGCACCAGCGTGACGGAGAATACTGTAACGTTGGCATGGAACGCCGTGAACAACGCGACGGGTTACACCCTTCAATACCGCCCGACCAATACAACGCTATGGACAACTGTTTCCGTTGTAGGAACAGGAACGACTGTGACCAACCTTGACTCCGGAACGGCATACGAATTTCAAGTCCGGGCCACAAGTGCTACTGTTACCTCCCATTGGTCGAGGTCTCATTCTGTAACGCTTCCGCCTGCGACACCGGCCAATTTCCGTTTTGCCGAAATCGCGGAGCATTCCGTAACACTGGCTTGGGATCCCGTGG
>Ga0099364_10014842_pt1 | contig 10320 bp, 8 predicted proteins | sample TergutTh196P3_FD_73070 | JGI IMG/M metagenome (GOLD analysis project Ga0099364, IMG submission 73070) | Microcerotermes parvus P3 segment gut microbial communities from Pointe-Noire, Republic of the Congo - Th196 P3 | ecosystem: Host-associated > Arthropoda: Insects > Digestive system > Gut ...
TCAGTAGCACAGTTAAGTATTCAGCAATACATCTAAATCGCTTAACATTATTATTAACGGGTTCTATAGAATGCTTTAATTGGGAAATCCGTTGAAACTCTTCAAAAAGCTTCTCATAATTTCTTTCCCATCTGTCTTTTTTGTCTTCTGTCCAGTAAAGTAACTACTAGAAAAATCGATAAAGATGAGACACTTATCACAAGCCCTATTGTCAAACTTTTGTTATGATGCTTAAACTCAATAATGTGCTCTCCTGCTTCCAGCCTAATAGCTGCCATTGCGCCATCAATTGTTACTATATTCGTTTCGGATCCGTTTACATATGCTTTCCATTGATTTACGTGGGGGATAGATGTATATAGCAGTCCGTTATCCAAAACAGAAATGTTACCTTTAATCTTTGTGTCTGAAAACTCCGTCAGTATTAAAGTTTCATCTGACAGTATAGCGAAACCCTTTTCGAAGACATCCTGATTGAAGATACCCGCATAGATATGTGCAGTGCCCTTTTCTGCGCTTGTGTTAACCGTAAATGTAATAGGATTACCTTGACTTAGGACATCGACAGCAAAAATACACGGCCAACCAATACCTATATTCCGCAAAATGATATCTTCGGACACTGCACTTAACATGGTTGAATATCTTGTACTGTCTGGATATTCAAGTCTACAAAAGGCATACAGGCTGCCGTCCACCGGCATTTCATAATTCCATTGAAATGTCCCACTTGACTGCCCCTCACTAATTGCAAAGATGAACTGACCTGGGGACTGGAGGTCTACGTCATAGTTATAGTGATTTTCATTAAGTATTTCAAGAGTGGTAAACAAGTCTTCTCCTAGACCGGTCGCCTTTCGGAATAGATCGTTTTGTGACTTAAATGGATTATACTTATCGCTCTTATATTCGGCAACTCCCTCGCCGACTATGAAACCAAGCGGCAGATAACGGCTGTTTTCAAGTAAAACCGCATCATCTGCAGAAAAAACGCGATTCCAATAAGTGTTTTCTTCATTGTATCTACTTTCGGGACTGATTATGTAGCGAATATTCAGGAATGCATTCGCTAGCGGGGATGCTTCAAAGTAAAGAAATCTGTTACGCTCATCCAATCCCGCTATGCCAATGCCCGTCATGAAGCCGGTAACGTCTGCGGTGATAGTAGACGAAAAATAGGTTATTCCATCATAGCCGTAAAGTGAACCATCATTAAAACTCATCCAACTTACAAATTCTGTTCTATGAAAATCAGTGTCACTGCGCCGGTTTTCATTTAGCAATTGCTGAACCTGTTCATACTTCACAGGGTAATAATCCCTTTCCGTGAACCATGCCGTTTGAATACCGATATATGATGTGTTTACAAGCTCCCCGATAATCAGAAGAAATAGTAAGAATTGCGCTGTTCGCTGCACATGAGTTTTCGTTATCATCGGAACGGAGAATAAAAGCAGGTAAACGGCACATAAAGCCGCAGCAGGTATAATATGCGCTGTTCTTTGCGGTCCGAATGCTGCCATAGTAAGGAAAACTGCGACAGTTAAGCCCATAGCTATTATATACTGTTTCTTTATTTCCTCTTCCTTTATCAGTAAATATGCCCTGTACGCCAAATATATCAAAATGAACGAAATAATGAATGAAAATCGGTATGGAATCATGTTGGTATTATGAAAGCCGTTCCACATGTAATCAAGCACATTAACGTTGGTACTCAAAACCAAAAAGACAGTCACAATCATATATGCTATCTTTTCCCTGCGTGATATTTTTTCCGAAATTAGAAACACCGGAATCAGCATCACAGAGATCATGCCGCTGTAGAGGTTAGGCAGTCCGTCCAGGATGGTAGGAGGGGTAAATGCAATGAAATTTCCAAGAACGTCGACAAAGCTTCTGTGCAGCTCAAGGGTTTCAGGAAATGTGCTAGTGCTGCTATAAGTTCTTTGCAGAGCAGTGTAAACGGGTATCGTCAATAGCGCCGTCATCCCAATGGCTATGGTGGAAAACACTGCTATTACACCGAGCTTGCGGATTATTTCTTTCATCTTTAAATTACTTACCCAACAATGGACTGTAAACATAATCGCAACAAATACGCAGACGAAAAAGCCTATGAAGAAGTTAAATAATATTGCGGCGGCAAGGGATATTACATAAAGCCGGTATTTGCCGTCAGTGAGAAGCGCCCTCGTCCCGAGCATTACAAGCGGGAAAAGGGCAAATGTATCCATCCACATGATGTTCCAAAAATAGCCGAGCGTAAAAGCGCACAGGGCATATGAAGACGAAAAAGCCGGCAGCAGCATGTCATATTTCTTAAGCGAGCAACGAAGAAATATGCTCATAGAAAGCCCAGCTGCACCGATTTTTATTAACACAGACGCTGTCAGAACTTCTCGCAGAATGGCATGAGGAAAGAGAGCTGCAATATAATTCAACGGGCTTGCCATGTAATAGGCTATGAGGGCTATATAGTCATGACCTCCGCCTGCTGTCCACGACCATACAAGCGATCTCCCCTCTCTGAGCTTGTGCCATAAATCGCTTATGAATGGATAATATTGATGCCAAAAATCAAGGTCTATTATCTGCCTATTGCCGAATGGGTACACTCCTCGAATGGCAAACATAGTTCCCATTATTAGGATAGGGATAATTGCAGACAGGGCATGGAGCTTTTGTATTTCGCGCCTTGTTTTTTTGTCACTTATATCTTTCACAGCGTCTCCCGCCATTTGCAATGGCTTAGTTGATTCACCTGCACGTCTGCGCGTTTTGGATATATGCCGTCGCATATGTCATTGTTGGTCAACCTATTTTGGGGAAGCATATCCCGACGTTTCTTTGATTATATATATCGGCCTGTTCTTGGTCTCCATGTAGTTTTTTGCTAAGTATTGCCCTAATATGCCCACGCAAAACAGTTGCACTCCGCTTACGAACAATATGATACTTACCGTAGATGCCCAACCCGCTACGGGGTCGCCAAATATTAGGCGCCGAACTACGATTAGCACTACCCCAAAGATTGAAGCGATAAAAAACAGTATCCCCGCTATAGAGGCAATCGCGAGGGGGGCAGTGGAAAACGCTATGATGCCGTCTATCGCGTATTGAAACAATTTCCAGAAGCTCCATTTAGTATCCCCGGCAGATCGCGGCTTGTTATTGAATGTGATCCATTTAGTATCGAACCCAACCCAGCCGAATATGCCTTTTGAAAACCTGTTGTATTCATTCAAGCTCAGCACGGCTTCTACGACCTGCCGCGTCATCAGCCTGAAATCGCGCGCGCCGTCTACTATTTCTGTGTATGATAATTTGATGATCAGGCTGTAGAATCTTCTTGCGAAAAATGAGCGGATGGATGACTCGCCTTTTCGCGTGCCCCTGCGCGCCGCCGCACAGTCATAGCCTTCTTTGACGATAGCGTCGTACATTTCCGGCAGTAGTTCCGGCGGGTCTTGCATATCTACGTCCATCACGGCGACTAAGTCACCTTCCGACGCTGTCAACCCTGCGAGCATTGCCGCTTCCTTGCCAAAGTTGCGGGAGAATGAAACGTATCGTATATGCGCGTTTTCACCTGATAAGCGGCGGAGGATATGCAGTGTTTCATCTTTTGAGCCGTCGTTGACAAATATCAGCTCATAACCGACGCCCTCCATTTTAGCCAAGACGGTGGTGATTGCGCCTATGAAAATGGGTATGGCTTCATCTTCATTATAGCATGGTATGACTATGGATAGTGATGGGGTGCTATCATGTGCCATTTTGAATAGTCCCTCCGGTTGCTTGTTCAATATGTCGCAAGGGCATCGTTACCGTGAAACATGCCCCTTTTTCCGGCGCGCTGACGACTTCGATCTTTCCGTTTTCCAGCTCCAGGATTTTTTTAACAAGGGACAGGCCAAGGCCATTGCCTTCTGTGCCCCTTGAGCGGTCGCCTTGGTAGAATTTCTCGAATATTCGGCGCTTTACCGCTTCGCTCATTCCTTTGCCTTGGTCGGTAATGGAGACTGTGATGTTTTCCTCCTCTGCTTTCAGGCGGATTTCGACCGTGCCGCCTTCATAGCTGTATTTGATCGCATTTCCTATGAGGTTGATCCATAGGTGGTGCAGCATTTCTCCATTGGCTGAGATAACCGCTTCGTCAAGGTCGATTATCGTTTTCAACTGCTTTTCTTGAAATTGGGATTCCAGCAGTATGACAGCGCGGCGTATCTGCTCATCCAGAGGGTATTCGGTTGTTTCCGCATCATAGTCTGTCGCTTCCAATTTTGTAAGCAGGAGCACATTGGTTGACAAGCGGGATAGGCGTTCGATTTCTGTTATGACTATGTTTTGGTATTCTGTGCGCCGTTGGTCTGTCAAATCTTTGTTTCCCATGAGCATTACGAAGCCTTGGATAGAAGCGAGGGGGGTTTTGAATTCATGGGATATGTTGCTTACAAAATCTGAGCGCAGGGTTTCTATGTCGGCTAGCTCCTTTGCCATTTCGTTGAAACTGAACGCCAAGCGCTCCAGTTCCTTAGTGCCTTTTGCTTCTACGTGGACGTCGAAATTCCCGCTCGCGATTTCTCTTGTGGCTTCCGTCATGTGGCGCAGCGGGCGCAGGAAAAACCTCCCGCCGATGGCTGCCAAGGCTGTGCCGACGAGGGCGCTGAAGACCATAATGAACAAGAGCGAGTTGAACGCGTCCTGCTCCTCGCCGAAGGGTTTTACAAATTGGAGGTCTTCAACGAACTGCCACGCTGCGCCGGCTATGACTATGCTGAGCAGCAATATGATGACCACGAATATGATGAGCCATAATAGCGAGGTCAGTTTTGCCCTGTTAAACGGGAATATGCCCGTGCGGCGTTTTTTGTTGTTCATGTTTTTTGTCCTGTGTATTGATTTCCGGTATCGCACTTTGGGTTGTGGGTAAGAATTAATCCCATGCGCGCATATCAGGTTTATGGGCAAGGGGCATAGAAGTCAAGCCCTTTGCTAAGCTATACCACTAATTTTGCATAGACAGGCTGCTTAACTTTGCCTTCAACTCGGCGATAATTGTGTCCTTGTCCGCGAGTGCTGCGTCCTTGTCAGCAAGTGCTGCATCCTTGTCAGCAACAACCGCTTCCCATTGCTCGTTCACACGTCTTTCTGTGTCCCGCGCATTGATTTCCATAGCTTTGTTCCAATCCCATTCTTGAGCAAGCATGTTGATCACCTCCGATGCGTTGTTCTCTAAGTACTCTTTCAGTATGCCCTCTTTGATGCACTCCTCCGCCGCAGCCTTGACAGCGCTCCCCCGCGCCATGCCGCCCTGCTCAAACTTGCGGGCTTTCGCGGTGAATGCGACATATCCTTGCAAATTCGCGTCTTTTTTTACTATGCTTTCGTTAAAGCCCGGGTTGATGTTGTATGCCGTCACGACAAGCTCCAGCGGCTTTTCGCCGTAGGGCATGACTGCGAAAGAGTCCGAAAGCCGGTATGTTTCCTTTTCGGGGAACGGCCTTGTGCCGTTATATAGCACGTAGAACTCAGGGGTAGGGATTATAAGGCGGGTTTCGCTGTATAATTCATCATTGTCAATAAGTTTTTCGTAAACACGACCGCCGTATATGAAGTATCGCAGCGCCATATTATTGTTCAGCGTGCTTTGCGCCTCGAAGAAACAAGCTATCTTCGTGCCAACGCTGAACGCAAGGTCATTGACCCTGTCCATGTACAGGACGTCGGTGAGCGTGAGGTCCACCACCGGAGCATCCGGCGGGAGCGCGACCGGCGAAAAAGCATTGTACAGACCGCGCTCATTTTCAGGCTCGGCGAAAAGATGCGTGAACACGCTTGCATTGAAGTTGCGGTTTACTTTGCCCACGGCGCACCTCCTGATGATTACAACTATAATATAGCACCTCATGGCGCTGTAGTCAAATTCTACTGTAATCCGGTTACTTTTTACACCGATAGTATTGCTGCAACAACGATAACTCTAGGTAAATTTTCTTCGTACCCTATTGACAAGAGCCTAAAGGGTTAGTTTTGCAAGTACGGCATTATTTCTTCATTGTAATCATCAACTAGACCGACAAAGTTGCTCCTGCCTGCGTATAGGCAGACTTCTGAGTCTCATACCATACAGCTTAGTCCCCCTCTGTGCAATAACTCTCTCAAGGGTTGGACCGGTTTTACTGCGGTTGAACACACTCAACCGTCCAATGAGCAAATCGAGAGGGAGGGCTCTTTTCTTCCAGAGAAGCCCCCGGATGTCTGCCTGCAACTCTATCAGCCCGGTAATACCATCAGGTACCACAACATATATATCAAGGACGCTGCCCTCTATTGGCGTTCCATAGGCATACGAGCCAAACAGATAAATCGCCTCCGCAGGAACGATTTGCGAAATACTCTCTTTTACTATGTTAAATTCATTTTAGTGCAGTGCATCCATACGCCGACATATGCGCCTGGAGCATCTGCTGTATTATAATTGAGTATAGTGGTATTGCAATCGATGAAAAGCGCCTGTTTATGTCAGGCGCTTTGGTTTTTCTATGCCGATATTGCTTGCCGTACGACTATATCTACTATTTCGTCAAGGAAAACTGTTTCTTCCTCGTGTTCATCTGTTTGAAGCCAAAACCCTAGGCGTTCCGGGTCTGTATCATACTCATCGACACCACCAAAAATACTGGTGACAGTTCCTCAGTTTTTAGTTACTACTACGACCCCTTTCCCGTCTAATGTGGCTTTTTCAAATATCACTATACTTCAGTAAAAATTAAACCCATGTCTTCCCAACAATGATATCGGTGTCAACAAGCTCAGGTTAGCGGGATTGTTGGATTGTTCTCGCGTCCCACGGGCTGATGCAAGAAAGGTACGCGCGTATATACAAGTACTACTGCATCGCGTTCCACAAGAAAAGCTGCGAGGTGGCGATGGGGGGGGGCTCAGGGACGGTTTCAGCGTCACACAGCCATCCTTTCGTAGCACGAGATGGAGAATTTCAAATTGATGCTGCCGCTATATGAGCAGTTGAACTCAAGAAGCTCAGGCGCGGCATAGCGCACTCGCTCCACAAGCACGTCAAAGGAACTGTGTTCCAAGACTAAGCCTGGTATATCATCGCTTGTTGCTATCCAAACACCAACCTCGTCGTCCAAAGTAAACAGGACTTCGCATACTTTTTCCAGGGTGTCACGTCCTTTACAAAATCGTACTCTCATAAAATAGCATAGTAAGCGAATGGAGTCAATTAATGAATAATAACAGACTTTTGAGTAAATCCTATGAAATTTACTGGAAGTCATCAGTGCGTTTAACATCCGCTCAAGCTGGCAGTAAAGAACGCTTGATGAAAGAAATGACGCGATTGCTAACATTTGAAAATTATAACTGCGTTTGAGGTAAGCACAGTTTTGAAAATGTTGAAAACTCAGATTGCATGGGTGTTCCGACATTTGTAGTCATTTGCAGGTATTGCGGATTAGTCTTTCAGAACCCGAGACTTGACAGAAACAGCCTCAACGAGTTCTATCGAAACTACTATAACGGTCTATATTCTACAATTGTTGACGACGACGAAGAATATCTTGACATGGTTAAAAGAGGTAGTCTTATATATGAGTTCATTGACACGAAACTACCGGATTATCTATCGACACCAAAGCGTGTTTTAGAGGTTGGGTGCAATAAAGGGGGGTGTATCTCTTACTTTAGTGAAAAAGGCCATGCGGTACAGGGTATTGACTTAGACCCGCACTCTGCGGACTATGCAAAAAAGCACAACCTCAATGTGCAATCCATAGACGTGCTGTCATTTGCTTCTAAGACAGACAAGAAGTTTGACTTGATTGTTTATAACCACGTACTAGAGCATATAACTGATATTATCAAAGAAACTGATGTCATTAGAGAACTCCTCGAAGATGATGGATATCTATTTGCGGGTGTACCGAGTTTGATTTTTGGGCTGAAGGTTAACGGTTGGAGCATAAGACGTCACGTGATTTTTGACCATATATACTATTTCACCCGTGAAACACTCTTCAATGTCATGAAATTGTGTGGATTTATTGAGGTTGCCAGCGAAGATTCTCCTGTTCTAAAAAGCGGAAAAGGAAGCCATATATATTCGATTTTCAGTAAAGGGAAAGAGATTGCTGGGAATGTCAATAACATGTATTATCAAAATATCGCATTGCTGGAGTATGCTAAGAAAAAGTCATACAGATTTCATGTAAAACTATACAGGTATTTAAGATATGACTTTCTACACATGATAATGCCCAATTGGTTCAAGAAAATAATAATAAAACTTCTGAAAATCTGAGCTATCATACCTCAAACTAAAATGAAGAGTAATGAAACAACTATCAATAAAATCAGCAATGATATTCAACACCATAGGCACTTTAACGTATTTAATATGCCAATGGTTGAATACTTTCATAGTTGCCAGAATATCCGGATTTGAAGCAGCGGGTATTTTTGCTTTAGCACTTTCGTATACGAACATGCTTTACATATTAGCTAGCTATTCAATGAGAGGCTATCAAGTATCCGATACGTCGCTCTCATATACGACAGGGATATATTTAGGTTCACGAATAGCCACAGTTGCGATCACTCTGGGCATATGCGTCGTTATTCTTCTATTCAGCTCATACGACGAAATGCAGAAACATGCAATACTATTGTATACCGCATTCAGGCTGATAGAAGCATTTGTTGATGTCATCTACGGGATATTCTATAAACTGCAGCGCACGGATATTATTTGCATATCATTCGTTTTTCGCGGCATAGGAAGCACAGCTGTATTTGGGTTAATACTGCACTTTCTTGACAGCTTGCATTTAGCTTTTATAAGTATGACAATATGCTCGATTCTGGTGATGATCGCTATTGATCTCTTCCAAGCGAATAAACTTGATACAATAAAGCCTTCGTTTAAAAAAAACCAAATAAAAGGTCTCCTTGTTACGTGTTTTCCGCTAGTTGTCTGCTCGTTTCTTGCAGTGCTCTCCTCAATTGTGCCGAGGCTATTCATTGAAAGGATTCTCGGCAGCGAACAGTTGGGATTCTTTGCTTCAGTTTCTGCTCCAACTTTGATAGTACAGGCCGCTGCCGGGTTCGTCGTGGTGCCGTTAGTAGTTGTTTTTGCACGGTACTACATGAAGAAACAGTATAAACGATTCACGGTGCTATTTATGAAATGTACGCTTTCAATATGCGCTTTTGCATCTTTGGGAATAATCGGAGCATATTTCTTGGGTGAAGTTGGTCTAACGTTCTTGTTTGGAGAAGAGATTATCCCATACGAGTACTTACTGGCACCGATGATAATCACATCCGCACTAGCCGGGATGCAGATTCTTGCATCGCAGACAAGCACAATAATCAGAGACTTTCGAGGTTTGATAATCAGCGGAGTTGTCGGCGTGATAATTTCTTTTCTATTCTCGCCTTACTTTATTGAAAAGCAAGGTTTAAACGGTGGCAATAATGTTGCCATCATCTCACTATTATTACAGATTCTAGCGCTGATTTTATTTGCGTTATTGAAACTAAGAAAGGAGCGATCTAATAGTTTTGGGTGAGAAAGAACAAGTCCCGCGCATAATACAGCTTGAGAAAATCGTTGATAAACGAGGGAACTTGTCATATTTTGAAAACAATAATCAAATACCCTTCGCAATCAGAAGAACGTATTGGATATATGATGTACCAGGTGGAGAGCACCGCGGCGGGCATGCTTTCCGGGAAAGCGAGGAGTTCATTGTCGCCCTATCCGGCAGCTTTGATGTTGTTCTCGACGATGGGAAAGAAGAGCAAATCTTTAACCTGAACAGGTCTTATTATGGACTGCACATTCCAAGGATGTATTGGCGCGAAATGAATAATTTTTCAACAAACTCGCTTGCGCTAATCGTTGCAAACACGGACTATAACGAGGGTGATTATATCCGTGAGTATGGTAGTTTCTGCGAATCACGGAGGTATTATGAAACAAGCATCGGTATATGATTGCTCGATAATCGAGCTACCGCTGAATCACCGAGACAGGGGAAATCTGACAGCAGTTGAAAACGGAAAAAATATACCGTTCGACGTGTGCCGCGTATACTATTTGTATGATATCCCGGCCGGAGAGTCCCGAGGCGGACACGCACACAAACGTCTTGACCAGCTGATTTTAGCAGCATCTGGTAGCTTCAATGTAGTTCTGTCTGACGGCAACGTCAAACGTACTATCATGATGAACCGACCATTTAACGGCTTGCTCGTACCGTCCGGCATATGGCGGGAGCTCGATGATTT
>Ga0099364_10014843_pt1 | contig 10319 bp, 9 predicted proteins | sample TergutTh196P3_FD_73070 | JGI IMG/M metagenome (GOLD analysis project Ga0099364, IMG submission 73070) | Microcerotermes parvus P3 segment gut microbial communities from Pointe-Noire, Republic of the Congo - Th196 P3 | ecosystem: Host-associated > Arthropoda: Insects > Digestive system > Gut ...
GAATGGAGTGACCCACTTGGGCTACGTGGTTGTGGATTTTTTCATGTTATAGATGGAAAAATTAAGTTTCAACGTGGCTATTGGGATAAATTGTCGTTCTTACGACAGCATAATTTGCCAATTCCTACTTTTAGTTGAAACTGAATTCTAAAATGAAAGGTTTGGACAGAAAATATATTGGAAAAATTGAAAAATAATGCTGATAAACTTGACAACGAAAACATGAATGCCAGCACACAACTGGCGATTTGGCGCAATGGCGGCAGTAGCACCGCACAAACGGCAGTTCGATTTTGGAGGTTTTTCGATATTACAATAGCTTACTGTTATCTCGTGCGCAGCTTTGTATAAAGCCTCTTTGCCGGCAACACGGGATAAAATCAAGGCTTCTTCTTTTTCAATAATACCTCCCGATAAACATCATTCAATCGACTCCTCTTAATTCCATAACAAAAATAAATCACCATACCCAGCGCCATCCAGATTATCAAGCGCAACCATGTAGCCCAAGGCAACGAAACCATCTGCACAATGCAAATTGCCGCACCTAAGATTGGGATAACAGGAACAAACGGAACTCGAAACGGTCGTTTCAATTCGGCGTGTGTTTTACGCAGCACAATAACCGAAATACAAACAATGGTAAATGCCATTAGTGTGCCAATGCTGACCATCTCACTCAAAACATCAAGCGGAAAAGTGCCTGCGATTAAGCCCGAAACAATGCCTGCAAAAATGGTAGCATTTTGAGGTGCGCCTGTTTTAGGATTTACTTTTGCAAAAAGACGCGGCAAAAGACCGTCGCGTGCAATGGCATAATAAATGCGCGTTTGCCCAAGCATCATTACCAACACAACAGAACTTATGCCCGCCAACGCTCCCAATTTGATAAACGGACTTAACCACGATAATCCTTTTCCTGCGTGGTCAATTGCCAACGCAATGGGCGCATCTACTTTCAGCTCGGTGTAATTTACAATACCGGTCAGCACAGCGGTAACTCCAATGTATAATATGGCGCATATCAACAGCGAAATAAGAATGCCTTTGGGCATATCTCGTTGTGGGTTTTTGGTTTCCTGCGCTGCGGTGGAAAGGGCGTCGAAACCCAAATAGGCGAAAAATACCACAGCTGCTCCGCGAAAAATGCCGCTCCATCCGAATTCACCGAAAGAGCCGCTATTTTCGGGAATATAGGGGTGATAATTGCCTGTATCAATATAGGAAAGTCCAAAGCCGATAAAAAGCAAAATGACGGCAACTTTTATCACCACAATGATATTGTTGACAAATGCCGATTGCTTAATACCTGCCAAAAGCAACGATGATACGATGCCGACAATAAATACGGCAGGAAAATTAATAATGCTGCCGGTGAAACTCCAACCGTCTGCTGCGCTATGTTGCAATGTTGATTGGATTATGTGCGAGGGCAGGTCGATACCTAAACTGCTCAACAGGTTGCACATATAACCCGACCAACCAACAGATACGCTCGATACGGCAAAAAGGTATTCGAGTATCAAGTCCCAACCGATAAACCACGCAAGCAATTCGCCAAGCGTGGCGTAACTGTAGGAATAAACACTGCCCGAAACGGGTATCATTGCCGAAAATTCGGCATAACACAAGCCCGCCAAAATGCAACCGATTGCCGTAATTAGAAACGAGATGGTAAGAGCCGGTCCGGCATACATAGCCGCCGCTTGTCCCGTAATAACGAAAATACCTGTGCCGACAATCGCGCCGATACCCAACGTTACGAGATTGGCAGCCGAAAGATAGCGCCGTAATCCTGCATCGCTACTTGACTCTTTGAGCATTTCGTCAATGCTCTTTTTGCGAAATAATTTATTTATCATTGATTTACAAAGAAAATGAATATTATGATGTAAAGAACTTCCATTGTCGATTTTTTTTTAAGAAAAAACAAAACCCGCCCGCAAAAGATAGAACAGGTTTTGTTTTCAATGTTAAAACACGATCTTAATATCCGGGATTTTGCCCGTTAATTCCGAGTGATGTATATTTTTCGCTTAAAGGAATGGGGAAACGATAGAAGCGTCCGTTGATGTTTTCCACTTTTTTGTGCAAGTGCAGGTTGATACGTTTATAGAATGCGAAACGAGTCGGGTCTGCGGGTATGCTGTTATAACTGTAACTTCTGAATTCATTTTCATTGCTGTAAACACTTTTATAATATTCATAAGTCGGAACTTTGTCCTTGATGGAGCCAATTAACGTCCTCCAACGCACGAGGTTGAGCCAGTGTTTTTGTTCAAAAGCAAATTCGTTTTGCCATTCCTGTTGCAAAGCGGCTTCGGTGAGATTGGTAAGTGGCGTTACGCCTGCTCTTGTGCGGAGAGCATTCACTTTTTCCAAGCCTCCGTGGTTGCCGTGTCCGAGATAGAATTGAGCCTCTGCATAAATCAGATATACTTCAGCCAAGCGGAAATCAATGTGATCGATATTGTTCGGTTGATTTGGCAGGGCATTGATAGAGCCTGTGCCGTCGCGGTGAATCCACTTGCCCGGACGAACAATAGAGAGGGGCCACGAGAGGGTGTCGATGTTTCCGTCTTGGAATGCAATTTTTGTAGCATACGAATACAACTTCCGGCTATCGTTGTCGGGCAAAGCATTTTCAAACGAGATGTCAGCCCATTGAATGTGCGGGTCTGCGCGTTCGTCTTTGGGCCAAGTGTATCCGCAGTGGGTTTGGTGGTTGCCTTGCGCGTCAATTCCGTCGCCGTTGTGACTGATGGAATAGATTACTTCGGCATTGTTTTCGTTGCCTACGCCCCAAATGTTGTTGAAGTCCGGAAGGATTTGGTATTTTCCGCTATTGATTACTTCTTGCGCGTATGTAGCCGCTTTTTCCAACTTGGCTTGGTCTATGCTTGGTTTGGCAGGGTCGGTCGTAGCCGCTGCTATGATTGCTATCTCGTCTTGTGTCAGCGGTTTTTGTCCCCATGTGAGATACAGTTTTGCCAAGACAGTTTTGGCTGCCAATTGCGTTGGGACAGATTTGTTTGCGTTGTAAAGTTGCAAACCGTCAATGGACTCTTCCAAGTCTTTTACGGCTTGCGCATAAACCTCGTCAATGCTTTTGCGCGTAGTTTTCTCGGCATCGGAAGCGGGATAGGAGGTAACAATGGGTACCTCGCCGAAAAATTGCACGAGTTGGAAGTGGTTGTAGCCGCGAATAAATTTGGCTCGGGCAATCAATTCCGCTTTAGAAATACTGCTCGTTTCGACTTTTCCGGCATCTGCCAATCCGATACGGTCAATGGCGATGTTGGCTGCCGAGATACTGCTATACAAACGGTTGAAAATCTTGATGGCGTACCAGTTGCTTGGTTCTGTTTCGAAAATACTCACTTGTGGTCCGTCTTTGGTTTCGTCTTTTTCTTCAAAACAAATAGTTGTTTCTGTAGCCGATTCAAGGAAGAAACTGTAGGATGAGGAGAGGGTTTGCAGTGGTCCATACACTGCATTGACGAGCGCAAGGGCTTCGGCGTTTGTTTCGGGAATTTTCACTAATTCCCCGCCACCGTCATTGGGTACCGGGTTTAATTCGTCTTTAATGTCATCATCTTTGCAATTTGTGAATACAAAGGAAACCAGCGCAAGTAGCGCGAATAAATAATACTTTTTCATTTTTTTAAAATAATTAAATTGTTTATAAATAAATTTTGTTTGATAAAATCCTTAGTTGTAAATTGTCTATAAAAAAGCCAAGCATTGTAGTTGACCGGTTTTTGTTTTTGAATAAGATAACGCTTATGATGTATCTTCATACTGCCGGCAGTAATAATGGGTTTTCATCATCCTACAAATACATTTTAATCTATGGGTGGTTGTTTTCATTTCTTTCTACTTTTTGTTTTTATGCTGTGGAATATTATAACTGTACTATATTTCTAAAAGGTTACTGCCGCGCCTGCCAAAAAACTTCGCGCTGTTGGATAAGCCCCTGTGTCTATACCGCCTGCCACTTCGGGGTCATAGCCTTTATATTTGGTGAAGGTCAACAGGTTTTGTCCCGAAACGAAAAAGCGGAATTTTGCAGGCAGGTGATGTATTTTTACAGGCAAGGTATAGCCGATTGTAATGTTTCGTAATTTCAAAAACGAGCCGTCTTCCACATAGCGACTGTAAAGGTTCTTGGCGTCAATCACAGCGTCAAGGCGCGGAACGTCTTTTGATGGATTTTCGACAGTCCATGCGTTGAGCAAGTCGGCAGAAAGATTGTAAGTTTTGTTGTTTTCCGACAAATGTCGCCGCAGGCTATTATAGACTTTATTGCCACGAGAACCTTGAAACGAAGTAAAGAAGTCCCACCTTTTATAAATAAGCGTGGTCGAAAATCCGTAGGTGAAATCGGGTTGAATGCTGCCGATAATTGTGCGGTCTTCGAGCGTAATTTTACCATCGCCATTCACATCGCGCAGTTTGACATCGCCGGGCTGTAGGGTTTGTCCCGATTTGGCGGGGATTTTTGAAATATCTTCATCTGCCTGCACAACGCCGTCGTAAATAAATCCGTAGAATGAGCCGACCGATTCGCCTACGCGCAGGATTTGTTCCTGATTGTCGCCAATGGGGTAATTATCTTCTCCCAACTCGGTGATGGTGTTGATGTTTTTTGCAAAATTGGCGGCTACCGACCATGTAAAACGTTTGCGTTCTATCAAACGAGCGTTGAGCGATAATTCAACGCCTTTGTTGGTAAGGCTTCCGATGTTATAAATTTGCGCCTTTCCTTCAAATGGCAACCATTTTTCCGAAAGTAAATCGGAGGTTTCTTTGTAATATACATCAGCATTCAGTGTAAGGCGTTCATTGAAGAAGCCTGCATCAATACCTGCGTTGTATTCGGTGGTCGTTTCCCATTTCAGGTTTTTGTTGCCCGGATTGCTTACTACCGCTGTAGGGTCGCCACCATAGCGACCGTAACGGAGTTTGACATCAAAGTCGGAGAGTCCGATTTCCTGATTTCCGGCAGTTCCGTAGGTAACACGAAGTTTCAGCGTAGAGACGGTTTTTGTTGCTTTTTCAAAAAATGCTTCATCGTTTATATTCCACGAAATACCGATTGAAGGGAAATGTCCCCATTCGTGTCCTGCCGCAAAGCGGGAAGATTTGTCGGCACGGTAAGTCGCCGTAAGGTTATATCTTCCCAACAGCGAGTAATTTATGCGTCCAAGCAACGAGTGCAAGCCGGCTTGGTCGGTTTGGGAATAATGCGGTAGTTCACGTCCGGCGCCCAAATCGTCAAATTTTTCCAAATGGTCGGCTCTAACAAGATTGATGTTATCACTTGTTTTTTGATATGTGTATCCGCTAAGCAGGGCTATGTGGTGAATGCGTGTAAAATTTTTAGTATAGTTGAGTAGAAACTCACTTTGTGTTACGTCTGTCCGACGGTTGCCAATGGAACCGCGTCCCTGTACGTCTTCATTAATGCCCAACACCGTTTTGGGTGAAGCAAAAAAGTTTTGTGTGAGGTAATTCACATTGGTTCCGGCACTGAATTTTGCCGATAAACCTTTAATATACGGTACATAATATTTTGCATAAAAATTGCCGAGTATATTTGTACTGATTGTTTGCCCGATGCTTTCTTTCAAGTCGCGTACAGGGTTTGCCGCCGTGCCGTAGTAGTTAAGTTCTGTGAGTTCAAACGGATTGTAGTGGTTATAATCGCCATTTTCTCCGTAAACAGGCAATACGGGCGGCATAAACAGGGCATAGACAAGTGAATTTGTGATACCCTATTTAAACGGGCTGCTGCTGCCTGCAAAATCGCCCGACACAAGTGTAGTGAGCGCATTTTGGGTGCTGCGGTCGGCGCTTGCTGTGACGCCTATGGTGAAATTTTCGGATAAAATCCTGTCCAAATTAATGCGCCCACTGAAACGCTCGAAACCCGAATTGAGAATAATTCCCTCTTGGTCGGTGTAGTTGCCCGAAATCAGGTAACGTGTTTTATCGTCTCCACCGCTGACAGAAAGTTCGTGTGTTTGCGTCAATCCGGTGCGTAATACGGCGTCTTGCCAATCGGTATTGACATTTTTGTCTTTACTGAATTCTACCCATGCAGGATTGCTCCAAACGGTGTTTTGAAAATTATCTCTATTGATTCTTGTCCATTGCTCGGCATTTAAAATATTGAGTTTCTTTGCCAATTTATCAATGCCAATCGAATATTGATAATTTACGGTATTTTTCCCGCGCGTACCTTTTTTGGTCGTAACAAGGATTACGCCATTCGCTCCGCGTGAACCATAAATCGCTTTTGCCGATACGTCTTTCAGAATTTCGATGCTTTCAATATCCGAAGGGTTGATTGATGCAAGCGGATTGAGGCTGCTGCTGATACCGCTTACGCCTGCTTGTGTTGCGCCTTTTTCGTTGAAATAGATAAAGCCGTCAATCACATACAATGGTTCGTTACTGGCTTGGATGGAGTTGCCTCCACGAATACGGATTTCAGAACCTGCACCGGGTTGTCCGGACGTGCGTGTAACATTGACGCCGGACACTGCTCCGCGCAGTAAGCCGTCGACCGATGATGTGGCATTGTATTCCAAATGAGATTTCGAGATATTGGCAACCGAACCTGTCAGCTCCCGTCTTCGTTGGGTGCCATATCCGACTATGACTACCTCATCCAATTGTTTGTCGTCTTCCCGAAGCGAGATATTTATTATACGTTGCTTGCCGACAGGTTCTTCGTGCGTTTGGAATCCAATATATAAAAATACTATTGTGTCATTTTCCGATGCTGCAATTTGATACTCTCCGTTGACGTTGGTTATGGTATGCGTTTGAGTCCCTTTTAGAAGGATAGTTGCGGCGGGTAATGGCTCTCCGCTTCCGTCTTCGCTCACGATGCCGCTTACTTGCGCTTTTGCCGAAATTCCAATGAGGAAGAAGAAGAATATCCAACTATTTTTTATAATTCTTGATTTCATTATTTCTTACTTATTTTAGTGTTATTTGATTACGAAAAAAGGCTGCCCTTCTTTTTTCGGACAGCCTTTTGTACATGATTGTTGTTATTTGCTTACGTACATGAATGGTACTCTGTCCGAATCCGGCAGCTACAACACATCATACACATATATACATTATTCCATTTCATATTTCTTAATTTTAAATATCTTCTGCAAAGGTAAGTGGTTTGGAAAAAGGCGACAATACCGTGTTTAGGGTATTTTTCGCTATACTTTGGATATGTTCGTTATCTTTTATTGTAAAATGATGTAAGTTTGTGTAAATTGGTGTAAAATCACTACATCACTTCGGATTTGATTTTTTGCACTTTTACTATCGTGGTACACAAAATATCAATATAAAACAATAGAAAAGAATAAAAAAATATCAGCAAAATTTGTTTAATTTGCTGATATTTAATGATTTATTTGATTTTTGGTTATTGTTGTTTTTATAGGTTATTTTCCGATACAGTATTTTTAATAAATTTATTTTCAGTATTTTACCGCATTCGTGGTACAAATGCGGTACAGTAAACACCTAATTATCAATAACTAACGAAAAACAAGTATTATTTACCTGCAAAGATAAATGATTTTTTCGGATAAAAAACAATAGATTTAAGCAAAAAAAATCCCGCACTTGGCGGGATTTTTTGCAACAAAATGGCATTAAAAAAGTCATTTTTTCAATTTTAGCACGAAATAAACGATAAGAAACAATAAAATTATAAGCGTAATGCGCCCGCACCATACTTGAAAATTCTGCCAACTCGACAATGGCTTTTTTACTTGTTTAATCACTTCTACCGGAAACGGCACACGGATTGTGTCCGTTTTGAAAATGCTATCGCGCACGGTATTATAACGGTATAAATAGCGGTATTTCTCTAAAAAAACGGTATCGCCTTTGTGTTTTATAAAAATGCTATCGCGTAAATATATGCTGTCGGTGGTGGCGATGTGCCTATACTCTGTTTTTACACTTTCGACAGGAATGTATTGCGGCGTTTTGCAGGAACTGCAAACAAGCAATAGTACCGTAAAATAAAATGTCTTTTTCATTGCATTGTAATTTTAGATTGTAAATAAAAACCTGCTTTTATTTGCGAAATATCGGCGTTTACGCCGTTTTCGACAAAGGACATTGCCGACACAATTAAAATGTATCTGTCGCCACTTGTGGCGGTTAAAACCTCATCGGCAGCAACGCCCGAATATCTGACAACCGTTGCGATGTACGCCTGTGTGTTGTTCTCGGTGGGCGGTGCAAAGCGCGTGATTATCTTTTCAATGGTATTGCAGCCGTATTTTGTTAAATAGGTGTGCAATGTTACAAAGGCGGCACGGTAGCCGTATTCGATACTCTCGTATTGCTCAAAATCTTTGTCGGTACTTTTGATTTCGCCTTTGAATGTGTCGGGGTGGTGGCGCAAATTCAAAGGGTTGTTGTTTCTTATTCCTCTTGGTGTTTTCATTTGTTTTGTTTTTTTAGTTCGTTTTTTACAGGACAATTTTTTTCTTCGCTACAATCTGAAATGCGGCTTAATGCCTGTTCTAATCGTTGTATTTTATCGCTCAAAAGGTCTATTTTTCTTGTGAGCGGTGCGATGAGGTATTGGTCATTCAGTTTTAGCAACTTTTCGGCGTGGTCGGATTTGATAACCTCAACTTCTGCCGAAGATTTACGCCTGCCGCCAAGCCAACCAACTACAAGCGTAATGATTGAAATTGCGAAAGGCAATATTTGATTTAGTGTTTCCATATTCATATTTTTTAAAATTGATAAAAGAAAACCCACGCTTACGGTGGGTTTTCGATTGAATAAGAATGTTTTTTAAACATCTGCCCCGATAATGTCAAAACTTGATTTTTTGCCTTTGGCGGTGTAAATATAACCGCCCGACATTCCGTTTGCGCCTGTTGCGAGTGCTTGGGGAACGATGCCCGCCGCCACTTGTACCGCCGTCAATGTTACGACTTCGGTTGTGAGTTCTTGCGTATCAAAGTCGTATGCGAAAAATACGGCTTTGTCGCCTGTGTTCAATCTGCTTTTGATTTTTGAGAAATCAATTTGCACATTGCCCATACCGACTTTTGAAAATGTTGTTTTACCCAAATTACCGTTGCCGATAATTAAATCGCCCTCAATAGTTGGGTATTCGGTCAATTCAAAATCTGCATTGTCTTTGATTTTCGCCACATTTGCCGAAACAAAGGCGTTGAAAACGGACAAAGTGCGTTTTCTTCCCGCAAATGCGTGTATCAAAGAGGGTGCGATTGCGTTATAAACTACCACCACATTACGCATTTTGTTTCGTTGCGTTACCTGTTCGGGTGTGCGTGGGTTTTTCACGCTTGGTTGATACTCGCGGGCGATTGTTCTGCCCGCATTTCTTGAATAGACAAGGTTTCCGACCTTGCCTCTGCCTGCGCCAATGGCGACACTACTAATTATTGCCATAATTGTAAGAATTTAATTTTTATATTTTTTGAGAATTAGAGCGGACTTACAACGGAGTTAGAGCGGAGTTGTAACGGTGCGCACTTCGTTTTTCCGACTGTTTCGGCTGCGTGTCCGGCACAAAAATAATGTGCAAAGAGCAACGATATTTCATTTCATTGCCCTTTGCGGTGATTTGCTTTTGTTTGCTGCATCAACGCTTTATTCTTCGCTTTCAATACCTAAATGCTCAAAAATATAATCAGCATCAAACCATAAAAAATCATTGATTTTGGTTTCTTCGATATTTTCGCCCAAAAGTTCATTGATAAGGTCGGCGAGTTCTTCGATTTTTTCAGCCTGCTTTACGATTTCGAGGGTATCTTCTGCACCACTCCACGCCTCAAAATTTGCCATTTCATTGGGTGTAACTTCTGAATAAATAACTTGTTTCATTGCTATAAGTATTTGATAATTAAACATATTTTTCGCGAAAAAACACGAAAACGAAAAAAGAAAATGTAAACGCTGTATTACTGCAAGAAAAAGCGGAATGCAATGTAGCGTTGAGGCTGTCAAGGTTTTTGGAGTGAAAAAATATTAAATACTACCTGTAAGGTGGAGATTTGATATTTTTTTACTTCAAAACCCGCAGGGCTTGACCTTTACAGACTTATTTTCTTGCTGTTATCTTTGTGAGCATTTTTTTTGTCGCCTCTCGGCAATAGCAATATCCCCAAAAATATAAGTTGGGGAAATAGGGGAAATGGAGGATTTAGGGGAATTGCAGGAATTTAAAGAATTTAAAAAATGAAATTGTCATTTTGGCAATTTAAAAGACCTGCGTGGAACGCAAATAAAATAAAAAATTCAAC
>Ga0099364_10014844_pt1 | contig 10319 bp, 8 predicted proteins | sample TergutTh196P3_FD_73070 | JGI IMG/M metagenome (GOLD analysis project Ga0099364, IMG submission 73070) | Microcerotermes parvus P3 segment gut microbial communities from Pointe-Noire, Republic of the Congo - Th196 P3 | ecosystem: Host-associated > Arthropoda: Insects > Digestive system > Gut ...
GAAATGGTTTTATAATTCAACCGAGAGCGAAATGAACACGGGGACGGTTCTTTTGTTCATTGCGAACACTCACTTGCCGGATACGGAAGAAATCAGCCCAATCGACAATCCTGTCAAGCGAGAGATTAGGCAATATGTCGAGTCTTTAACAACACCATGAACAAAAGAACCGTCCCCGTGTTCACATGTGGTGGCTCTTTCATTCGGAATTATTGGTTTGGGCTCGATGGTCAGCGGAGCGCTGCCGCCAACAGGCTTATGGGCATTTATCATTTGCTGCTTCTTTATGGGAGGTTCCGGCACTCTATACAATGTTCCACTTACTGCTTATACACAGGAGATGATAGTGCCCGAAATGATGGGAAAGGTGTTCTCGCTTATAGGCACTTCTCAGACTTGGACAATGCCTATAGGGCTGTTATTAGCGGGACCGATTAGACAGCATATAGGCATAGATATGTGGTTTTTTGGTCAGGCGCTGCGTTTAGTCTCACCGCTTTTCTATGCCGTCTGATGACCCGTCGTTATGATGCTGTGACATTGCAGCCGGAAAGACCATTTTCGGATGAGAAAGAATAGCGTCAGTATTTATCTCAATGGGAATCCGAGGCTGTTGTAATTTCTATCAGAACAATCGCACATCGAAAGAACCTAGTGCTACACAACGCAATTCCACCTACCATCCTTGCGCCGCTTTTTCTCGTCTGTCGTCGTTGAAATCTCTTGAAAGGCCAGTGGCATTCCTGCGAGATTTCGCCTAGACAGCCAAGAAAATCCAACGCAAGTATAGTAAGCTTAATTACGTTGTGCAGCACTAGGATAAGCTGGGGGAAAACTCCGAGGCGGTTATATCCATGACTGAGCCTATTGTCATCGACCTCGCTTCCCACTATAAAGGGATTTAATCGCCAAAATCGAAACGATAAAGCAGTCCATCCTTGAAAACCGACTTATAGAGTTTGACTACATCAGCGACAAGGGCGAGAGCCATAGGCGCATAGAACCATATATCGTTGTTTTCCAATGGTCATCATAGTATGTGTTCGGCTTCTGTTTGGCGCGTATGGACTGGAGGATGTTCAAGCTGCAACGCTTTTGGAATCTGTCCGTAATCAAAGAGCCTTTTACCATGCGTGACATAAGGCTATCCAACTCTCAAACAAGACAACGCCCTGTTGAAATGAGCGGCGTTTGGCGTTGGAAAATATTTCTGGTAAATGCTGAGTGCTATGATATACTGAACATGATAAGAATCGTTAGTTTCGTTGGCATGTAGCACAAAGAGCGTTGCTGTGTCTATATATTATATATTCCTATCATTACGAAAGAAGAAGTGTATAATGAATTGGGAACCGTGGTCAGGGTGCTATAAAGTAAGCGATGGCTGTACATATTGTTACTATTATGGCCCTTTTTCAAAACGCTTTGGTCAGAATACTATTAAAAAAACCGATGACTTCGATAAGCCTATTGCGCTTAATGCTAAAGGCAAACCGAGAATTTCAGGCGGGCAAATCGTTATAACTTGCTTTTCAAGTGACTTTTTCGTTCGGGAAGCAGACGAATGGAGATTGGATGCTTGGGCTATGATAAAACAACGCTCAGACCTTGATTTCTTGATTCTGACAAAGCGAATCGACCGCTTCATGGTATCGTTGCCATCTGATTGGGGCGATGGATATGACAACGTAAACATCGGTTGTACAGTGGAAAATCAAGAAATTGCAGATTATCGCTTGCCGTTGTTCCTGTCATATCCGATAAAACGGCGATATATTGCCTGTTGCCCTTTATTGAGTCCAATCAACCTATCGCCATATCTTTCTGGCGTTGACCACGTTACCGTAGGCGGAGAAACAAGCCGAGAAGCAAGAACCTGTGATTATGATTGGATTTTAGACATCCGGGAACAGTGTTTATCTGCTGGAGTTACTTTCTGGTTCAAAAACACAGGTTCACGCTTTAAGCGCAATGGAGAGGTACAAAAAGTCAGCGCATTCAAAGAAACAGGTTTGGCAAAGGAACTCGATATTAGCAAACTGGACGGGAAAAGATTGTTTTAGGAAACAATTATTCTCTCATAGCAAATCATTTTTAACAGAAAAGGCGTGTATTGTCACTCTTGATTGTACACGCCTTTCAGCATGATTAAGGTCTGCCTATGCTTGCTGCCGCATGATTCAGCATTGGCTACGGCTTCATGGAAAGCTCTGTCCATCTTCAAATCGTCAAGAAACCCCGTGATATAGGGGTAAATCGCAGACTCGCATTGCCCACGGTCAAAGCAGCAATCGCAGCCCAAGTCAGCATAATGGTTCATCATTATTGCTGAATCCTGCGCAGTAGTATCAGCTTGGCTTTACGTGTTCCCATCACGTTTTACGGCTATCACATATTCTTTTTTGAGCAAGCCTATGGAAGCGTTCAACTGCTTGCCAATCGTTGAGGGGAGAAGCGCAAAACTGGAGTCACGGCTTTACAGTTCGTTGCACAGTTCCGTAGCCGTTCCGTTTCATTCCATTCCTCTTGTGTGAACAAAGGGATGTGAACAAGGGGACTGGAACAAGGGGACGGTTCTTTTGTTCATTGTGAACACTCACTTGCCCGAATACGGAGGAAATCAGCCCAATCTACAATCCTGTCAAGCGGAGATTTGACGATATGTCGAGTTTTTCGCAGCTTTATGAACAAAAGAACCGTCCCCATGTTCACGTTATTACAGTATCGTCCGACAGGAACAGCGCGAACAGCAACCGCGCCGAGCGCACGACCGTAACAGATAATTTTATAACATGACGTGCTGTTGTCACCATTTCATGGTATACTATCTATGAGGTGAGCGTATGAAAATAAACCGACTATTTGAGATAGTGTATCTCTTGATGGATAAAAAGAACATGACAGCAAATGAGTTAGCGGCACATTTTGAAGTATCAAAAAGGACAATCCTACGCGACATAGACACATTGACAACGGCGGGTATACCGATTTATACAATGCAGGGCAAGGGCGGCGGGATTTCTATTCTTGACAGGTTTGTATTAAACAAAACGGTCATTTCTGAAAGTGAGCAACAACAAATCCTCTTCGCCCTGCAAGGTATGTCTGCAACACAGCATATCGAAACCGAGAGTATTCTCAGCAGACTAAAAAGCCTTTTTGAAAAATCGGATAGAGATTGGATTGAGGTTGACTTTTCCCGATGGGGAAATAGCGCAACGGATAGAACCAAATTCGACTCATTAAAAAATGCTGTTATCAATGAGCGCGCCATATCATTCAACTATTCCAGTTCATACGGTGAAACGACAATCCGCAAAGCATACCCCCTGAAACTGGTATTCAAGTCGAAGTCATGGTATTTGCAAGCCTTCTGTTTATTGAAAAACGATTACAGAACATTCAAGATTAACCGAATGATGAGTGTTAAAATGTTAGCTGATTCATTCGACAACAAGACTTTTCGCACTCCCGAAATAGAGCAGTCCGAATATCAATCGCCTTATTTAGTCGAGGTTAAACTATATTTTGAACCTCATGTTGCTTATCGGATTTATGACGAGTTTGACGAACAGCATATTACTAAAAACGATGATGGCTCATTCATCGTGGTTATGAAATTGCCAAATGATTATTGGCTATATAATTACATCCTATCTTTTGGCGCGGCGGTTGAAGTTATCAAGCCGCAGAATGTCCGCGATGAAATAGCCCGACAAGCAGAAAAAATAAGAAGCAAATATACTCCATAACATGACGTGCTGTTGTCACCTTATGCTTGCTATACTTAAAACATAGCAACCAAAAATGAAAATCTGAAAGGGGCAAACAAGAATGGAAGAAAAGTACTGCCAAAGTTGCGGTATGCCTATGGGCGCAACTGATGAGATGTACGGAACAAATGCAGACAGAAGCAAAAACGGAGATTACTGCAAATACTGTTTTGAAAACGGAAAGTTCGTACAGGATTGCACAATGGAAGAAATGATTGAGTTTTGCATTCCCCACATGGCTTCCGCTAACTCCGACATGAGTGAGGACGAAGCAAGAAAAATGATGTTAGAATTTTTCCCAACACTCAAACGCTGGAAACTAAACTAAGCAGACAGCAACAGGCATGGGGCAATCGCTTCATGTCTGTTGCTGATAATCACTGGGAGGATAACGATATTCCAAGACAAACAACAAAACCAGACCTAACGAAAGTGGCAGCAGTCTATCAAGTTGAGCAATTGGCTTGCCAGAAAATCCACCAGGTGTTGCAACAGCGAAGTTGAATAAACACAGATATTCCAACCGCCGAAACCAACGCTTACATGTTGCCTCTACTGTGTCTACAATAGCAACTGTTCAAGTTGTTTGAACGATTTTACGCGCAGACCGCTGTAATCATGCCCTTCACGGTCAAACAGAATAGCCACAATCCCCAATTCGCGAGCAGCTTCAACCCTTCCGGGATAATCGTCAATGAAAACACATTCGTTTGGCTTTGCATCGAGTTTATCAAGCGCGATTCGGTATATTTCAGGGTCGGGCTTTCGATAACCAAGGTCTCCGCTGATAAATGCTGCGTCTAAGAGTTGCTCAATTCCATAAAACTCTCTGAGAAATCTGCTCCACTCTGAAATGTCATTTGATAGCAAAGCGATGTGATAACGCGACTTTAGGGCATTTGCGCAGGGCAGAAATTCAGCGTCCAACGTAAAGGAATTTTCAAGATAATTCCGCTCAATAGTGGGAATATCCGCCGATGCAAAGCCGAAATGCAACCAGAGTTCATGGGATGAGATTTTGCCGAGGCTGGCGTTCAGGTACTTATCCTTTATATCTTTGGGTTCAATATCGGGCTTAAACGAGTGAATATACGGTATCAGCAAACCTTCAACATCATCGCCAACCGTAAACACAACGCCCATTACATCAAAAATAACGTACTTAATCATTCCTTGCTCCCCAAATGGTGACAAGAGGATTCCCCACCTTTGACAAATCTTGTAAGGCAATATAGGTTAATGCGCCATCGGCAATAGCCAAAGCGAGGTATGCTGATGTAAAAAATATGTAGTTTTTTCGGTTCTAGGCGGATAGTTCGGATATCAACTAACCAAGCGCAATCGCTACAATATCAGCATCGCATCGCCAAAAGAATAAAACCTATATCTATCGCGTATTGCTTCTTCGTATGCCTGAAGAATCCTCTCGCGGCCGGCTAAAGCAGAAACAAGCATTATCAATGTGCTTTCAGGCAGATGGAAATTCGTGACAAGCCCATCGATGCATTTGAACTCATACCCAGGATAAATAAAAATATCAGTAAAGCCTGATTGCGGCATAACCTCGCACGATTCCAATGCGCGGCAAGATGTCGTACCGACTGCGATGACGCGACCACCTGCTGTTTTTGTGCGGTTTATTGCATCTGCTGCCTCTTTGCTGATGTCAAAATGCTCGGAATGCATCTCGTGTTCCTCAACAAGCTCTGCCCTGACAGGCCTGAAAGTGCCTAGCCCAACGTGCAGTGTGATAAAACACAAGCCAATTCCCCGCGCTTCAAGCCGCTGCAGCAACTCATCCGTGAAATGCAAACCAGCTGTCGGTGCAGCCGCAGAACCGCTCACCCGCGAATAAACTGTTTGATAACGTTCCGCATCTTCCAGCTCTTGGTGAATGTAATGGGGCAGCGGCATCTTCCCCAAACGCTCAAGAACGATCGCGAAAGACTCGTTGCAATTGAATTTGACAAACCTGTTCCCGCCGTTGGCTGAACCTACCACTTCGGCGCTTAGTTCGTTCTCGCCAAAAATCAGTATCGCGCCGGTTTTTATCCTCCTGCCCGGCCTTACCAAGCACTCCCATGTTTTATCGCCCAAATCTCGCAGCAGCAGCAGTTCCACTGCTCCTCCTGTCTCCCGCTTCCCGAAGAGCCTTGCCGGCAAAACTCGTGAATCGTTCATAACGAGGCAGTCCCCTTCGCGCAAAACATCCGGCAGCTGATAAAAATACTGATGCCGAATCACCCCTGAATTCCTGTCGAGGCATAAAAGCCGAGACCTATCTCGGCGATCTATCGGTGCTTGTGCAATCAGCTCGTCAGGGAGATCGAACCAAAAATCCTTCCTGTTCATCCGACCTCTACTCCGGTGTAGTAGAATTTGATGATTTCGTCAAATGTCTTTCCATGATACTCTGCCATCGAATAAGCCCCCCACTGGCTCATCCCTACGCTATGCCCCCTGCCCGATCCATTGATGGTGAACAGCCCGTTTATCATTCCGTTGTCGCTGGCACTGTTACCGCCGCCGTCGAAGCTGATGTTTTCAACACCGCCCGATTGCAATATCGCATATGTGGCACCATCCTGTACTGCGACAACTGCTCCGCTGCTATCGACTGCATAGAAGCGATCATTGGCGCTGACGTTTATTATCTGCACCGGATCATTGACATATATGCTTCCTGCACCATGCTTTCTGTTTCCGATATCAAAACGCTGCGTAGGAACGCCCAATACTGCATACAGCTCCTCCCGTTTCGAAAAAGTAAAAGCAGCGCCATTTGCGTCTCTCATCGTGACGCTTAGGACATTTCCTGTCGGAGTATACACACTGACCTCCATGCTGACGATCGTCGCGCAGTTGATTTCCCTATTGCGCAACCGTTGCGTGAGCTGCTCAGGTGTATAAGTTATGCGCCAGTAATAGCTTGACAATGTACCAGCGACATCAGCTTCATATGGGTCGATAATGCCGCGCAAGTAAGGTATGGCTTCATTCCACACATTTTCTATGTTTTCTGATGCACCTCCATTTGACGATGCATAGAATGTCCTGCAAAGCTCCCCCTCGTATGTAATATAAATGCCAACCGTTTCGTCAACAGCTTGGTCGGTCCTATCGTTCGCATCGTTTCTTCCTCGATATACCTGGCAATGCTCCGTAACGCATAAATCAAATCCAAAAACGCCATGTGTATTCGTCGAAGTGAGCGCATAATTGCGAGCGGTACATGCTTGTGCCTTCAACGCTTCCATAGGCCATTCATTGTTCATTTCATAAGGGAGTATTCCTTTCACATAGTCTTCGATGTCCACATAATGCACAATTGAAATAAAATCTCCATTGCGCCTAGAATACTGGAATCCTCCATAATACCTGTATCCCCGAAACCAAGTCTCAGGCTTTTCGCCATATATCGTTCTAGGTCTGACAGCCAGAAAGCTATTCTGACCATCATCGAACTCAAACAGTATCTTATTGCTCCCTGTCCGAACGACTGCAATCGTATTTGTTGTACCCGCATCCACAACGCAGTCGCTCAATCCCCTTGCTCCGGCAGCCTCCTGAGCCTGGGCTCTTGTGGTATACTGGCCTATCATCGGATAAAATCTTCCGGAATCATATTTGACGAAAGAATCATAATAAGAACCTGCATAGGATTCTGCGGCGGATGCTGCTTGCTCATATGTTTCGTGCCACTCCTCTACCCTGATGTGGAAGCAGCCCAATACCACCGGTCCTTCCATTCCTTCGCGATATTCTCCAGCGCTTTCTGCAACTTCCGGATGCCATGTCATATTGCGATCCATCACCATAGTGATGCTTGTTTCCTCGGTCCATGCATCTATAGGAACAAAATTCCTGCTGCCATCATAATATCCGAATTCAAACCCGCTGCCAAACCCGTTGGCATTCTGAAGGTTCGCAGATGGAAGTGCTGAGGCATCGAAATACAACCCGATGCTCAGAGTGGATACCGCAGGGACATATGCGGCGCCAGCTGTCAGCTGCCCGAATGCTGCCAATTCGATAGCAAAAACAGCCACAGCACACAGCGCAGCAAAGTAGCGTCTCTTTCTAATTGCAAAATGCATAACAGACCTCCTTAGTATGACAGCAAAAAAATATTGCTAAACGCTTGACATTGACAAGTATATTGTGTTATTGTATCGAAAATGAATACAAAAGTACAGAGGTGCAGCCTTAATCAGTAACTGCGGAGAGGATCTTGAACGTCCCGTGACCCGTTTGTGAAAGGGCAGGCTGCCGAAGGATACGCGTGGTTCTTGTACGTTTATCCTGGGTGCCGGGTGAACAATCCGGTGACTGTCACCCGCGAGGGTGGAGCGCTGTCAACTTTTAAGATGCATGATTTGTTGCTATTTGGTGACACTAGGTGGCATTATATTACAAAATCAGCCGGTTGACTAGCCCTGCTGATATTTTTTTATTCCTGATTCCAAATATCTATTCAGGTAGGTCAAACTTTCCAAAGCTCCGTCATTGCAGCTTCCGCGCCGCAATCTCAGCCTGAAATCCGCACGAGATTGCGGGTCAAACCCGCAATGACGAGGCTCTGTAAGCTTATTTTTCACCCTCCTGAATAGATACAATTCCAAAATGGAGGTCCCTAAAAATGCAGAAATTCAAAGTTGGTGTTCTCGGAGCAACAGGCGTAGTCGGGCAGCGATTCGTTTCGCTGATCGAAAACCACCCTTGGTTCGAACTCTCCGTGGTAGCTGCAAGCAGCCGATCGGCTGGCAAGGCTTATGAAGAGTCTGTGGATGGGCGCTGGATGAGCCCGACCCTGATACCGGAATCATCAAAATCCTTGGTAGTCAAGTCTGCAGAAAGCGACATAGACGAAATCGCAAGCAATGCTGATTTTGTATTTTCTGCAGTCGATATGAACAAAGAAGAAATAGCCGCCCTTGAGGAAGCATATGCCAAAGCAGAATGCCCTGTCGTTTCCAACAACAGCGCCCACCGCTGGACTCCGGACGTACCTATGATTATACCGGAGATCAATCCTGAGCACTGCGCTGTCATCGAGAGCCAACGAAAACGATTGGGGACGAAGCGCGGGTTCATAACAGTCAAATCAAACTGCTCTATCCAGAGCTATGTGCCCGCTTTTCATCCCCTTAGAGAATTTGGGCTTGCCCGTGCCTTGGTCTGTACTTACCAAGCCATATCCGGCGCAGGCAAATCCTTTGAAACATGGCCAGAAATGCTCGACAATCTTATACCATACATAGGCGGCGAGGAAGAAAAGTCCGAGCAGGAACCTATGAAAATTTGGGGTGAAATCAAGGATGGCGAGATAGTCCCGGCATCTGCCCCCGCTATAACTTCGCAATGCATCCGAGTTCCTGCGACCGATGGACATATGGCAGCTGTTTTCGTAGCTTTCGAGACGAAACCTGACATTGACACAATACTCAGCCTGTGGCGCGAATTCAAAGGACGCCCTCAGGATCTGGATCTGCCTTCCGCGCCAAAGCAATTCCTCCACTATTTTGAAGAAGAGGACAGGCCGCAGACAGGCCTTGATAGGATGCTGGAAAATGGCATGGCTATCTCTTTGGGCCGGCTCCGACCTGATACCCAATACGATTACAGATTCGTCGGACTCAGCCACAACACATTGCGCGGAGCAGCAGGCGGCGCGATTCTGCTAGCCGAACTGTTATGCGCAGATGGCCTGATCGCATAATCACTTAACTACTATCATTCTCTCTTATTGAAAGGAAATATATTTATGAATACTCCGGTATTTCTAGGATCATCTACAGCAATAGTCACTCCATTTCGCGATGGAAAAGTCGATTATAAAAAACTCGCAGAGCTCATAGATTTCCAGATAGCCGGCGGTACAGCAGCAATCACGATCTGCGGCACTACCGGCGAGAGTTCCACTATGTCCCTCGAGGAACACACAGCTACTGTCGATTATTGCATCAAACACGTCAACAGCCGCGTCAAAGTCATCGCAGGCACAGGGAGCAACGACACCTTGGCAGCGTTATTCCTGTCCCAAGAAGCCGAGAAATCCGGTGCAGACGCGCTCATGTTGGTCACACCATATTATAACAAAGCCTCCCAGCGCGGACTGATAAAGCATTACGAATATGTTGCTGACAGAGTGAATCTCCCGATTATCATGTATAACGTACCATCCCGTACCGGTATGACATTCACCTTTGAGACATATAAAGAGCTCTCTAAGCATCCGAATATCCATGGAGTAAAAGAGGCTTCCAGCAATTATAAGATGATTGCGATGACCATTGATGCCTGTGGCGACGACCTTTATATCTGGAGCGGCAATGACGAGGATACCGTTCCTTTGATGGCAATAGGCGCAAAAGGCGTCATCTCTGTCATGTCCAACGTGATACCTTCGGTTGTCGCTGAACTGACGAAAGCCTGCTTAGACGGTGACTTCAAGCGCGGAGCTGAGATTTACCTTAAATACATCGACTTCAACGATAAGCTGTTTATCGAGGTGAACCCGATGCCTGTCAAGGCGGCTCTGAACTT
>Ga0099364_10014845_pt1 | contig 10318 bp, 7 predicted proteins | sample TergutTh196P3_FD_73070 | JGI IMG/M metagenome (GOLD analysis project Ga0099364, IMG submission 73070) | Microcerotermes parvus P3 segment gut microbial communities from Pointe-Noire, Republic of the Congo - Th196 P3 | ecosystem: Host-associated > Arthropoda: Insects > Digestive system > Gut ...
TTTTTAGGGGGATTGTTCCCCTAAACGATTTTTGCTTACTTTGTATCGTTACAAAGTAAGTGCCCGTCGCGGCATGAGCGACAAACAAACTTCTCCGCTGAATTCAACGGTTAAGAAAATGCTATTTCACGATATGAACGAAAAAAATACCATTTCAAGGTATAAGTAAAAACGCTGTATAGAAAGGAAAAAGCCATGAAAGAACAAAAAAATCCTTTTGAGGATAATAAAAAAGAGGATAACAAAAAAGAAGATAACAAAAACAACAACCAACCGGATGAAAATATGCAAACAATAGAAACTACTGCTGAAGAAATTCCCAATGAAAACGAACAAAAAGTACCTCCTAATAATAATAAACAAGAAGTACCTCTTGATGAGAACGAACAAGAAATACCCCTTGACGACAACGAATTAACTTCCGGGGGCGACGACTGGTTAGGAGATTATGACGAAATTGAGGATATTTACGAAAGTGACCAAAACAGTGATGCCACTCCCCTATTAGAAAATGATAAAGATAAAAAATCCTCAAAAAAACGCCGTAAAAAGAAGAAAAAGGGCGGTGTTACTAAAGGAATTATATTTGCCGTTTCTGTTGTTGTTGTTTCTGTTGCGTTGGCTTTAACTTTCTTGTTTGCGATTAGTGATATGATGGGTGTTGCTAAACCTAACGAAGAAATTCGTGTGGACATTCCCAAAGGTTCTTCTACGCAACAAATAGCAGAAATTTTACAGGAAAAAAACGTGATAAATTCATCTTTGCTGTTCCGATTTTTTACATCAGCACAAAATGAGGAAATTAATTTTCAATATGGAACTTTTAAATTAAATTCCGCAATGTCATATGAAGAAATAATTCAGCGTTTGGAACAAATTTCCGCAAAAAGAGAAGGTATTATCAGCTTAACTTTCCCCGAGGGTATACGGTTAAAAGAAATTGCCGATATGTTGTTATTAAATGGTGTGTGTGATGATGAAGAATTTATTGAAGAAGTAAATAATAAATCTTTTGGTTTTTCATTCGAAAAAGAAGTTTCTCATGATACAGAAAAATTTCACCGTATGGAAGGGTTTATTTTCCCCGATACATACCATTTTTTCGAAAATCAAACTCCACGTGAAGTCATAACGCAAATATTTGATAATTTCGAATCTAAATTTGACAATGAAAAACGCGAAAAACTTAAAGAAATTGACATGACAATGGAAGAAGTAATTATATTAGCCTCTATTATTCAACAAGAAGCGAGCAAACCGCGTGATATGCGTAGAGTAGCTGGGGTGTTTTTCAACCGTATTCAATATAATAAAATATTCCCCCGTTTGGAATCAGATCCCACAAGAGTATATGTAAGAGATCATTTACGAACACAAATCAAACCTTTTTCAGATGTGGTATATGAAAATTACATGAAACTTTATAATACATACGAACGCAAAGGACTCCCTGTAGGAGCAATATGCAACCCCGGAATAGATGCAATTAACGCTGTTTTGAACCCTATTGATAATAAATATTATTATTTTTGTTCTAATGTTGATACAGGAAAAACATATTTTGCCGTAACTTTATCAGAACATGAACAAAATTTATTTAAAGCAGGAATAAAGAGGAGTTAGGAATTAGGAATTAGGAGTTAGGGTAAAATAATGTGATGGATATGGATTTTAAAAATGATGTTGAAATTTTGGCTCCTGCGGGGGATTATGAGTGTTTGGAAGCGGCTGTTCGTTTTGGTGCGGATGCTGTTTATCTTGGGATGTCTTTTTTTGGTATGCGTGATGCCGCAAAAGGGTTTGAGGCTGATGAATTGAAAAAAGCTGTAATGTATGCACATAAACATAATGTTAAAGTTTATCTCACCGTCAATATTATACCGCACAATCATCATATAACACAACTTCCCCAATTAATAGAAACAGCGAAAAACGCCGATATAGACGCGTTTATTGTTGCTGATTTGGGGGTAATGGCAATAATCAAAGAGCTTGCTTCTGATATACCCATTCATATTTCAACACAAGCAGGGGTCATAAACTATGCCGCCGCTTGTGAACTTTACAAAATGGGGGCAAAGCGTATAATTTTAGCAAGGGAATTGACTATTGATGAAATAAAAGAAATCCGCGAAAATATCCCTGATGATTTGGAACTCGAAGTTTTTGTGCATGGAGCGATTTGCGTATCATTTTCCGGAAGATGTTTGCTGTCAAATTACATGACAGGACGTGATGCGAATTTAGGGAAATGTGCACAACCTTGCCGTTGGAATTATAAGCTCATGGAAGAAAAACGCCCCGGGGAATTTTACCCTGTTTATGAAGACGAGATGGGCACTACGATTTTAAATGCGGCGGATATGTCAATGTTAGAACATCTTGATAAGTTGAAAAACATCGGTGTTACAAACTTCAAAATCGAAGGCAGAGCAAAGTCAATGTATTATGTGTCAAGTGTTACAAGCGCCTATTCACAGGCGAAAAAACAACTTTTGAAAGATGAGTATATCCTACCGCAATGGGTAAAAGATGAAGTGTATAAGGTAAGTAACCGCAATTATACAACAGGATTCTTTTTCGATAAAAACGGAGCAAAAGGAAAACCCGCAGAAAACGGCTATATCCGAACTTATAATTTTATAGCAGTAATCACAGGGTATGAAAACGGATGTATAATAGCGTCACAAAGAGGTAAATTTTACCTTGGCGATACACTGGAAGTTCTTTCCCCAAACATTGAACCATATGAAATAAAAATATCAGAAATGTACGACGAAAATTTTTCTCCTATCGAAAGCACCCCCCATGCAAAAATGAAAATATACATCAAAAACGAAAAAAAACTACCGCTCGGCAGTATACTAAGACAAATAACAAATTACAAATAACAAATAACAAATAACAAATAAAAAATTATGAAAATATTATACAAAAATTATACAAATAACTCTTGATATATTTATTTTTATGTATTATAATGGTAATAATAGGATTATATATACCCAGTATTTATACCAATATCTAATAAAAATTTGGATATTGATATTAGGAGATGAGCGAAATGAAAACTAACCGTGCACAAATTGTTATGGTAGACGATGATGTAACAACTTTATCAATTACGAAAAATGCACTTATGAATAAATATGATATTTTTACAGTTGCATCAGGCGAAAAATTATTTCAATTGCTTGAAAAAATATCGCCGGATTTGATATTACTCGATGTTGAAATGCCCGATATGGATGGGTATGAAGTTATAAAAATTCTTAAAAGTTCTGAAAAAACCGCTTCTATTCCGGTAATTTTCTTAACAGGAACAGAAACTTCAGATAACGAAATAAAAGGTCTGGATTTAGGAGCTGTCGATTGTATATATAAACCTTTTTCATGGAAACTTCTTTTAAAACGGATTGAAATACATTTGCTTTTACAGGCACAAAACCGCGAATTAAAAAATTACAGCGATAATTTAGAAGAAATTATTTCAGAAAAAACACAAACTGTGTTCGAATTGCAAAATTCTATTATTAAAATAATAGTTGAACTTGTCGAAAATCGTAATAATACATCGGGCGGACATATCGAAAGAACTCAGAATTATTTGCAATTGCTTTTAAAACTTTTGCTCGATGAAAAAATATATGAAAAAGAATTATCATCATGGGATACCGATCTTTTTATAATGTCGTCCAAATTGCATGACATCGGAAAAATATCCATCAGAGATGATATTTTAATGAAACCGGGAAAATTAACAGACGAAGAATTTGAACAAGTAAAAAAACACGCCGCTTTCGGAAGAGAAATTATAGAAAAAATAGAAGATTACACAAAAGAAAGTGATTTTTTAAAACACGCAAAATTATTAGCGGGAAGTCATCATGAAAAATGGGACGGCAGCGGTTATCCTTGCGGATTGAAGGGAGAAGAAATCCCCTTGCAAGCAAGGTTAATGGCTATTGTCGATGTATATGATGTTATGCTCCATGACCGCCCGTATAAAAAAGCTATGTCTCATGAAAGTGTTATTGAAATCATAAAAAACGAAATGCAAGACCATTTCGACCCATTAATAAGAGATGTTTTTATCGAACATGAAAAAGAATTTAAGAAAATTGGAGATTATTATCAATGAAAACTACTGATAAAAAAAGTGTTTTAATTATAGATGATATTGCTTTTCATTTATCGTTGCTTGAGGGTATTTTAAAATCTGATTTTATCGTTTATACCGAAAACAACGGAAGAAACGCAATTGAATCAATAAAAAAATACAAACCCGATATAATTTTATTGGATATTGTTATGCCGGGAATGGATGGATTCGAAGTCATCACAAAAATAAAAGATGATGATGAGATAAAAGACATCCCTGTTATGTTTATAACAGGAACCGGAAAACCCGAAGAAGAAGAAAAAGGGTTTTCTTTGGGTGCTGTCGATTATATGTATAAACTTCTAAGTCCTTCTATTATAAAATTACGCGTGCATAATCAAATAAAATTATTAGAAAAACAACGCATAACAAAAAAAGAACAAGAATTAATGAAACAGTCAATTTTAAAACAACAAATTAATTTCCAAGACATCCTCGATATGCTTCCTGTCGGTGTAAGGATTGTGAGATTTAAAGATGAAGAACTTGTTTATGCAAACAAAGCGTCGATGGATATTTTTGGCTGTGAAAATTTTGAAAAAGATGTAAAAGGAAAAAGCGCTTTTGATTTTATGCCGAAAATGCAACCAAACGGAAGAACTACTGTTGATATGGCGGAAGAATTGTTCAAAACTGACAAAGTTCCTATGGAATTTCAATGTTTTAAACTTAACGGAGAATTGTTTACTGCATTAATTACTTCATGTAATGTTTTATTTGACGGAGAATTATCTTCTCTTGCCGTTATCGAAGATATTACAAAACAAAAAGAGACGTTTACTATATTATCCAACGTATTAAACGGAATAAATATGATGATTTATGTTACTGACCCAAAAACAAATAAAATCTTATTTATCAACAAATTTATGAAAAATCATTATAACATAAAAGACGATTGTATCGGAAAAATATGTTATGAAATCTTGCAAAATAAACAAGATGAAAGATGTGATTTTTGCCCATGTTATCAACTTGAAAAAAATCCTGATGATATTGTTATTTGGGAAAACCGTAATTCTTTGACAAATCGAATTTATCATAATGTTGATAATTTTATAAATTGGTCTGACGGCAGCAAAGTACATATGCAACATTCTATTGATATGACAGATTTAATTACCGCAAGAAAAACCGCAGAAAAAAGCAATCAAGCCAAAAGTGATTTCCTCGCAAAAATGAGCCATGAAATACGAACTCCCATGAATGCAATCATAGGAATGACAGAGCTCGCATTAAGAGAAAATCAAGTTAACACTATTCATGAACATATTTGTACAGTAAAACACGCAGGTGAAAATTTATTAGCTATTATAAATGACATTTTGGATTTTTCAAAAATTGAAGTAGGTAAATTTGCAGTAAAAACTGAGATTTATTCATTATCTTCATTAATAAATGACGTTATCAGTATAATCAAAATGAAATTAATTGATTCGCAAATACGTTTTGTTGTAAATATTGACAGCCGTATTCCGGAAATATTAACCGGAGATGCCACAAGAGTCCGTCAAATTCTTATAAATGTTTTAGAAAATGCCGTTAAATATACCGAAACCGGTCATATATCATTTTCTGTAGCCGGTGATTTTATTAATGATACTATAATTAATATTATTTTTACAATAGAAGACAGCGGAATAGGAATAAAACAGGAAAACATAGGTAAGTTATTTGACAATTTCACTCAATTCGATATGGAAAAAAACAAAGGTAAAGAGGGTGTAGGATTAGGGCTTGCCATTGTTCACCGTATCGTACGGGAAATGGACGGTAATATTACTGTTGAATCCAAATACGGTGAAGGTTCGGCTTTTACAATAACAGTACCGCAAAAATATAGTTCAAAAAAATCATTAGCAAAAGTTGAAGATAACATAAATAAAAATGTAATTATATATGAAAACCGCGATATATACGAAAAATCTATTGTTTCTACTCTTTGTAACCTTGATGTAAAATATACTTGTGTAAAAGATGATTTAGATTTGCAAAACAAATTATCAACAAACGCTTATAATTTTCTTTTAATTTCATTTGCATTATATAAAGAAAATAAAGAAGCGCTTGTGAAATCAAAAGACAACATAAAAATCGTTGTGCTTTCTGATTTTGGTGAATATATAGCGGATAAAAACCTCAATGTTCTTTCGATGCCTGTTTATTGTATATCAATAGCGAATATTTTAAACGATAAATATGATGATTTTAATTATAATTTATCTTCCAAAGAAAGTACAGGATTTATCGCACCTAATTCAACTATTTTGATTGTTGATGACATTGAAACTAATTTAAAAGTGGCACAAGGATTGCTTTTACCATATGATATGCAAGTCGAATTATGCAAAAGCGGAAATGAAGCAATAAAATTAGCACAATCAAAAAAATATGATTTAATATTTATGGATCATAAAATGCCCGGAATGGACGGAGTTGAAACCACAAAACATATAAGAGTTTGGGGAGAAGACGATTCGTATTACAAAAATCTACCGATAATCGCTCTTACCGCAAACGCTGTTTCCGGCACAAAAGAAATGTTTTTAAAAAACGGATTTAATGATTTTTTATCAAAACCTATAGATACAATAAAATTAGATAATATGCTCGCAAAATGGATTCCTAAAAACAAACAAACAAAGTTGACGGCAAAACAAAATTCAACCGAACTTTTTAAAAATCATATTAAAGCAGATGAATTGGATATTGACAAAGGCATTTTAAATTCAGGCGGAAAAAAGGAATTTTATTTAGAAACTCTTTCCGCATTTTACAAAGAAGGATTCGATAAAATATTGCACATAAAAAAAGCTCTTGAAGAGGGAAATATAACTTTATATACAACTCATATTCACGGAATAAAAAACGCAGCATCAGTAATTGGAGCAGATAAATTATCCAAACGTGCATATTCATTGGAAACAGCGGGAGAAAATAATGATTTCGATTTTATAAAAATGAACAATTATATATTTATAAAAGATTTAAAATCAGTTCTTGATAAAATTTATGTTGTAATCAATGCAGAAAACATAGAAATTGATGTTGATATTGAAGATTTAAAACCCGAATTTGAAAAGTTAAAAGCAGCCTTCGATATTTTCAAAATCAGCGATATGCACAAAATCACAGATAATTTATTAAAATCAACAAAAGGAACAGCAATTCACAATATAATAAAAAAAATATCAGATAACATTTTAATAGGTGAATACGATGAGGCAAAAATGTTAATAGAAAAATTATAAAATTTTTATATATACTCCCCGCCATCGGCGGGGAGTATATATTTTTTTATTTTTTTTTGAATAAAAAATAAAATTATTGTACATAATAATGGAAAAGGCAGGTGATAAAAAATGGGTAAGAAAAATAAAGGTAACCATAAAACAAATTTCCAACAAAACAATACAAATAATGCAAGTAATACAAATAAAGCAAACGATTGTACAGACTGCGGCGGAAAAGGCAATACAGGAAATAAATCAGGCGGTGCGGCTAAAGATTGTAGATAATCAACAAAGTGCATGAGCATAAGATTGCAGATAATCAAAACGTATAAAATAATTTAGTATATATCTCATAATTCAAATCCCATGTTTGTCAATGGCAAACATGGGATTTGAATTATATTTTACATTTTTAAAAAATATAATTTTATGCAGTTTTACGCAGTTTTTTTGTAAAAACTTTGCGTTTTTTTGCCTTTTTCTTTTTACGTATAAATTTTACATTTATAAATAATGCACTTGCTGTTAATAATATAACGCAAGCAGAAATTATCGAAATCAATAAAATATAGCTTTCTTGCGGCGGTTGTGCTAATAAAAAGCTTACATTCATATCGACTTTGCCTTTTATGCCGTCAACTTTGCCTTTTTCGCTGTATTGCCATAATTTGTATTCGCCTTCATAATTTGTTTGTTTTGTCCAATGTGCAAGCCAAATCCCATATTGTTCGGATAATAATGGTGTATCTAATTTGTTTTTAAACCAACCTTTACTGGAATATATCATTGGAACAAACCCTGCTTTTTTGATTGTTTCAGAAAATGCGATACATATATCTGTGCGTTGTTTTGTGTTTAATTTATATGTTCTTGCTTTTTTCCCAACTTCCGGGTCTTCTATATCAAAAAACACGGGGTATGTTAATTTTTCGGGAGTGATTTTTACTTTTTTCAAAGATTCAAGCACAAAATTTGCTTCTTCAATCGCTTCTTCTTCATCAATTGCTTGGGTATAAAAATATACTCCGCAATTTATGCCTTGTGCCATCGCGCCTTTTATATTATTTTCAAATTTTTTGTCAAATATTAACTTTCCTGTCCCCCACCCTCTTGCACCTGTTCGGATAATTGCGAATTCTACGCCGTCATTTTTCACTTTTTCCCAATCTATAGTGCCTTGATAACGAGAAACATCAATTCCAAATTGTGTCATCAAAACCCCGGAATTATCGAAAAAATATTTGCGTCCATTTAAAGTTTGCCACCCTGTTGCAAGTTTGTTATCTATGTATAAATAAGTTTTATCATCAACCGTTTTCCATTCACCGTTTGCTAAAACAAGCGGAACGCTTGAAATAAATAAAAACAAAATCACCCCAACACAAAGGGAAGTTATTAATTTTTTAAGCATTAACAAAACCACCCCTTGTTCAGATAACAGATGACAGATAACAGGTAACAGATAATAAATAAAAAATAACAAATAATAAATAAAAAATGTTTTGGATTTATTTAAATTTAAAAATCACAGGAGCTATATAAACCCACCAACGATGAATGTATATACTAATTATAAATGTTTTTCTACAAATGTCAACAAAAAATGATGATTTAACATTTATTATTTTAATATTTTTTCTAAATTTTCCTTTGTATTATTTTTTATAAGCTTGTGCAAAATAAGTATGGACAAAAATATGATTTGCATTTATATATTTGCTTGTATTTGCTCTCAATAGATATATAACACCATTATTTGTCCGTATTTATAATGTTTTTTTTAGATTCTAAGTTTTTCATCTTAATAAAAAATTTTAAATATTTATTATTTTTTATTTTTTATTTATTATTTTTTTAGGAGGTGTGTAGAATGAAAAATATTATTGCTATTGCATTGACTTTAATTATTTCTGCTTTCTTTTTATTTGGATGTAACAATTTTGGAACAGGTGTAAGCGGCGTTGAAAGTGTACTTGATGAAGGTATTGTATCAACAGATACTGACGCTCGTATTAACGATAATGACAACGATATTATAGATAATAACGGAAACGTTGAAGATAACGCTAACGGTAATTATGAAGCGTCTTCTCCTGTTGACAACGATATAATAGAATAAAATTATTATACAAAAAATTTACAATGATATTTTAAAAAATCATTGCATTATTATATGCAAACCCACTATGTGGGTATAATTTATACAATACAGAAAGAGAGAAAAACAGTGGCAAATGATGAATAAATCATCATTTGCAGGTTTTAGGTTATAGGATTTAGGGGTTAGGATTTTGGTTTTAATTTAAAAATGAGTATAATATCGCACTATGTTTTATACTAATTCCTATTTCCTAATTCCTATTTCCTACATTGTAATATAAAATGAAAAAATTTTTAACACTTATTATTATAGCCATTTGTTTATTAATTGGTTCATGTAATTCTAATAATAGTAGTTCTTTATCTTTAGCCCCTGTAAAACAAAAGCGGCTTGATTTATTGAATATGAACAATAAACCAAATCGCAATATGCTAAATGTTTCTTTGGACACAAAAAAAATCGGTTGGGGGCTCGGAAACATCAAAGATGAATTGAACCGACCTACCGACAGTTTGGATGCTAACAAAAAATATAATAAATATGACGCGTTCTTTATTGATGAAAAAAGCAAGAAAATAACATTAACGTTTGACCAAGGTTATGAAAACGGATATACTGATAAAATAATAAACGTTCTTAATGACAAAAATGTACAGGCGATTTTTTTCATAACATATGAATATGTAAAAGACCAACCGGATTTGGTCAAAAAAATGTTAGACAGCGGTCATATTATAGGTAATCACAGTTACCGCCATAAATCTATGCCGGAAATCAGCGTTGCCGAACAAGAAACAGAAATAATGACTTTACATGACTACA
>Ga0099364_10014846_pt1 | contig 10318 bp, 6 predicted proteins | sample TergutTh196P3_FD_73070 | JGI IMG/M metagenome (GOLD analysis project Ga0099364, IMG submission 73070) | Microcerotermes parvus P3 segment gut microbial communities from Pointe-Noire, Republic of the Congo - Th196 P3 | ecosystem: Host-associated > Arthropoda: Insects > Digestive system > Gut ...
TGCCGGAGTATCGCGGGATCTCCGTTTTGCTGTCTTTAAAAAAGTGGAGAGTTTTTCCAGCCGCGAGTTTGACGATTTTTCCACCGCCTCCCTAATCACCCGCTGCACAAACGATGTCAGCAATGTTCAGGGGGTATTTTCGGTCGGCCTCAGGATGATCTTCTACGCGCCCATCATGGGATTTGGCGGGGTTTTTATGGCAATAAGAATGGCGTCCAGCATGAGCTGGATCATCGTTGTTGCCGTCATAGTCCTCATGGGAATGATTGGTCTTATCATCTCCATCGTTATGCCAAAGTTCAAAATCATCCAGGATCTCTTTGATAGAATGAACAGGCTTGCCAGGGAAACCCTCGGCGGCCTCATGGTGATCCGTGCCTTCAGCGCCCAGGAACACGACAAGGAGCGCTTCGAAAGGGTAAACGGCGAACTAGTAAAAACCAATCTCTTTGTAAACCGGATTATGAACCTCCAGATGCCTGTTTCACAGTTAATCATGAATATTTCCATCCTCATCATAATCTGGAACGGAGCCCACCGCATTGCCGCCTTCTCCATGGAAGTGGGGGACATGATGGCATTCATTCAATATACCATGCAGATCATCTTTGCCTTCCAGTTTCTCTCGATGATCTTTGTAATGCTTCCCCGCGCCTCGGTTTCGGGGGAGAGGATTGCCCAGGTGTTGGAAAAAGACGAGTCCATTAAAGACCCGGCAAACCCCCTCAGCTTTCCCATTGCGCCTAACGCGGGCTCAAACGCCGGAGCGGGCAGCAGTCTCAAGCAAGGCTTGAGGGTCGAGTTTAAAAATGTATCGTTCCGTTATGAGGGGGCGGAGAATTTAGCTATCAGTAAAATTAACTTTACTGCAGAAGAGGGGAAGACAACAGCAATAATCGGAGCTACGGGTTCCGGGAAAAGCACCATAGCCAGCCTGATACTCCGGTTTTACGATTTAACCGAGGGGACTATCCTCATGGACGGGGTAGACATACGGCAAGTGTCCCAGAATGACCTCCGATCCCGTATAGGATATGTTCCCCAAAAAAGCATACTCCTCTCCGGCTCGGTTTCGTATAACCTTCGTTACGGTAAAATCAACGCCCCCGATGAAGAAATTATTGAGGGAGCAGAAATCGCCCAGGCAAGGGATTTTATTGAAGGGATGAGCGAGGGGATGGAATCTTCCATTTCTCAGGGCGGTGCAAATATTTCCGGGGGGCAGAAGCAGAGGCTTTCCATTGCCCGTGCATTAATCCGCGAACCGGAATTATTAATTTTTGACGACAGTTTTTCCGCCCTGGACTTTGCCACCGATTCCAGGTTAAGGGCTGCCCTTGCAGAAAAGAAAAAAGGTATAACGAAAATAGTTATTGCCCAGAGAGTGGGTACCATAATGCAGGCGGAAAAAATCATAGTTCTGGAAAGGGGGCATATAGTAGGAGTGGGTACCCATGAGGAACTCATAGATACCTGCGACGAATACAGGGAGATTGCTGAATCTCAGCTTGAGGGGGCGGCTTCATGAGCAATCAAAGACCCGGCCAATTCGGCATGAGGGGAGGAGGCGGACCCGGCCGCTGGGCTTCGATGGGAGCAAAAGCCAGGGACTTTAAGGGCACCATGAGGCAATTAAGCGCCTACCTAAAACCCTACAGGCTCACAATCATGGGCGGCTGGGCTCTTGCGATTTTTTCCACGGTGTTTACAATTATCGGCCCCAGGGTAATCGGCATGGTTACAGATGAGCTGGTTGCAGGTATCGGGAGGCAGATTTCCGGAATAGGTATTGTCGACTTCCAGAGAATTGCTTCCATACTCCTCGTGCTTTTAAGCCTCTATGTTTTTTCCAGTTTATCATCCTGGTTCCAGGGTTTTATTATGTCGGCTGTGAGCATGAAGGTTACGTATAACCTCCGGACAAATATCTACAATAAAATACATAAGCTCCCCTTTAAGTACTTTGACGGGGTAACCCACGGCGAAGTGCTTTCCCGCCTTACGAATGATGTGGAAACTGTAAGCCAGACTTTGAACATGAGCCTAACACAGATTATTACCTCCCTATGTTCAGTAATAGGGATCCTTCTGATTATGTTTTCTGTAAGCTGGATTTTAACCCTTTTAACCCTGTTCTTTTTGTCGTTTTCGGTTATTTTTATTACCCTCATAGTAAAGCAGTCGCAGAAGTTTTTCAGAACCCAGCAGAGATGCCTGGGAAATGTTAACGGCCATATCGAGGAGATGTTCTCAAGCCATGTGATTGTTAAGGCCTTCTGCAGGGAAGACGATTCAGTTAAAACCTTTGATGCGCATAACAAAGAGCTTTACACTGCTGCCTGGAAGGCAAACTTTCTTTCCGGTATCCTCATGCCCATAACGGCCTTTGTGGGAAACCTTACATACGTTGCCATCTGTGTATTTGGGAGCGTCCTTGCTTTAAGAAACATGATCACTATCGGGGGCATTCAGGCCTTTTTGCAGTATGTCCGATCCCTTAACCGCCCCTTAACCAATATTGCAAATATTTCCAACACCCTTCAGCAGACAGCGGCAGCGGCGGAGAGGGTATTTGAATTCCTAGCTGAGGAAGAAGAGATCCCCGATACCTCCCCTGCGCATGACGCTCCATCAGCAGAAAGTGAAATTGTTTTTGATCATGTGCGTTTTGGCTACGATCCTGCGCGTCCTGTAATAAAAGACTTTAGTTCCCGCATTGCTAGGGGGCAGAAAATAGCAATAGTAGGTCCCACAGGAGCCGGGAAGACAACTATAGTAAAGCTCCTCATGCGTTTCTATGATGTGTCATCCGGCTCCATCTCAATAGGCGGAACTGACATAAGGGAATTTACAAGGCAGGATCTCCGCTCCTTATTCGGCATGGTGCTGCAAGACACCTGGCTTTTTTCCGGTACAATCAGGGACAATATACTTTATAAGAATGTAAATACAAGCGATGAGGAGCTGGAAGAAGCTGCAAAATCTGCCCAGGTAGATCATTTTGTGCGTACCATGGCAGGCGGCTATAATATGATCCTGAACGAGGAAAGCGACAATATCTCCGCCGGGCAAAAACAGCTCCTTACCATTGCCAGGGTGATACTCGCAAACCCAGGCATGCTTATCCTTGATGAGGCAACCAGCAGTGTTGATACCCGCACCGAGCGCCTTATTCAAAAAGCAATGGACACCCTGATGAGCGGAAGAACAAGTTTCATTATTGCACACAGGCTTTCCACCATTCGCAATGCCGACCTGATCCTCGTACTAAAAGACGGGGACATAGTAGAGCAGGGGAAGCACGAGGAACTATTGGACAGCCAGGGCTTCTACCATGATCTCTACTACAGCCAATTCGCCGGCAAAGAAATTTAGTTAAGCGAAAGCAGGCCCTCCAGCTCTGTTACAAGTTTTCCGAATGCTGCGCAGGCGGCTTCGATGGGAGCCGGGGATGACATATCCACCCCTGCGAGTTTTATTGCGTCTATCGGGAAGCGGGAGCCGCCGGATTTTAAGAAGCTGAAATAGTCTTCCCTTTCCTTATTGCCGCCTGTGAGTACTCTTTCTGCCATTGCCAATGAGGCGGAAATGCCAGTTGAGTACTTATAAACATAGAAAGCTCTATAGAAGTGAGGGATGCGAAGACATTCAAGATCGCTTTCTGCTTCCAGTACCATTTCGCTTCCGAAGTATTTTTCCAAAAGTTTTCTGTATACTCCCCTAATCACATCTACTGTCAGCGGTTCTCCGCCCTCTTCCAGTTCATGGGTTGTTTTCTCAAATTCTGCAAACATGGTCTGACGGAAAAGGGTGCCGAGTATTTCGTCTATCCTTTTATTAATCAGGTAGAGTTTTAATCCCTCATCCCTGGAGGCATCTGCCTTGTTTAGCATATAACGGAATAAAAGCTCCTCGTTAAAAGTGCTTGCAACCTCCGCTTCAAAGATCGTGTAGTCATAATGCATAAAGGGATTGTTTTTTGCTGCATAATAGGAATGCATGGAATGTCCGCCCTCATGCGCAAGGGTGAAAATATCCCTTACAGAGTCATCCTTATAGTTCATGAGTATGTAGGGGTCGCCTGTGAAGCTCCCGGCAGAGAATGCGCCGGAACTTTTTCCCTTGTTTTCATAGCGATCCGCCCAGCGGCCCAATAATCCCTTTTTCAGGGTTTCTGTGTATTCATCTCCCAGCGGCTTTAATGCTTCGTTTATTAGTTCCACTGCTTCATTCCAGGAGGTCTTCTTTTTTGCACCGCCGTCCATTGGCACAGTAACAAGAGGTGCGTACACATCATAATGCCTTAAATCGGGAATTTTTAAAATTTTTTTCCTTAGGCTGTAATATTTATGCAGGTGATGCAGATTGTTTCCCACGCTGTTTATGAGATTGTCATAAACCTTTATGTCAACATTGTCGGGGAAAAGAGCCATTGCCCTGTAGGAAGAATGACCGCGGAGCCTTGCTTTAATTGCGTTTTGCTTTACCTGGCCTGCGTAGAGGTTTGCCAGCGCGTTTTTGTGAGTTTCAAATTTGTTATAAAATGTTTTGTATACATGTGAGCGGAGTTCCCTGTCGGGGTTTTCCATAAATACAGTCCATGTTGACTGTGAAAGAGGCCATTTTCCTTCCTTTGTTTCAATTGTACCAAAGTCAAAGTCAACATTTGTTAACACAGAAAATGTACTGCTCAGGGTTCCTTCTCCCTCTGAATGCATTGCCATTATGCGTTCTTCCCTGTCGGAAAGTATATGCGGTTTTTGACGGAGGAGCCTGTCCAGGTAGATTAGATATTCACCCAGAACAGTATTTTTCATGAACTCACCCATTTTTTCATCGGGGATTGCCATTATTTCCGGGGAAGCAAATGCTGATGCTGCCTGTATTTTTGCCGCTGTCATTGTATATTTTCCTGTCATGGCTCTGGCTTTGTTATTTCCCTCGTCTTCACTCTGCCTTAGCATGGAATAATAACCCAGTTTTTCTTCCAGAATGCCTGTGTTTTTTATAAAATCAAGCCATTCTGCAAGTTTTCCGGCAGATTCCCCCAAAGTTCCCTTAAATGCCGGAATTTTTTCCAAGAGTTTCTCAAATTCTCCCAGAGATTTTTCCCATTCATCATCGTTATTAAATAGTTTAGAAAGATCCCAGGTATCTTCGCTTTTTACTTCGTTTCTTACAGGTATGCTCTGTTCTGCCATTTTTTTCTCCTTTGCATTTTGCGGTGTTTAATTTTATCACAAATTTGCCGAATATATAGTAGCTATGAGAGGATTTTTAAAATTTATCCCGGTTTTGGCAGTTCTGCTTGTATTTTTGCTTTCTTCGCTCTTGCTTTTGTCATCATGCCGCACTCCTGGTATTGCAGTAATAGAAGAACCGTCCTTTCCTCTCCCGGAAATCTATCTTGACTTTACAGGTATCAGTGCAGAAAATCCTGATGATCTGTTTCTGGATTTCACTTTAAAGATTTTTAATTACTTTCCAATAGATATTCCTGTTAATATTAACTCATATACGGTGAGTGTTAACGGAAATATTGCAGAATCCGGCTTTGAACTTATAAATTATCAGAATATTTCTTTCACGGTAGATGCAGTAACTCAGACAGAATCAGATCCTTCAACTGCAGAAGTAGATTTTATTCTTGCTATGAATGTTCCGGTTCTGGTCAGAAATGGACTTGCACCTCATGATGATTATGAAATATTGCTGACTCTAGAGCTGGTAACTCCCATACCGCTACCAAATAATTATTCACTGGAAGTATCTGCACTTGCGGAATTTCCAGGTGTCAGGGCTCCTTCATTCTCCATTACTTCAATTGCAATACTTCAGGCAGAACTAATTAACACAGGCTTTCGCGTAGGTATAGTTATAGACAATCCCAATCCCTTTCCTGTCAATCTTGCTGCTTTTAACTATACTTTGTACGGTAATGATATGCTTTGGGCAGACGGAAGGGAGAGAAACATTATTAGTGTTGCGGCTAAAACAGCACTTAGCGGCAATATTTTCCTTGTAATGAACTTCATTGACATGAACCGTTTTCTTCTGGATCAGATAATTAACCTGGTTGATGTTAATTACAGGTTCACTGGTGAAGCTGTTGTACATACCGGGGTAGAATATCTGCCAAGTTTTGTAAGCGGTTTTGATCTTACTGGTTATTCCATAGTTATTCCGGAATAATTGTTTTTTTTAATTTTTGTACTTGACACTATTGTTAATAGTGTAGTAAGATAGTTAACATCAAACTTTAAAAGGATAAAAAATGCCAAAAACAAACAAAACACCTGCTTCTGTTCTTACCGGATTGATGAATGAGTACAACTTAAACCCGTATTCATTATCAAAAGAAATTAATCTTAGTGCTTCCGCCGTGCGCCTATTGGTTATCGGCAAGTCTAACATTACTGTTTCCACCGCATTGCGTCTTAGCAAATACTTTGGTCAGAGCCCTTCATACTGGATGGATCTGCAGAGAGATGCAGACCTTGCAGAAGCAGCAGGCGACAAAAAACTCGCCGCCGTGCTTAAAGGGATTAGTAAGGCGAAGAAAGGCGCTGCAAAACCCAAAGCAAAAGCCGCCGGAAAGGGAAAAGCAAAAAAGAAAGTAACATTAAAAGACAAAAGACCTAAAGCTGCAAAAGCCGGTGCAAAAAAAGCAAAAGCCGGTGCAAAAAAGAAAACTGTTAAAGCAAAAGCAGCAAAACCTGCTGCAAAAAAAGCTGTACGCAAACCCAGAGCAAAAAAAGTTTAGTGTATAAGTCAACTCTGGCTGGAGTAAGATGCTTCAGCCAGGGCTTTTTCTGCCTCTTCTATTTCATCATACTCAATAGTTCCGCTCTCATATATTATTGAATTTTCATGTCCTTTACCCAGTAAAAGCACTGTATCTCCCTTTTTTGCAAGGGAAAAAGCCTTTCTTATTGCTGCAGGGCGGTTTGGGATGAGGAATAATGTTTCATCTTTAATAATTTTACTGTTAACTACTGTTCCTTCCGCAATCATTTCCAGAATTGACATAGGATCTTCACCTCTGGGATCTTCATCTGTCAGAATAATAATGTCAGAGTACTCTGCGGCAATTTTCCCCTGCAAAGGACGTTTTTCTGTATCACGTTCCCCTGCCGATCCAAAAAGAACAATCAATCTCCCGCCCTGTGCATCTAATCGCTCCTTAAGCGGAGGAATAACAGTTTCAAAGGAAGAAGGTGTATGTGCATAATCGACAAGCACTTCAAAGGGCTGACCCTTAACTATCCTGTTCATTCTTCCTCTTACAGGTTTTAATAACGGAATCAGAGGTGCAAGTTCCTCAATCTGTATTGATAGTAGCTTTGACACTGTCAGAATTGCACAGAGTACATTGCCGGTATTAAATGCACCGGGAAGATTGTCCCTTGCAGAAACTTTTTTTTCCCCCGGTTGTATATAAATTTCGTACCAGCTACCGTTTACTGTGCTATGTGAGAGTTTAACGTAAAGATCCGCCTCCATTCCCCTGGTACTGAAACTAAAGGATTTTGTTTTACCGGCATTTGCAAAGTATTCTGCACTGGGATCATCTGCATTAATGATGCCGAATGATTTTAATCCCCGGAATAATTCCGCCTTATCGCTTCTGTACTGCTCCCAGCTGCCGTGAAACTCCAGGTGATCATGATTGACATTGGTCATAACACCGGCATAAAAGTCCACATCTCCCAGCCTGTTTGTTTTTTTGGAGAGCCCGTGGGAACTGCTTTCTATCACAGCATATTCAACCGAATTACCGCACATTTCTGCCAAAAGTTTATGAACAATGGTAGCTTCAGGCGTGGTCTGGTGTTCTGTATTCCATTCTATTCCGTTTCCGGTATCTCTCTGTACAGTTGAGATAAACCCTGTTTTTTTTCCCAATAATATCAATAGCTGATAAATAAGATAAGTGCTTGTGCTTTTTCCTTCTGTTCCCGTTACGCCGATTACTTTTAATTTCTGCGAGGGATGACCGTAGAAAGAGGAAGCAATGGGTGACATTGCAAATCGGGAATTTTTCACCATTATATAAATAATTCCTTTTATATATGTATCAGGAACTTTTTCATGAACAATAATTTTTGCCCCGTTTTTTACTGCGTCTTTAATATAATTATGGCCGTCGGTATGAAGACCTGTTAATGCAAAATAAAGGGAACCTTCTTTTACATTTCTGGAATCATATTCCAGGCTGTTGATTAATTCCTTGTTTTCTCCGGTAATTTTTATTACTCCGGCTCTTCCCATTGTAACAGAATCAAGAAATTCTTTTTGGGAACGTGCTTTGTTCATTTTATATCCCTCTATTGAATAATATTATATAGAAGTGCTTAAATATGATAGAAGGCTGGATTGTACATGAAAAAAAGCGAATTTTCCGGAATGAGAGTTCTCATAATGGGGCTTGGTGTTAATGGGGGAGGGCTGGAGTCCGCCCGATACCTTGCAAAGCTGGGAGCGGAACTTACCATTACAGATCTCCGGGATGAAAAGGTACTCTCACCTTCTATGGAAGCTCTTTCGGAATTTACTGTAAGGTATGTGCTGGGGAAACATGAGGCGGAGGATTTCCGCAATGCAGACCTTGTGATAAAAAATCCCGGGGTAAGACCGGATTCTACCTATCTTGCAGATGTAAAAAGAATAGAAACAGATATTTCGCTTTTTCTTTATGAAAACCCAGCCATTCTTTCCTGTGTTACAGGGACTAAAGGGAAGTCTTCAACCAGTTCTGCACTTTACCATGTGTTAGATGAGGCTTCTGCAATGGGTCTGATTCCGGGTAAGGCGTACCTGGGGGGGAATATTACAATTTCACCCCTGAGTTTTCTCGATGTTCTAAAAAAGGAAGATAATGCAGTACTTGAACTATCCAGTTTTCAGCTGGGTGATCTAAGGGGAAAGGATGTATTAAAACCCCGCTCTGTTATTATGACTCCCATAATGCGGGATCATCTGGACAGGTACGGAGATATGGAAACATATATAAATGACAAGAGGGTAATTTACAAAAACCAGGATTCCAGCGATGTAATTATTGCGTCTAACGATAGCTGGGGAATGAGTTTTATTAATGAAAGTAAGGCAAGGCCTCTTCTTTATTCACTTTCCGGCATGGGTGAAATCCCTCCCGGTTTTTACGGCGGTTGGATAGATCCGGAGGGTCAGGCATTCGGAAGATTATTGGACAGGGCGGGAAATTTGATTATTACAGAGCTTGTTCCTCCCAGGCCCCTGGTACCGGGGATTCATCAAAAGCAGAACCTCTTATCTGCTGCCCTTGCATTATACGATATGGGGCTTGATGCAGATTTTATTAGGGAAAGCCTGGGGCGTTTTAAAGGCATAGACCACAGGCTGGAGTTCTTTCATGAAGCCAATGGAGCCATGTTTTACAATGATTCTTCTGCCACCATACCGGAAGCTGCTGCCGCTGCAATTAAGGCATTTGAGGATCCGCCTGTAATTGTATGCGGGGGAACGGACAAGGATCTGGATTTTAAGCCCCTTGCAGCAGCGGCAGTGAAAGCCAGGGAAATAGTTTTACTTTCCGGTACAGGTACAGTAAAGCTAATAAAGCTCCTTGATGAGGCCGGTATAAAATACAGGGGACCCTATGATTCACTGGGCAAAGTGATGGAAGTGCTTGGTGAAATTATGGTTCCGGATGACAGGGTTCTCCTCTCACCAGGCTGTGCGAGTTTTGGAATGTTTACAAATGAGTTTGACAGGGGAAACAAATGGAAGGAAGAGGTACAAAAATTTTTCGCATAGCTGCGAAATTGATTTGCAGCAAGGTTTCACCTAATGAATATTGAAATACTGAAAGAAAGGGCAGATATAATAAGGCAGACCAGGGCTTTTTTTGATGGTAAAAACTATCTGGAAACAGATACCCCCCTTCTTTCGCCTGATTTAATCCCCGAATCCTGCCTGGAAGTTTTTGAAACCACCCGACTTCCGCCGCATGGAAGCAAAAACAAAAGTGAGCAGTACTACCTTATTCCCTCCCCTGAAATATGGATGAAAAAGCTGATTTCAGAGCATAGGCAGAATATTTACCAGATCTGTAAGTGTTTCAGGAACGGGGAATCTTCCGGCCATCAGCATAGTCCGGAATTTACCATGCTGGAATACTATACGATGAATGCAGATTATATGGATTCCCTTGCTATAACAGAAGATCTTTTTAATTTTTTGCTAAAGAAATACCCCGGTAAAAATGACCTTAGGCCGCCCTTTATTAAGATCAGCATGGAGGAGGCATTTTTTAAATGGGCAGGCTTTGATTTAT
>Ga0099364_10014847_pt1 | contig 10318 bp, 7 predicted proteins | sample TergutTh196P3_FD_73070 | JGI IMG/M metagenome (GOLD analysis project Ga0099364, IMG submission 73070) | Microcerotermes parvus P3 segment gut microbial communities from Pointe-Noire, Republic of the Congo - Th196 P3 | ecosystem: Host-associated > Arthropoda: Insects > Digestive system > Gut ...
GAAGCTGAACCTTGAAATTGAAAAGCTTGAAAAGTTTTTAGGCGGCATCAAAACAATGAACAAGCTGCCGGGCGCCTTGTTCGTGGTAGACCCGCGCAAAGAAAAAATCGCCGTATCAGAGGCGAAGAAGCTTGGCGTCCCGGTCGTCGCGATAGTCGATACAAACTGCGACCCCGATGATATCGACTATATCATCCCAGGAAACGACGATGCGATCCGCGCGGTCAAATTAATAAGCCAGGTAATGGCAAACGCGCTGATAGAAGGCAGGCAGGGCCTTGACGCCGCGGAAGCCGCCGGGCAGGAAGAAATCAATACAGCAGAGGAAGAAGCCGGGGAAAACAAGAAATTTTAAGGAGACATAAAATGAAAAAATTATTAAGCATCATTCTTGTAATCATGCTTACGATGAGCCTTTCTATTGTAGCTTCGGCGGAGCAGGCGGTTGTCCCGATTTCCGCGGAGCTGAGCGCTTATGAGCTGTATCTTGCGGCTGAAGAAAAAATGTCGGGCAAATCTCTTGAGATACTAGGCGCGCTGGAAATGACAGTGTCCCTCAGCGAAGACATTATCGTGGAAACAACCGCGAGCTTCACTTCAAAAATGCGCTACAACAACGAGGGCGAGATTGAAATGGCTACCGTGGGCGCGATGGAGGCCCTCGGCGAGCAATTTAAATTTGAGCAGTACTTCAAAGACGGCTTCCTCTATCAGAACGTAATGGACGTGAAAATGAAGTCCGAAATTCCCGCCCTTGCCGCGTCAAGAGGGCTTGTGCCCGAATCCCAGATTCCCGGGGAGTTTTTCAGCGACGCTACAGTCGAGGAAGTACAAGGCGGAAAAAGAATCAGGATTACTCTCGGCGGAGATTACATGGAGAAGCTTGTAATGGACTCTGTTGACATCGCGTCGCTTGGCGGGCTGGATAACGTAAGGTTCGGCCGCACCACGATGTGGATTACGATAGGCGACGACGGCGCGATGAAAGAGATGGCAATGGTTTACAGGCTGTCTATGGAGGTTGAAGGCGTTACCATGAGAATCCGGGCGGCGACAAACATGCATATCGTATCGGTAGGCAAGGTGCAGAGCATCAGCTTCCCGTGGGACCTGAATTCCTACGAACTGGTAGAGATATAATCTAGGAGGATTAATAAATGGCATTTACAGCAAAAGACGTGCAAGCGTTGAGAGAGCGTACCGGAGTCGGCATGATGGACTGCAAAAAAGCCCTTACCGAAGCCGGAGGGGATACTGAGAAAGCGGTTGAGCTGCTGCGTGAGAAAGGTCTTGCCGCGGCGGCGAAAAAGGCGGGAAGAATCGCTTCTGAAGGAATTGTACACGCCCGCTGCGAAGACGGTGGCGGCGTTGTGGTAGAAGTGAACTCCGAGACCGATTTCGTAGGCAAAAACGAAGACTTCGTAAACTTTGTAAAGTCGGTGGCGAAAACGATCCAAAACGAAAAACCGGCGGATGTTGCGGCGCTCATGGGGCATAAGCTGCATGGCACGGATCAGACCGTCGAGGATGCGTTGCGCGATAAAATCCTTGTCATCGGCGAGAACCTTAAAATCCGCCGTTTCGAGCGGTATGAGGGGCAGATTGCGACGTATGTCCACGGCGGCGGCAGAATCGGCGTTATGGCGCAGTTTGACGTGTCCGGTGAAATTGCGAAAACCGATGCGTTTAAAACGGCGGCTAAAGACGTAGCCATGCAGATTGCGGCGTCAGCCCCGCTATATGTGCGCCGTGAGGAAGTGCCGTCTGAGGTAATCGAAAAAGAAAAAGAAATCCTCACCGCACAGGCGATAAACGAGGGCAAACCGAAAGAAATCGCCGAAAAAATGGTGACCGGCAGAATTTCAAAGTACTATAAGGAATTTTGCCTCATCGAGCAGCCGTATGTAAAAAATCCCGATATTACCGTGCGGCAGTATCTCGACGAGGTCGGCAAAGAGCTTGGCGGCAACATTGACGTTATAAAGTTCGTGCGTTTTGAAAAAGGCGAGGGGCTTGAAAAACGCGAAGACAATTTTGCGGACGAAGTTGCCGGCATGATTCAGTAGAGAAACCAATAGGCCTCTTTTGAAACTATCGTGAATGGCTGTGCAAAAAAGACCGAACGGACATTGTGAGAGGTTTCTAAAGAGGGCTAGCATACTCCGCCGGAATCGTTTTTCCGGCGGTATTGTTTTTTATGATATGATGGAGATAAAGAGAAAGCTTTTTAAAAAAACCGATGCGATTTTAATAGGGATTATCCTTTTCACAGCGGCGCTGTGCTGGTTTTTCACGCGCCAAAACGGGACGTTAGAATCCTTGCGCATATTATATAACGGCAAGGTTGTATCGACCGTCCAGCCCGGCGCGGACGGCACATTTACCGTGCCTGAGGCCCCCGGCATGGTCTTTGAGATAAAAGACGGCAAGGTAGCGGCGGCAAGCTCCGACTGCCCCGATAAAACCTGCGTAAACATGGGGTATATCGGAAATCCCGCGCAAAAGATTGTATGCCTGCCGAATCAAATCGTGGTCGAAGCCGGTATGCGCGCGAACGACCCGGACGCGCCGGATACGGTCACGCGGTAGGAGGGCGTTCATGAACATCAAAGAAAATACGCGCCGCGTATGCGTGACGGGCTTGATGCTAGCGATGGCAATAGCGGTTTCATGGCTTGAGCACACGCTGCCGCAGCCGCCGTTCCTGCCGCCGAACATAAGGCTCGGGCTTTCGAATATTATCGTGATGTACTGCTTTTTTTTCATGGGACGGAAAAGCGCCGCTCTGCTTAACGTTTTAAAGGCGGTGTTTGTTTTGCTTACACGCGGGCCGTTCGCGGGTGCGATGAGCTTTTGCGGAGGCATGGCGGCAATCCTTGCGATGCTGCTGCTGACCTTGATGTTCGGCACGGGGCTGACATATACGGCGGCGGGGATTTGCGGCGCGCTCGCCCATAATTTGGGGCAGCTTGCGGCGGCCTCGGCGATTGTGCGGACAAATATTTTTTTAGCGTATCTGCCGGGACTTCTTTTAGCTGGCGCCGTGACAGGCGCCGTAACCGGAATCCTGCTGAAAGCCGCAATCCCGCTGCTCAGCCGGATTCAGAGATTGTGATTGGAATGCTAACGATAACGCGAAATATTATAAAAGTAACCGCACTGTGCCTGATACTGGCGGCGCTTTGTTCCTGTGCGCCTAAATACGCAAGGTTCGAGGAATCGTTTACCGGGGCGTTCGACACCTACACCGTCATTGCGGGTTACGCGCATTCGAAAAAGGAGTTTAACGGGTATGTCAATATCATCCGTGACAGGCTTTGGGAGCTTCACCAAAAATATGATATATACAACAGCTATGAGGGTATAAATAATATAAAAACTATAAATGAAAATGCGGGAATTTCTCCCGTTGCCGTCGACAGGGATATCATAGAGCTTTTAAAATTCGGCAAGCAGGCATATGACGATACAAACGGCGCTGTCAACATCACGCTTGGGCCGGTGCTCAGGATTTGGCACGGCTACCGCGGGAGGGGGCTTGAAGACCCGGAAAACGCGAAGCTTCCGCCTGCCGGTGAGCTTCGCGGCGCGTCCGGGTTATCCTATATCGGCGGGCTTTTGATTGACGAAGCAGCGGGAACCGCTTATCTTACCGAAAAGGGCATGAGCCTTGACGTCGGAGCAATCGCAAAAGGGTTTGCGGTACAGCTTGCCGTAAGCGGCGCGAAAGAAGCCGGGATGTCTTCGGCGCTTGTGAACGCGGGAGGCGATGTCGTATCGGCCGGTGGGCCGCGTGACGGCGTGCGCGAGCGGTGGGCCATAGGCGTTCAGGACCCTGTAAAAGGCGGGCAGGATATATTTGACACCGTCTTTGTAAACGACGCGGCGATTGCGACAAGCGGAGACTACCAGCGGTATTATACAGTTGGCGGCAAGCGGTACAATCATATCATAGACCCGGGTACGCTTATGCCGTCGGAGCGGTTTGCGTCTGTGACGGTAATCGCCGCGGATCCCGGTATAGCCGATATGCTTTCGACCGGGCTTTTCATCCTACCGGTCAATGAGGGCAAAGCGATTCTTTCAAAAACCGGCGGCGAAGCCGTTTGGATACATCATGACGGCACAGCGGAGATGACCCCGGGCTATGAAAAAATCTCGAAGACTTTTGGAGGATTATCACATGCATAATCGTGTGTTTGATATCAGCGGAATGAGCTGCGCCGCCTGCGCCCCGGGAATTGAGAAAGCCGTCCGCGGCATGCAAGGCGTCGAAAGCGTGTCCGTGAACTTTGCGTCGGAAAAAGCGTCTGTCACATATGACCCGCGGATAACGCACGTCTCCGACATCAAAAAGACCATCGAAAAAGCAGGCTACAAGGTTTTAGATGCGGCAAATGACGGCGTTTTCGACAACAACAGGCTTCAAAAAGAAAAAGAAATCCGCGCGTTATGGAAAAGGTTCATCCTATCGGCGGCGTTCGGGCTTCCGCTTCTTTATATCTGCATAATCCCGATGATCCCGTGGATTACAGCGCCCATCCCCGCTTTCATCAGCCCGGAGGCTTTCCCGATGCGGTATGCGCTTCTCCAGTTGTTTCTCACAATACCGATCATCATAGCGGGTTACAGGTTTTACACCGTCGGCTTTACGTCGTTTTTCAAGGGGCGGCCGAACATGGATTCCCTGATAGCGATCGGCACGTCGGCGGCTGTGCTTTACAGCCTTTACCAGACTTTTCGGATTGCCCGGGGGGATGTCCATGCGGCGCACTCGTTGTTTTATGAAACCGCGGGTGTAATCATCACGCTGATCTTGCTTGGCAAGACACTGGAGGCCGTGTCAAAAGGAAGAACCGGCGAAGCGATCAAAAAGCTGATGGGGCTTGCGCCGAAGACCGCGACCGTGGTACAGGACGGCGCGGAAACAGAAATCCCGATTAGTGAGGTTAAAATTGGCGACATTGTCGTTGTGAAGCCCGGATCTAAAATTCCCGTGGACGGTACGGTCATCGACGGGTACTCCGCCGTCGATGAATCCATGCTGACAGGTGAAAGCATGCCGGTTGGCAAAAAAACGGGGGCCCCGGTTTATGCCGCAACGATCAACACTACAGGTGCGTTCCGGTTTCAAGCCGATAAAATCGGGGGAGACACGGCGCTTTCGCAAATCATCAGGCTGGTTGAGGACGCGCAAAACAAAAAGGCCCCCATCGCAAAGACGGCGGATATTGTTTCGGGCTATTTTGTTCCCGCCGTATGCATAATTGCCGTTTTATCCGGCGCATTTTGGTATTTCGGCACGGGAAGCCTTGAATTTGCGCTTGGCATCTTTATCGCGGTTCTGGTAATCGCCTGCCCGTGCGCGCTCGGGCTTGCGACGCCGACCTCAATCATGGTGGCGACAGGCAAGGGCGCCGGGAACGGAATCCTTATAAAGAGCGGGGAGGCGCTTGAGACTGTGCATAAAATCGACACAGTCGTATTTGACAAGACCGGGACGATTACCGGGGGCAAGCCGTCCGTAACCGATGTGCTCACCTGCGCGGACATCACGGCTGATTATCTGCTAAGGCTTGCGGCGTCCGCTGAAAAGGGATCCGAGCATCCGCTCGGGCAGGCTATCGTAAAGTACGCGGAGAAAAAAAAGCTTCTGATTACACAGGCAGAAAGCTTTAAATCCATAACGGGGCAGGGGATAGAAGCGGTTGTGGACGGCACTGCCGTCCTTGCCGGAAACAAAAAGCTGATGGATGAGCGCGGCGTTATCCTGTCAGGGTTTCATGGGGATTGGGACAAGCTGGCGGAAGAGGGCAAAACACCGATGTACATCGCGTTTGACGGCGAGCCTGCCGGTATCGTCGCGGTGGCTGACATTGTAAAACCAGGCAGCAGGGCGGCGATCGAGAGGCTTCACAAGATGGGGATACAAACGGCTATGGTTACCGGCGACAACAAAAAAACCGCCGCCGCCATCGCAAAGCAGGTAGGCGTCGGCAGGGTATTATCGGAGGTTTTGCCGCAGGATAAATCCGGCGAGATAAAGAAGCTTCAGGACGAGGGGCGGAAAGTAGCGATGGTAGGCGACGGCATAAACGACGCCCCGGCGCTTGTACAGGCCGACGTCGGTATCGCGATTGGTTCCGGCACGGACGTCGCCATAGAGTCGGCAGACATCGTCCTGATGCACGGCGACATGATGGATGTGGCGGCGGCGGTCATGCTCGGCAAAAAAACAATCGCGAACATTAAACAGAATTTGTTTTGGGCGTTTTTTTATAATACTGCCGGTATCCCGATAGCAGCCGGTGTACTTTACCTGTTTGGCGGCCCCTTGCTTGACCCGGTCTTTGCGGCGGCGGCAATGAGCTTGAGCTCGGTTTCGGTGCTTATGAACGCGTTGCGGCTGAAACGCTTTAACACCCCGGCGGTTACGGCCCGATCTCTTTAAGCAGGGCGTCGGTCATGTCCTTGAGGCATTCATATTCGCCCGTCAGTTTTTTGTGCAGTATTTTTTTCACGGATTCACCAATCACGGGCGACCGGCTAAACTCCATGAGCACCTTTGCGGATTGATTCATTTCGCTGATATCAAAATTATCGACAGCATCCATCAGCGAGTAAAGCCCGGCCTTGAGCGGCTCCAGCTCAATAGGGGAAACGTTCGTTTCCTTTTCTTTTTCCAAAGCCTCGTTGATGCCGTGAAGAACAGATTTAAGCTCTGCCAACAGCGCAGGGCTTTGGGATTTAACAAAATCGAAATCCCAAAGGTTCCCCGCGGATTCAAGCTCGCTTGCCATGCTTGACAGGTGGTCGGCCCCAACGATTGAGCTGGCGCTTTTTAGCGCGTGCACATGCACAATGTAAAGGCTAAGGTTTGCGTTTTCAAGACTTTGGGTCAATTCCTTGATCTTCTCGACGCCGTCGTCGTAAAACGTTTGCAGCGTTTGCATATAATGCTCTAAATCGCCGCCGGTCACGCTGATTCCTTTTTTGACGTCGATTCCGTAAATTGAAATCATGCCGTCATCGCGGTAGTCGTCGCAAGCGATATCCTCATCCGTAAAAGGGGCCATCCAAAGCGCTTCCGGAAGCCATTTTTCTAAAACTGAATTTAATTTCAGCGTATCAATCGGCTTTGCGATAAAATCGTCAAAACCGTTGTCAAGGAACATTTCCCTTGCGCCGGCAACGGCGTTGGCGGTCAGCGCCACAATCGGCACGCTTTGGTAATACAAATCGGGGCTGTCAAGCGACCGGATGCGCGATACGGTCTCGATACCGTTTAATTCGGGCATCATATGATCCATGAATACAAGGTCGTAGCGGTTTGTCTGTATTTTTTCGATTGCGTCAAGGCCGCTTAAGGATGTGTCGATTTGCATTTTATAAGGCAGAAGCAATCCTTCCGTCACCTTCAGGTTCGTTACGATATCGTCTACAATCAGCACCTTTGCGCCGGGCGCGATAAAGCTTGCGGCGGATTTGCCTGTTGTTTTGTTAAAAGTAAAGCATTCGGGCACATCGTTTAAAACATGCGCGATGGATAAGGAATATATCGGCAGGGTAAGGATGGCGACGTCCCGGGTGGGGGCCGCTTCGCAGCCATCGGTAAGCAGAACGATTCTGGATTGGGCGCTAAGCCTTTCCGCGACGGGCTTGACGCTGCCGTATAAAAACGACGAAATAAAGAGGAAAGCGTAACAGCGGCTTTGAAGCTCGCGCAACAGCCCGGAATCGGAAGAAACCGTCGTGTAATCGACGCCTAAGCTGTCCAGCGTTAAGGTAACCGCGTTGATATAATCGCTGCGCCGGTCATAGATAAGCACAGATTTCTCCTTCGGGTTTTCTACGACCGCCAGCTTTTCACGGGACATGATTTTTTGCGGTATGCAAATCACGAACGTGCTTCCTTCGCCGTACCCGGAGGAAACGTCGATGCTGCCGTTCATTTGCTTTACAAGGTTCCACGCTATGGCAAGGCCTAAGCCGGGCCCTTTAATATCATTGCTGTTTTCAAGGCCGGGCTGGACAAAGCCGCCGAACAGCTTTTCGATGTCGTCCTTTTTGATGCCGCGGCCGCTGTCGGCGATTTCCATGCGCAAAAGCAGGACGCCGTCCTCCCCGGCTTCACCGGAGACGGTGAATACCACATAGCCTTTTTCCGTATATTGAAACGCGTTGTTCAAAACATTCAAAAGTATCTGCCGTATTCTGATGTTATCGCCGTAAAGCGCGTCCGGCAGGTTGCAGTCGATGTTTATGGTAAAATGCAAGCCGGAGTCAAGCATCTTCATCCTGATGATGCTGGCGACGTCGTTAATCAGCGACGCAAGCGAATACTCCGCGGGGGTGACCGTAAGCTCGCCTGAATCTATTTTGGAAAAATCCAAAATATTGTTTATGGTTGCCAAAAGGCTGACGCTTGACTGGCTGATGGTCAAAATATGCTCCCTTGCTGATTTCGGCAAGCAGTCCTCGCGAAGCACAAGCTCCGACATGCCGATGATTGAGTTCATAGGCGTGCGGAGCTCATGGCTCATATTTGATAAAAATTCGCTTTTAGCTTTTAACGAAGCCCCGGCCTCACATGCAAGCTTTGAGATTTCAGACATATGCTTTTCATTTTGAATAAACGCGTTTTTTAAATCCTGGCGCGCTTTCCATGATTTATAGCGCAAATCGTTCTGGCTGCACATGAGAAGGATGCTGATAGAAGACCAAACCAACAGGTCAACCGAAATGTATTCGACGGTAAGCGATGAAAAATCCAGCCCCGCCGCAATTCCCGCCGAAAAAAAGATAATCAGCGAAACGAAGGTAATCAGGATTTTTGCTTTTAACAAAAACGGGGTAAACACGATGAATATGATGGATACCATATACCCGCCCATGTAAAGGCCGATAGCGTCGCCCGCCGCAGCGGTATTAAGCGCCTTGGAAAAACAAAAGCACGCGACCAATACCATAAGCGTCGCGTCCGCGCGGTATCGGAAGCGTTTTGTGAACCGGAGCAAAATCATGCAAAGGGCTAAAAAGCTAAAGACGACGGTCACTAAACCCACAAGAACAGGGTGCGGGTGCAGCGCCGTATCGCTCGGGATATAAGTAGGCCATAATATAAGCGCCAAAAAGACCATATAAAAAAATTTACCCGATTCATAATTAAGCTCTCCCATGAAAGTTTCGCGGGAGGCTTCTCCGCCGGTTTCTTCAAAAACGCTTCTATATTTTCCAATAAGCGTCTTTATAAATTCTAACATTTGTCAATTTTCTCCCAAATATTATGTTCAGGCGCTTTATACATTATATCAAATTTGGCATGAAAAGGCAATAAAATTGCGCTGACAAATATAATTATTTCAGGGTCTGTTCACATAAATGGAATGGCCGGATTTTTATGTGAATTTTCCGGCATTTCAAGGAAGCGGAGGGAGGAATACTTTCTGTATTCCGACTGACGGTGACGAAGAAAGGGCCAAAATTCGCCAAAAAGACGTGCTGTTAGCTTTATGTGAACAGACCCTGGTGCCGTGACCAGTTAAAAATTGCGATAAGCTTTTCGCTGCCGCCTTTCCATGCAAGGCGGAGGACGCAGGTGGGCTATCGCCCGGTAAGGACGACAACGAAGCGTGAGAAGAGCGGCAGTAGAAAAGACATCGTAATGGTTGGCTGGTTACGGCACCAGGGGCCATGTGAATACAGGCTCCAAAGACAGCTCTAAAAAAGGGAAGTCTGGCTGCTTTCAGGCAAGCCTTTAAGCGCACCGATTTCGTGAAGCGACTCCACGACGGTTTTTGAAACAGACGTCCTTGCGAGAATGTCGTCGCGCGAGATGAACGCGCCGTCTAACGCCGCTTTTTGCAAAGACTTCGCGGCAGTTTCTCCAAGCCCCCTGATACAGCAAAAGGGAAGCCTGATTTTCCCATCCTCCACCAGATATTTTACCGCGTCTGATTTGTATAAGTCAACGTTTAAAAGATGAAGCCCGCGCGAAAGCATTTCGCCGGTGATTTGAAGCGCGTCAAGCGTTGCGGTTTCTTTTGCGGTGCGCTCGTTTCCTTTTTGCATAAGGCTTTGGATTTTTTCCCTGACAGCCGCCTTGCCCCGAAGCGCCGTCACGGCGTCGAAATCATCCCCGCGAACCGTAAACAGCGCCGCGTAAAACGGTATGGGATGGTACAGCTTAAACCACGCAAGCCGCACCGCCGCCATTACGTATGCGGCCGCGTGCGCTTTCGGGAACATATATTTTATCTTCATAAAACTTTCGAGATACCATTCCGGCACTCCGCAAGCGCGCATGGCGTCCTTGTGC
>Ga0099364_10014848_pt1 | contig 10318 bp, 7 predicted proteins | sample TergutTh196P3_FD_73070 | JGI IMG/M metagenome (GOLD analysis project Ga0099364, IMG submission 73070) | Microcerotermes parvus P3 segment gut microbial communities from Pointe-Noire, Republic of the Congo - Th196 P3 | ecosystem: Host-associated > Arthropoda: Insects > Digestive system > Gut ...
CTTTCAAAATACTCCACCAAGTAACTTTCCTAATACCCCAAATAACTATCAAAATACCCCTAGATACGGGCAAGCATAAATCCTCCATCGGACGATAAAGCTAACAATCTAAGTGTGAGAATTTAGTCGATGTGAAGGTCCAATCTGTTCCCGCTGGATGATTAGCGGGATTAATACCACGGTAAAATGAACACAACGGAACGAGGGGCAACTTAGGTTGCCCTTCGTTATTTTCATAATTATTTAGCTCAACTCAACATTTGATTAAACCCAAAGTTTAATCAAAGGGGTTGAGCCAATGAAAGAAATTAAGGTTAGTTTTGATAGGATACGTTATACATCTAAACCAGCTCAAAGTAGTATGTCTTCTATATCAGATAATATAGCGCACAATGTTATCACTTTAAGTGGAGGCGGCAGGATCAAATCATTTGCCCAGCTAGTTGCTAAAGATGGCTGTACCTTCTGTGCCTCCACATTCAAGAGTAGTGATGATGATTTCTACAAAGTTAAAAAGAGTAAGGATGATTTCGACCAGCTACAGCTATTGGTTTTAGACTTTGACGGTGGAATATCCTTTGAGGATGTAAAGACTAGAGCTGAGAGATATGACCTTCCAATCCTCTTTGCCTATGAGACATTTACCAGCAGAGACCAAAATAAATTCCGAGTAGTCTTTTTAAATGATGTTTCAATTACCAATATTAAGGTAGCTGAGACCATGTTAAAGGCTCTAATCACCATCTTTCCTGAAGCCGACCCTCAGAGTAAAAGTCCGGTACAGATGTACTTCGGGAGTAACAGAGGGTTATTGTACTTCGATGAATCACTCCCAGAAATAGACGTCGAATCCTTACTTCGAAACATGAACAACTACCTGGAGGATCGGTATGGTGTTAAACACTACAGGAGGTACCTGGAGAAGTTCTCGAAAGATACAGGGGTAACTTTGAATCATAAAAACCTACTGGATGTTTCAGTTGTCGATACTTTTGCTGAGTGTTCTGGTGGTTCTGTTCCTGTTGGGAAAAACCTACCAAACTCCACTACTGTATATATAGCATTTGGTAGGAAATTCCCAACTAAGTACCTAAAGGTTAATTATGGAGAGAGACGCACCAAATCGCTCAGCTTCAAGAATAGGTCTAACTATCACCAATCCTATAGGTCTAGTGACCTTAAAGTGATTGCTTCAAGATGTCAATTATTCAAAGAGTTTGAGGATGGCAGCAGGAGATTGGGACATAAGGAGTTATTTGGTTTAGTGACTAATATCCAATATGTAGAGACGGGTACGACACTCTTCAAGGATACCATAAAGAGGTATTCCTATTACGATGACCGACTCCATCGGTATCATAAATGGGAACAAGACGTATCGTACATTAAGAGATGTGGATATAAACCCTTCTCCTGTGATGGTTTCTGCCCCCATAGTGATAGCTACTCTCATGGTACTAATATATTATCCACCTCAATTCCAAAGAACCATCAGATGGAACGGCTGTCGAACTACAAAGAAGACTACGTTACCATTGAGGAAGCAGAGGAATACTTTAGGGAGAGATTAAATAGTGCGATGGATGCTGACGTAAGTAAGTGGTACATTATAAAGGCCCAAACGGCTCTTGGCAAAAGCCAGATATATCTGGAACTGGTCAGGGACACGACACAAAGGGTATTGATAGCTGTTCCTACAATCAAACTGAAAGAAGAGATTTCTGCGAGGGCTAAGGCTATGGGGATAGAGATAATTCAATCCCCGTCTCTGCGCGCGATTAAAGACCTTCTGCCGGATGACGTTTGGAGTTATATTGAAACTCTTTATGATTCAGGGAGATCGGCCATTCCTTACTTAAAGAAGATTATCAAAGAAGATCATCCAGAATGTACGGCATTATTCAAGCAATATCTTAGAGAATTGAATGATTTCAATAATTTCGATGGTCATGCTATTACCACACATAAGAGATTGCTTACATTGGATGTCAGCAGATATGATCTGGTGATAATCGACGAAGACATTATCTTCAACAGCGTCATCCCAAATAAGACTGACCTCTCTATTTCAGACTTGAAGACACTGAAAAATAAGATTGCGCCCGAGAGCGCAATCTTAAAGAAGATAGATGAAGTCTTGAAACGCTCTAAAGATGAAGAATTCTTTACCCTGCCGCCGATTGATTACGTTAAGAAAAATGATGGTAAACCGATGGGGGTCGATGTGCCATCATTTTGTGCGGCTAAATACTTCTGTTTCAGAGCCTCCGACAAAGAGCCTAACCTGTCGGAAGATACTGTCAGCCTCCTTAGTCCTGTTGAGTTCAAAACGAACACCAAGTACATCATGGTCTCCGCTACCGTTGACAGAACTATCTGTGAATACTACTTCGGTAAGGAGAACATAGAGTTCTACGAGTGTAGCTACGCTAGATATAAGGGCACACTAAACCAATACTACGACAAGACCATGAGCCGGGCCTGCATTAGTAAAGACCCTACAATCATTGAAAGAATCAAGAAATGGTCCGGCTACGAGCACACCATCAGCTTCAAAGAATATAAGCTGGGAGAGCTATATTTCGGCAATACGGCAGGTTGTGACTATTTGAAGGGGGAAAATATAGATGTGATCGGGACACCTCATCAGCCGGAATGGTTATATAAGCTCTTCGCTTTATCAATCGGGCTTGAATTAGATTTAGAGGCTAATAGAAACCCCTCCGCTGTAGTTGAACATAACGGCTATAGATGCCGCTTTTCGACTTTCAATGATGAAAAACTGAAAGCTGTTCAGTTCTATATGATTGAATCCGAATTGGAACAGAGTGTTGGCAGAGCCAGATTACTGAGGGAAAATTGTACAGTCAATCTGTTCTCAAACTTCCCTCTACGCCAAGCCAATCTGATGAAGTCTGACTACTAAGTTGGTGTAGTAATTAGAATTAACCTGAGTAGGGCCAGTATAACCACACTAACTTCATTGATGGTTATACTGGCTTTATTATTCTGCTGGTGGTTAGATATTAGATGAGGCTCTATAACCCCATCTTTTATTCCATAGGATTTGAAATACCCTCTGATGTATTGTACGTTTCTCTCTTAAAATATTGTTGCTATTCCCTTGCCATTTAATTGATGCCGAAAAGCCCTAGTAATCTATCAATGTTCTGTAAGATATTAGTAAGAAAATATTGTAATTTTAGAGTTGTTGGCATTAATACATATCGGTAATAGTATGCCAGCAATAATACGAACAGCACACAATCCAATACGATAGACACAATTAATTCATGCCATAGGTAAGGAGTAATGAACAATGGTCTACTCACCAAATACCTTTGAGCTTAGATTAAATCTGGATGCGAATAGGTTTGAAAAGCTGAAAGACAAAGCCCGTAAGATGGGAAAAAGAGATAATCTCTTTGAGCTAGATACAGCAAAGGATACCGATTACACACTTATGGACAAGGGTATTAGAATCGAATACCTTAAAAATATCCACCACAGGAAGATTAAATTCATTGTAAATCCAACCAAGTTGCTGGGGGGTGACGATACAATAAAACTCTGGAAACCGAATGAAGATAACATTTCAAGGCTACTACAGAAGCTAGAAAAATATATTGACAACTACTTTGATTCCAAATACAGATTGAACGACTTTAATCTTACCCGCATAGATTTTGCCGTAAACATTAAACTTGAGAGCAGGGAATATGTCCTGGCATACATTAAGGTATTGCGTAACATCGGAAGGGTCAAATGCTTCTCTCCGAAGTATGACAAGAATGATCCTGATATTGATAAAGAGCTTAGTTTTGACTTGAAGGGAAATTCAAATGGGGTTGAGTTTTCAGCCTATGATATAGGGACAAAGGGGATTCTTCGCATTGAAGTTCGCCTCACCAAGCCAAAGACCATTCGTAATTACGCAAATAAAGCCACTACTTTGAAGCAGATAGGGAGTCTGGCATCTAATAGCAGTCATATCTTTTGGGATACCTTCACCTACATAGTACCATACGGTGACTACTATAAGATGAAAGATGCTGTAAAATTGGTCAAAGGCGATATAAAAAAGAGAAAGCACAGAGAGAAGATGCTGAAGCTGATAGAGCTAATACCATTAAAGAAGTCCCTGTACCTGGCCCAGAAGGAGATGAACGACAGGAACATCGACAAGGTAATGGTTATGTTCACCCAGCTTCACCTATCACCCGTAACTCTCAGCAAGCGGCATAGTATGAATTATCTCGACAGCCTATATGTATATCTCCTTGACAAGCAATAATAATAGTAAAGCTAAAGAGAGCATCATCTTTAATTCGATTCTACCATTGAGCAGCGGAGGGGAGTTTCACCCCTCCGCTCTCTCAGGTTGGCTCATAGCTTCTCCTGTCTGGTTATGGCCGTACCCAGCAGTCCGAACATGGCTTTGGGCACATCGGCCAGTTGCTTGATGACCAGGCTACGGCCTGGCAAAAGCCCTTTGATGGCCTCGCTTCTCAAGCCCAATCCATAGACCTCAAATCCAAGTTTGCCAGCCTCTTTGATGGCTGCTTCGGCGTTAAGCTGAGAACTAGGCTGGCCATCGGTCAGAATCAAGATGAGCTTGCGCTTCTCTTTCAGAACTGACATTCTCTGCATGACCCACCACAGGGCTTCTCCCAATGGCGTGCAGCCATAAGGTGACAGCATGAATTTCTGATGCATCTTTTGGCCGTGATCCAGAATGGGGGCCACGGTTTCATCCATATAGTATAAACCTCTGCTTTTTCGGGATTGAACCACTCTGCCAGCAGGAAATACTGTCGCCCCAACGCTGATTCCAGGAACCCCACTCAAGGCTTCACAAAGGGCATAGGCAGACAAACTAACCAAGCGCACCGGGGCACCGGACATGGAATTAGAGGCATCCAACAATAGATGCACAGCGGTATCAAGGCCGATACGGGAACCGGAACGACGGAATACTTTGGGATCACCAGAAAACAATCTGTGCAGACGGTTGGTATCCAGCTTACCCTGATGGCCAGGGTTGACTTTCTTCAAGGTCAGGCTTTGAAGGAGACTGGTCAAACGACATTTCAAAGCCAGGCTGGTTGAACGGGTTTGCTTCAGGTCGTAGGGCCTGAGTTCTGGGAAAACAGTGGGATTGGCTTGGGCTACCTCCAGAACGCCACTGGAATTGCCCGTATTCTGGCTGGCTTCGTTCAGGAGATCGCTCAAAATTTCACCTGTACTTTTGGGCATATCCTGGACTGGCCTGTTCAAAAGAGCCTGGAGACCTTTAATGGCCTGATCGTCAACCTGTGAATCACCTGTTGAGCTATGAGCATCAGCTTGAGTGCCATCCATTTGGTCGTCAGCTTCAGGCTCTTGTTGGGGTTTTGATTGCCCGTCAGATGGGGATTCCTGGGGCTGATCTTCAGTACCGTCAGTTTGGCCATCGTTTTTAGCCTGGTCGGTCTGGTCGGCTTGGTCGGTCGATTCCGACTTGTCTTCGGAATCGCTGCTGTTGTTAGTGATTTCAGTAGCTTCAGGCTGGCTCTGGGGCGAGCTGGCCTGTTGCGATTCCTCTTGGGAATCTCTGCTGTCATTTGACCCTTCAGCAGCTCCAGCATCAGAGCTTTTGGCTGCTTGGGTCATTTGAGATTGCTGATAGGAATTGGTGCTATTCTGAGCCTGGCCCTGGCCATTCGCTTGGCTTTCAAAAGCACTAACCAAATCTTGGAGCAGCTTCACGATACGACGGGCATACCTAATTGCTGCTTTAGTGTCTGGGCAATCATCCTTTATTTTCAACAGGATAGGCTCTAATTGCTCCAAAACTCCAGGTATCTCCGCTGTGATTCTATTACTGAGTCGCTCCAGATGTTCAGACAGTTCCGGTACGGACCAGCTTCGTATTTTCAACAGCAGCCAATCCAAAAGGGCCAGGTCAGGAGGAGAATCGTCGTCTGGTGGATTCTTGGCGATCAAATGCCTGATGAGCCATTGGAAATTATCCCGGCAGCCAGGGTACTTTTCCCCCAAGACCTTCTCGACCCGCCAATCTTCAATGATGTTCCAGATATGTTTCTCAAGAGGATTCAGACGGGCCTTTTTGACCAGTTCAAAGTTGGAATCCCGAATGTGGGCTGCCTCGTGATCCAGAAAACCCCTGGCCAAGCCCACCAGTTCAGGCGGTGAATCCAGGGGCAGGGCCGGTATAATAATAGTATCGCCGTCTGTCGCGGCATCCGAGCCGCCGATGAGAACTTTCAGGCCATACTTACGCCCCAAGGCGTCAGCCACCAGGGGCAGCGAGCGAATGAAGCTGTTGTTCATAAAGCCTCCTACCACAACCCCAGACTGTCCACGAATTGGGGGCCGTTGTTTGTCAATGGTATCGGGCATTCCGGTTCCTCATATTCCTCATGGGAAGCGGATTGAGCCAGAGAATTTAGAACCTGATCCGGGCTGTGACCGTCAATGACCCTTTGGCCGTGTTCCATCAAGGAGACAGGATCGCGCAGCAGAGCCACCAATCCCTGGAGCATTACCAGATGTGACCCGGTGATGAATCCCTTTTTGGGCAAACTGTTCATGGCGTGTTCGATTAGATCAGCGACCGGGGCCACTCTTGGCTCCACGAAGCTGAGTCCGGTCAATTTCCTATGCAGATTTCTAAGAGGCGACAGAGCCTTGTGGCTCACCTCAGTTCTGCCTGCATAGACTTTTTGCCAGATGGTTTTGGCTTCACTGGCCACTTCACCAAATAGAGTTTGCCCTAATGCCTCGATTTCGCTGACCAGATTTTCAGAAGCTATGTCTTGGCTGTCCGGGCCAGCTACTTTGTATAACTGCCATTTGAAGCCCAAGCGATTTCGTACCTGGTCGGCACTGACGGGAGAATCAGCTATTAATCGCTCCCAGCCAGGATGCTTGCCCACCCAATCCTGTATGGCCTGGTCATAGGAGTTCAGAAAATCGTCTTTGGCGGATAGAAATTCGTCACGGAGACGCAACAGCAGCGCATGGACATGAGCAGCCTGATCTTCAGGAATGGCCCAGCCACCCAGAAAACGTATGCCCAAGCTATCAAGCCTGCTTACGGCTCTGGCTTTGAGCGTGCCGAAGATACGCAGGCGTTCCGGGTCGCAAATCTTTTTGCTGCCCAGAGATGCCAGTTCCTCCGGGGGCAGTTCAACACCACCAAAATCGGCAGCGGTAAGTTTTTTACGGGCTGACCAGATGGTTACGTTAAGATTGACCGCCACCAGGCGATCCAGTATGGTCAGATGGTTGTCTGTCTGAGTCATGCTTTGTCCTCCTTGGTTTTGAGGTTCAGGTTGGGAAATATACGCTGGGCCAGTTCGTGCAGGAAAATCCGGCTCTCAGGGTTGGCCCGAAAAGCCAGGGCACGATCCAGGGCATGGATCAGGGGAGAAAATCCCATACGAGCCAAGGGCTGGAATCTAACGGTCAGATTGGCCCAACGAATGAGGGTACGAGTGGAGAATGTAATTTCCAGAGCGGTTTCCGGCTGCTTCTCTCCGTCTTTGCCCATGAAAAGCCGACGAACCTCATTGGCGTACTCCACCATTTTGGTTGTCAATTCTGCCGGGAGGTCCGGCACCAGGCGACCCAAGAGTTCGGTTTCCAGGTGGGCTTTTGGATAGCCTATCTCGCAGAGCCAGAAGCGATCCATGAAGGCTAAATTTTGCCGCAAAGTGCCCTGGTACAGACCCGTTTCATCAGAAGCTCCGTTGGTATTGGCTGTGGCTACGAATCGGAACATGGGATGAGGGGTTATGAGTTCTCCGCCGTTTTCCGGGATACAGAGCGGGGAACCGTCCAAAATGCTGTTGAGACCAGCAGCGGTAGCCGGATCAAGGAGGTCTATTTCGTTCAAGAGAAACAACCCCCCATATTTCATGGCCAGTGATAGAGGGCCATACTGATATGTCATCTGGGAGTTTTCTACCGTGAGATGACCGGACAAATCCGGGAATTCAAGACGGGAGTGACCAGTGACTTCAAAGACCGGGTAGTTGACGCGGGAGGCCAGTTCCCTTACCAGGCTGGTCTTACCGGAGCCGCAGGGGCCGAAGAGATAGAGAGGGTCTGACTTTTCCAGGAGCCAGACGATAACTTCACGGCTGGATTCATGGAAGAGGTAGTTGGGATCGGGCTTCGGGGTGTATGGAGTGGGGGTATCGAAGCCCTTTAAAGTAGTCCCGGAGGGTTGACCGCTGAAGACTTCTCCGGCATCGAAGTCGGCCAGTTGCAGACTGGCCAGTTCAGGATGGATCTGATTCATATCGTTTGCTCCTGTGAATTTGAATTGGGAAAATGCGAAAACCCGCTCCGTAACAGAAACGGAGCGGGCTTTACGGTAAGATATTAATGAAGGCGGAGTTCACTCAAAGACGATGCTCCTGCTGAATCCCATGAGGAAAGGATTATCCCAAAAGACGCCCTTGATTTCGTTATCGTCGTCGGATTCACCAACGCGGATGAAGAGATAATCCTCCTCAGACAATTCTTGCAGAAAAGCATCAACGAAACGGACTTCCGGGTAGTCATCGGGGCAGTTATACCATTTGAGGCTGGGCCAATAATAGGCCGCGCTTCCGCTGTCTTCGTCTTTTCTCGATTTAGCAGACTGGAACAGTTCCCGTATCGAATCCGCCTTGTCAGCGGCGACAGTGACAGTTCCCGTTCCGTTGGCGAGGCACAACAGATCGGCCTCCAGTTTGGCCTGAGCCGTACCAGCCAGACATATTCCGACTTCTGAAAGATAGCCCATTAGTTCACCTCTACTTGAAAAGCTCTTTGGCCGCATAAACGGCGTTGTTGGTTAATTGTCTCTGCCAAGCCTTCCGGCTGGGTGCCCAACGAAAGCCCCTGCCTTTCAAGGCCCTTCGCATTGTTTCGTCCGGCTTGCCGTCAAAGAGGATTTGCAGCCTGTTTTCGCCGCTATTGACCACCACCTTGCCGCCTTGAAAGTCCCAACCTTGAGGCGGTCTTGTGGCCCGGCTTTCAAGCTCCGCTATACGCTGTTTGACCCGTTTGATTTCGGCCAAATTATAGGCGAGCTTGTATGTCGGTATGAATCCCAGGTGGGAATATCTTTCCAGGTCTTGCCTGATGTTTTCATCAACCCCAGGACAACCATCAAGGGTTTTGTGCTTACGGTAGTAGGCATTGACGGCCTTCATGGCTTCGTGGTTTTGCTCCAGAGAAGCCAGCTTTTCCTTCAGCTTATTTATGGCTCCAGGGTCATCCGAGCTTATGCCTCCAGTGCCAATAGACTGAATCTTATCAAGCAGACCACGGATGGTCTCGTAATCTTTGTGGTGCCGTTCCCTGGCGGCGTTCTGTTTTTCCTTTTTGCGAACAGGAAAATTACCAGCACCACTTATCATCACCGAAGGGCAACGGCTTTCAATGCTAAAGCCCTTGTTATACCAATCCGCCAGCTTGCGGGCGTAGGCATTGAGCAAAGCGTCAATCTTTCCGTGGTGGATGGGATCAACCAGCGTTTTCTTTTCAGCGGCCATACTGGCAGCGGCATCCACCTGGCTTTTGTATTCAGCCGTGGCCTTTCCTTCGGTGAATGTGTAAAAGCTGTTCATATCGTGGGCCGTGCGGGCGGCCTTCTCGTTGATCTGGTAGTAGTTCATCGCATCATCTCCTATACCGAATAGGTGCGCCCCATTCAGTTTATGGGGCTGATCTGTAGCCGCTCAAAGGGTCGTCCGGTCTTCTGGGCTGAAGCCAACAGGGCTGTCAGTTCTTCCTCCTTCAGACCCCCGACTTGGCTCAAACCGGCTTTCAACAGATTTTGGTCCAGCGTAACCTTGGCCGCTTGGGCTGATACCCGGAAACGGTAGGTGTGGCCGTTTATCCATTGACCCGGCTGCCCCAAAAGGCCAGCCAGGGCCTTCAACTGGTTTTCTCGCTCCTTGATTTCCGCATCCAATTCACTGCGAGCCGCCTTGCGTTCAGCCAAGGTAGCCAGTTCCATCTCCAACTCCGGGCGGTTGTCCCCCTGGAACTTGGGGCAATCCCGGTTACAGGCGCACCAATCGCAAGCGAGATTGAAGCCATGCTGCCAGGGCAGATCGTCTAAAGTCCCCTGGTCAACTACGATGTTTTTAATGTATTGCCAAAGCTGAGTAGCGGTACGAAGCAGAGCCTCCAGGACGGAAGCGTTGGGTTCATAGGGGCCAAAGGCTCTAGCAGCTTGGGGGGATACGGCCAGAACAAATCCACGAATGGAAATTGAACCGGCTGAATCTGGCAAGCTGATTCCCAGGCGGCGCTG
>Ga0099364_10014849_pt1 | contig 10318 bp, 7 predicted proteins | sample TergutTh196P3_FD_73070 | JGI IMG/M metagenome (GOLD analysis project Ga0099364, IMG submission 73070) | Microcerotermes parvus P3 segment gut microbial communities from Pointe-Noire, Republic of the Congo - Th196 P3 | ecosystem: Host-associated > Arthropoda: Insects > Digestive system > Gut ...
TAATTGTCGGAGATGTGGAGAATATAAAAAGTCAAACCCGGTTTGTCAAGAAAACGTTGTCGATTCCACGCTGGTTAAATAACGCTGCTGAACAGCAACATATTAATTTTTCTGGCGTATTGCAAGAGGCATTAAAAGAGCGTTTGGTAGATTCAACATATACAAATCAATGATCGCTAACTTGTTCCAATTTTTCGTCAAACATGAGGAAACTTATTTTACGTAAAAAATATAACGCTGTAATCAGCTGTATGGCATTCCGTACATCGTTATGGTATTGTATTTTTACAACTCGCTTGCGGGTTTCCTTTGTATATTTTGCTTGGGCGTAAAACTATCCAAAGGTTACCATATTTGCAAGGGAGTTGCATTTATTTATGAGTCAGCCTCCGCTTCTTTTAGTGGGCGGGTGGGACTTGGGTCACAGGAACATAGGTTGTAGGGGGATCAAAGCGTTTTTAATGTCAATGTTCAATTAGTCAAACTCTTCACTCACTAGTTAAAGGATGGTGAAAAAAATGAATCGTACTGAAACATTTGTGGAGAAAGTAAACGACCTCTGTTCTATCGTGGACAGAACAGAACTTAACTTTGTCGGTATCGGTGTGCCTGTTACTTTTGAAAGCCAAGGCTATCCGAACAAACTCAGCTTTGAAAGCAACACCTTAAACGATTACTTTGTCACAAAGAAATATATCGCCGACGGCACAATCGCTTTCCTTGCAGAAACGTTTGGCATAAACCTGAATGAAACCGAAATTATCAGCGCACGCTACGATGTTCACGGCGATGGGAATTACAACGTGATTGTCGGGTTCCCAATTGACAGCCTTGATAAACTGCCTGATTTTCTGCCGGAACACACGCTAACGCTTAAACTCCCGGCTTGCCGTTACGCAAAAATGGAAATAAACGAGCAAAAACGCGAGGGACGTATCGGATATGGTGAACGGATGCAAGCGGACGAATATTTTATTGGCGGTTTCCGTAAGGATACTGAATACATTTTTAACATTGCAGGATTTCCGATGAACACTTGGGACGCAAGCGGCGATTTACTGACAAAATACGAACCCATACGAAAATCGGCTGACGAAAACGACCGCTTCGATACTTTCGAGGTAAAGCCCGTTCTGTTGCCACCGTGGAAAATTGCCTGCTGTACCCAGCTACACGGAAAAGATGAACATATGTGTATATTTAAGTATTTCGATGTTGCAACAGAAGTATATAAAACCGGTTTGTCACGGTACAATCAAGGTGATTTTTATGGATTCCCGGTTGATTGGGAAAACAGTTATAAGAGCTGCTTCGGCTCGCGGGTCAGTTCCTTTGACGGGCTGCCAAACAGCGTAGAAAAAATCACATTGCCCGGTGGGTTATATGTTCATGTTACGCAAAAGGAGTTCAACGGCGATAATCCGTCTATGCCTTATGATGTAGCGTTCAATCACATGGATAAGTTATATTTTACGGAAAATCCCGCATTTGAGTTTGATAATAGCCGAAAAGTAATCGCCCGGTTCAGGCAGGCTAATTGCGCATCAGTGTTTGTTCCTGTTAGAAAGAAACAGTAGCACCTCTTACCTGCACCTGTTTGTAATGGACTATTTACTTTTGTGCAAACATATTTTTCGTGCATATTACTTGAAACGCACGAAATGTTATGGTATAATGAAAAATATAAAGTTGGAGGTGTAAAGAATGTCCGATACAATCAATGTAACTATTAGGCTCGATAGAGAAATAAAGGAACAGGCTGAAAGAATGTTTAATGATTTTGGTATGAACCTTTCTACTGCATTTAACATATTTGCTCGTCAATCCTTACGGCAAGGCAAGATTCCATTTGAAATTTACGACCCCTTTTATAGCGTTAAAAACCAAACAGAATTAAACCGTAGAATTGAAGAAGTTGAAACGGGCAAGGCTACATTCGTTGTTAAAACAATGGAAGAACTTGAGGCGATGGCTGATGAATAGACGGTTGTCGTTTATGACCGACGCATGGAACGAATACCTACATTGGCAAACACAAGATAAAAAAACAATGAAGCGTATAAATATTCTTTTGAAAGATATTAACAGACAGCCGTTTTCTAGGATTGGCAAGCCCGAACCGCTAACAGGGGTTAAACAAGGCTATTGGAGTCGGCGTATTGATGAAGTAAATCGTATCGTATACAAGGTAGAAAACGACCAAATTATCATTACTCAATGTGCTGGTCATTATGATGATTAATTATAATGAAAAGCTTGGGTCACAGGAAAATAGGTCGTAGTGGGATCAAAGCGTTTTTTATTGTCGATGTTCTATTAATCAAACTCTTCACCCACCAGTAATTATTATTAAGAAATAATAGGCGGTGTTGTATATGTATGGCCATATAATCCCTTTGATAAAGTAAAATTTTAGTATTGATATTATTAGACCGGATGATTATTACAAAATAGCTAACCTAACTGATAGTTTAGCGAATTGGCTATACAACAATGTGGAAAGTCTATCGAATCAACTTGTGACGTTAACATTATAGATAATAAAAGGGATGGGTGCATATTAGGCTGCCACAGATGTCATTGCATCAGCTCCACGTACCCGTCTGTGCCGTTTACGCGGATCATCTGGCCGTCGCGGATCAGTTTAGTGGCGCCCTCGACGCCCGCCACCGCCGGTAGGCCATACTCCCTCGCCACGACCGAGCCGTGTGTCATCGCGCCGCCCACCTCCGCCACCAGGCCGCTGACGGACACGAACAGCGGCGTCCAGCTCGGATCGGTGTAAGCCGTCACCAATATATCGCCCTCTTCCAAGCGGGCGTCCTCCAGCTTCATGACGACGCGCGCGCGCCCCTCAGCGACGCCGGGCGAGACAGCTATGCCGGGCAGCGCGCCGGGCGGGAGCTTGCCGTTGCTGTATTCGCCCCGGAGAACTTCGCCCTCGGACGTCATCACGCGCGGCGGCGTTAATTTTTCATTGACGATATGCTCGCCCATCCGCCGCTCTATCAGGCCATAGTCGGCGCTGCCCGTCCGGACTGCCCCATGCAGTTCGTCAAAGCGCAGATAGAAAATGTCGTCCCTGTTGCGCAGGGCCCCGCTTTGCACCAGCCTGTCGGCCTCCCGCAACAGGGCCTGCTTAATCAGCCAATAGTATTGCATCATAAAATGCTTCGGGTACTCGCGGTAACCGATGTAATTGCGCAGGACGCTGATTTTTTTGCCAGCCCGCCTGGACTTGCCCTTGCCGAGCGGGCGCTTCGACAACCGCTCCAACACGTCCTGCGTCTTCTGTTCGGCTTCCTTTCGGCACTTGTCATAGACTGCGGCCGATGCGCCCGGCCCGAAATTTTTAATGTTTCCAAGTATCATCGGGGCGAGCGTGGACGGCGACTCGGCCCATCGGGACCGGGTGATATCGATTTCACCGGCGCAGCGCATGCCGTATTTTTCCAGATACGCCTCAATGGCAGCGGCCGCCTCCCCGCCGCCATTCAATTTTTTCATACCGTCAAAAAAAGCTTCGTCGCCGGCGCTTTGGAGGTATTCCACAACCTCGGGGCATTCGCGCGCCACGTCGGCCACGTCCAGCAGCTCCAGCCCCAGCTTGCCCGTGGTGTTGTTGTCGACCGACTGGCTCAGCACATCGCCTACCGACTTTTCTCCGAGCCATTTTTCCATTTTTTTATTAATCCAGCCCAGCGCCAGCGCGCCCGCGTACACTGTGCCCATGCCCCTTGCGCTGTACAGCTCCTTTTGCATCCTCTTGTGATCGGTTTTTATGAATTCCAGCAAGTCGGCGCCGGACAGTGCTTCCGCCTCGACTTGGAACCTGCGTAGGAACGTGTCGCCCCTCGCCATAAGATCCCTGACTATCGCCGGATCGTTCTTTCTGGTAATTTTCAGAACCTGCAAAGGCAGTTCCCACGTAAAGAACGCCGAACCCATCGACAGGAACCTTTTGCCCCGTTCCAGGGTTTTCATAAAATCGGCCCGCTCCATAGCGCCTGTGACGGCGGGGGCCATGAGCGGGTCAATTTTCCCGATGGCTTTTTTTATCAGCACGCGCCCGACGGGCGAAGCCAAGTCGTGTGCCAGATCGATAAACAGCCTCCCCCCGGCCTCGACCAGGGTGGGCTCCACCATCTGGAAAAACGAGATACCCAGCGGCTTCATGGCGTCGGTCATCATCGACTGGTGGCCGAACGATATATATACATGCCCCTCGTCGTTCTGTTTGTCCGGGAGCGGGTACAGCGTGGTGATGGGGCGGCTTTGGACTATGTGGAGCCCGCCTTCGCTATAGCACCATTCGATGTCCTGTGGCTTGCCATAGTACGCCTCTATGGCCCTGCCGGTTTTTTCCAGATTCAATATCTGCGCGTCGTCCAGCGCCTGCGCGTCCCTGCGGCTGGCGTCCACCGGCCTCTCCTCGATCGCGCCGCCCTCTGCGGCGTATAATGCGCGCTCTTTTGGCGCCAGCCTTTTTCCGGTTATCGCCCCGCCGCGCACAGAATAGCTGTCCGCAGCCAAATAGCCCGATACATAGGCCTCGCCCATACCAAATCCTGCGTCTATTGATGTTATTTTTCTGTTTGATGTGGCCGGGTCGGCCGTGAACATAATGCCCGACACCTCGGGGAACACCATCTTTTGCACGACGACCGCCATGGACGCGGAGCTGTGGTCTATGCCCCTTTCAATGCGGTATGCGACGGCGCGCTCCGTATAGAGCGACGCCCAGCACATGCTTATATGTTTTAGGACGGCGTCCGCGCCGGAGATATTTAAGAATGTGTCGTGCTGGCCGGCAAACGAGTCTGTGGGCATATCCTCAGCCGTGGCGCTGGAGCGTACGGCATAGATGAAGGGTTTGCTGTTTTGCGAAAGGGTTTCGTCGGCTTCGCGCGCATCGCCATCTTGGGCTTCGTGTGCATCGCTATCTAGGGTTTCGTGCGCATCGCCACCCTGGGTTTCATGCGCATTACCATCTAAGGTTTCGTGCGACCCGGTTTCGTTGGATTTGTACGTTTCGACATCTTGGGCTTCGTTCGCTCCGGCTCCCCTGGCTTCGTGCGCCCCGGCTATTTTTACTTCTTGCGCCTCGGCTTCCTTGGCTTCGTGCCGCCCCAGATAATTAATAATATCGTCCCTGACCGACATGGGGATGGCTGCGGATTCGATGGAATTTCGGATCCTCTCGCAAACCTCGCCAATCCAATCGCTGTTGTATGGCCTTAACAACCTCAGCAGCGAATTGAATTCTTCGCAGTTTTGCATAACGGCTTTGTACGCCTCGGTTGTGACGCAAAATCCATTTGGCACATGGATGTCCGGGATTTTAGACAATTCCCCCAGGCTTGCGGCTTTGCCCCCAACCAGCGGCAGCATTTTCCCGTCAATATCCGCCAGATCCAATACATACGCGCTCATAAAACGTTCCTCTCTTTTAACGGCTCACATGCAAAGAAGGCGCATATAGCCGTTAAAACTTCATCATTAGCAACAATCGCCGTAAAAAACCATATCATGAATCAAATGCCTAAAAGATGGATGCTAACCATAATTATACATCATTTTCGCCCGTGTTGTTGTATTATTGCCATAATGAGGCGCAGGCTCGCCAGCGAGCTGCCATAATTAATGGAACCCGCAGTGGAAATATTTACGCCGCCATGCGCGAGCCCGTCCCGCGTGTCGCGCAGCGTCTGCTCCGTGAGCATGCGCTCGTCGTTGCGGCTGAATGCAAAGGGCGCGATGCAGCCGTCGATGCGGGCGTCGGGCAGATGCTCCCTTATTTCGGGGACCAGCACGTTCGGGCCGAAGTTTACGCCGTTCAGGCGCAGCTTGCCCAGCGCAGGCAAAAGGTGCGCCATGTCGCTGTCGGAGTGCTGGAAGCGCGGGTCGCCAGGCGCGGGGCTGTAGCGCGCGAACACGTCGCGGAGGACTGGGTAGCCGAACAGTTCGTACATTTCAAGGTTCATAAGGCAGCAGTTGTCGTCCGCGAACGAAAAACCGGGGACGGTGGCGGGTGCGGATACGGCGGCAGGGGCGGCTGCGGTGGAAGTGGCGCGGGCGGATGTAGCGGCATGGGCGGTTGCGGTAGCAGGATCTATGGCACGCGCGGGAGTGGATTCGGTGGCGGGAGCAGATGCAGGGGCAGCGGCATAGGTAGAGTAGAGGCCGACGCCCTGCGCTTCCCCCGCTTCTTCGTCCATCACCCTTGCCATTTCCAAAATCGCATGTGTCATGGCCCGGGAAAACCGCCGCGCCAAATCTGGCTCGTCCTGAACCAGATAAATAAATTCCTCCGGCCCCATGACAGAGCAAGCCAGCGTGATGGGGCCGCGCACATGGCGCAGCCGCTGGGGCCTTATCCCATATGTCTCCCATATGCGCTTCTTTTCGGACTCCCAGCATGCGGGCAGCATAAACTCCCTGTAGTCCATCGTCTCCGCGCGTTCGAGTATTTTTTCGAGCTCACCAAACGAGTTGACGCCCTTTTCGAGCCACTCCGTGTGGTACCGCCATACGTATTCGCCCCCGAACACCTCGCCAATGCGCCTTATTTCGGGGAACGCCGCGTCTTTTGGAGGGATATCCTCGTCGAGCAGCCGCCGGCCGACTATCTGCTCCGCCCTGTCGTTGTACTGCATTGTCCAGCGGCGCGTCAAATCGGCGTCCTGCGGGTCCCAGGGGTGGCTGACGGGTATACCCAGCTCGTCGAAAATGCACTCGCCGTTCATGCGGATGCCAAGCGCGACCTTCGAGCCGTCGTTGAAGCAGTTGTTGGCGTGCGCCGCCTCGTCGTCGCGCCAAAACTTTTCAATATCCAAGCCATCGTCAAACCTCGGGATATCCATATAACAACCTCCGCTCTCCTGGTAGCAATGTGGGGCAAGCCCCGCGCTCAGCCAGTCTTTTAATAAATTATAAAACAACCCATTGCCTGTGACAAGAACAGATAGAAAAGCCGCAGCCACCGCAGCCATCGCAGCCATCGATAAAAAGCCCTGTAGGGCGCGACGCCCTACAACGCACATATGTCTTTTTATTGCGGAGCTATTACGGAGCAATTACTGCCTTGTTTATTATACACATTTGGGATATACTATTTTTGTCCATGATTACAGGATAATAATGGTCGTTTTTAATAATAATTATAGTTAATTTTAATGGATCATCGTTATTATAGTGCATTATAGTCAGTTGCGGATCAATATAGGTAGTTGCGGATCAATATAGTCAATTACGGATCAATATAGTCAGTGACGGTGTATTATAGTCAATAGCGGTGGATAATATACGGAGAATCTTCAAAATGATAGTTGGTATTTTCACGGACACGTTTTATCCGGAAATCAGCGGGGTCAACACATCGGTTATGCTGCTCAAACGGGAGCTGGAAAAGAAGGGGCACGCCGTCTATGTCTTTGCGTGTTCCAACCCAGCGCTCAAATACCTCCCCGACATCCCAAACACGTTCAGGCTGCCCAGCGCGCCATTTATCTTTTTGCCCAGCAGGCGCTTCGCCGTCGTATACCAAAAAAGCGTCGCGCACAAAATCGGCTCGCTGAACCTTGACATCATACACACAAACACCGAGTTCTCGCTGGGATTCTTTGGCAAATTCGTCGCAGCTTCACTAAACAAGCCCGTCATCCACACATACCACACCTTGTATAAGGACTATGTCCACTATTTGACAAAGGGGCACTTCCCCAATTTCTCCGCTGAAATGGCGCGGACATACAGCAGGATATTCTGCAACAGTTGCTGCACGATAGTCACCCCGACGGAAAAAACGCGCGATCTGCTGCTCGAATACAATGTCGAAAGGCCGATAGAAGTTATCCCCACAGGCATCAATATCGACAAGTTCAGGCCCCTGCCCGGGGACGCGGACAAAATCGCATCCATAAAAACGGAGCTTGGCATCGGGCCGAACGAAAAGGTGATACTGAGCGTCGGGCGGATCGCCAAAGAAAAAAATATCGGCGCCATTGTCAAGCAAATGCCGGAGTATTTCAAGACGCACAAAAACGAAAAGATGCTCATCGTCGGCGACGGCCCCTACAGGCCCGACATTGAGGCGCTGGCGACTAGTCTGGGCATTTCAGACAAGGTAATATTCGCGGGCGAGCGCCCGTGGGAGGAGATCGCGCTGTACTACAAACTGGGCAGCGTGTTCATCAGCGCGTCGCAGAGCGAGGCGCAGGGCCTGACATTCATTGAAGCCATGGCTGCGGGCATACCGGTGCTGGCGAAAAGGGACCGCAGCGTAGAGAAAATCGTAATCGAGGGCCATTCGGGCTGTTTGTTTGACGACGACGCACAGATACCTGCCATGCTCGGCAAAATCCAGGGCGACAAGGCGTTCCGCGATGCGCTGATAGCCAACGCGCACGGCATAGCCGAGCAAAATTCGTCGGGGCAGTTTGCGTCCAGAATAGAGCTGTTGTACGAAAAAACGCTTCAAGATTGGCATCAGTTGGATAAAAAATATATTCTCAGCAACCCTGTCATAAAGAAAATCTTGTTATAGTTACAACAAACAAAAACCGCTTGCGGCGGGTATATAAAAGTCGCTTCGGTCTTTGGAAAAGGCTCTGTGTTTTCTATGTTTCTGTCAAAAGTGTGACGATTAAATCCTGCTCAATCCTTTCAAAAGTGTAAGGATTTAGTAAGATTCTCGAAAGAAACGCCTGGTATATTGGTGGCAGTCGGATTTGTCGGCTGTCATTTTTTCTTGTGGAGGATAGTGGCATGAGTGTTTTGAAAACAACCAATTTAAAAAAATATTACGGCGCAAACGCCGTGTCTGCCACCCGACGGAAGAACAAACAGTATGCACCGAATGCACAGAACGGGCAGGCATTAGTCAAGGCGATTGACGGCGTGGATTTTGCGGTGGACTCGGGCGAGTTTGTGTCGGTCGTCGGCAGTTCGGGAAGCGGTAAATCTACGCTCCTGCATTTGCTCGGCGGACTTGACCGGCCTACGGATGGTACGGTCGAGATTAACGGAAAGCTAATATATTCCATGAGGGACGATGAACTGACGATTTTCCGTCGGCGCAACATCGGCTTCGTGTTCCAAAGCTATAACCTTGTGCCTGTGTTGAATGTGGAGGAAAACATACTGCTCCCGATTCAGCTTGACGGGAACACCCCTGATATGGCGTTCATCGGCCGCGTGATTGAAACCCTCGGTATTTCCGACAAACGCAACGCTATGCCCAACCAACTCTCAGGCGGCCAGCAGCAGCGTGTGGCAATCGCCCGAGCCATCGCGAGCAAGCCCGCGATTGTCCTCGCGGACGAACCCACAGGCAACCTCGACAGCAAGAGCGGCATGGACGTTATGGGGTTGCTCAAAGTCAGTGGAGAGAAGTTCGGGCAGACGATTGTGTTGATCACCCATAACCCGGAAGTCGCGCAGATGGCGGATAGGACTGTCCGTATTGAGGATGGGAGAATTGTCGGGGGTACAGCAAAATGAACATAGCCAATAAAAGCATTATCCGCAAGCTCACATCGCGGTTCCTCAAAGCGGGCAGGACGCGGAACATCGTAGCCATTGCCGCCATCGTATTAACGTCGGTGATGTTTACGAGCGTGTTTACAATCGGTTCGAATATGCTGTCTATAATTCAAAACGATACCATGCGGCAGGTAGGCACACGCGCTCACGGCGGTTTGAAATACTTAACCGTAGAGCAATACGAACATTTAACAAAATCTCCGCTGCTTAGCGATATTTCTTATACACAAATATTTGGCGCGGCAACAAATGATGCTTTGAACAAAGTTTATAATGAGATTTACTATGGGGAAAATGATAATGCGCGGTGGCGTTTTTCGGTACCGACAACAGGAAATATGCCGCAGTCGGTTAATGAAATCGCTTGCAGTGCTATCGTACTTGACGCGCTGGGCGTTCCTTATGAAATCGGCGCTGAGGTATACCTTGAATATATGGTCGGCAGCACGGCGCGTTCAGATACGTTTACACTTTCGGGGTTTTGGGAGGGCGACGCGGCAATGCCTGCGCAGTTTATCTGGCTCTCAAAGGGGTATGTGGATTCTGCGCTAAATGATGCGGTTATTATGGACAACTATACCGGAACAATCAACGCGGAGTTTTGGTTCTCCAATTCATATGACATTGAAGGAAAAATCCGGCGATTGATTGATGAACGGGGTTTAACAATTGATGATAAAGACATAGGCATAAATTGGGCGTATGCCGCAAGCGACATCGACTTTGACCCGGCAATGATTGCTATTTGTGTCCTTGTCCTTGCGTTAATATTATT
>Ga0099364_10014850_pt1 | contig 10317 bp, 6 predicted proteins | sample TergutTh196P3_FD_73070 | JGI IMG/M metagenome (GOLD analysis project Ga0099364, IMG submission 73070) | Microcerotermes parvus P3 segment gut microbial communities from Pointe-Noire, Republic of the Congo - Th196 P3 | ecosystem: Host-associated > Arthropoda: Insects > Digestive system > Gut ...
TATGGATATTCGTATACTTAAATACTTCCTGACCGTCGCCAGGGAAGGCAATATAACGAAAGCGGCGGAGAAGTTACACATTACCCAGCCCACATTAAGCAGGCAGATTACCGAGTTGGAAAAAGCATTGGGAACAACCCTTTTTATTCGCGGCAGTCGAAATGTCACGCTGACTGCCGGCGGCTTTATATATCAGCAGAGAATACAGGAGATAATCGCACTTCTGGACAAAGCACAGCAGGATATAGTTGAGTATAACAACACAGTTGGCGGCACGGTTTCCATCGGTTGTGTTGAAACAACCGCGTCACTGCTGTTGCCTGATGTGATAGAAACATTTGGTATTGAGTATCCAATGGTGCGTTATGAGATATACACGGCAAACGGTGATGATATTCGTGATAAAATCGACAGCGGGTATCTTGATGTCGGGATACTGGTCGAACCAGTCGAAACAGCAAAATATGAAACCTTTGCCCTCCCGATAAATGACGTCTGGGGCGTGTTGATGAGGAAGGATGACCCGCTTGCAAGCAGAGAACATATTTGCATTGAGGACATAGCCGACCTGCCCCTTTTTATGTCAAGAAGGCGTATCATCATAGATGAAATTGAAAGCTGGTTTGGCAAAAAGGCAGGCAGCCTAAATGTCCTGGCCCATCATAATTTGATAACAAACACCATGCTGTTGGTGGAACGTGGCCTGGGATATGCGTTATCACTTCATGGAGCATCGTTAATACGGTCAAATACCAATCTCCACTTTGTCCCGCTTAAGCCGGAGCGAAAAGCCGGGCATATGCTGGCTTGGAGAAAAAACCGCCTTTTCAGCCAGGCGGCCTCCCTCTTTCGGGAACATATTATCAATACTTTTCCAACTTGATGTCAGCCACGCTTTACTATTCATGTTTAGGCGGCACCTTTATTTACAGTTCTTTTTCCAGGTGTTGATGTGCCGCCTTTTTGTTTGCCCTGTGTGCAAGTTCGGCACTGATCATGCACATTGATATAATTACCGAAAATACCCAGAATGCAACCCACGCCGGGCGATAGCTTCCTGCTTGATCATATACGGCACCCATCAGCGGCACGGAGAGGGACGGTCCAATCGTGGTTATCATCGTGAAAACGCTAAATATCATCGGATAATCCTTCTTACCGAAATATTCCGCCGTGATAACCGGTATCGGAATCGAAATACCGCAGCTTGCCATGCCGATTGCCACGGCGTAAACCCATGTGAACATGGGAATATAGGATAAGAGGGCAGCGATCGGAAATGTAAGACAAAATAGCGAGATGCAAATATTTCCCGCCATAATCCCCATGCGGTCATAAATCAAACCGAAAATTATTTTTCCGACTGTTAAAAACACCATAAACATGGACATCACAAGGGACACGGTTGCTATTGGATAGCCCATATCTGACAAATATGGCACGGTATGGGTGTTGGTGGCTCCGGCGAATACGGCGATAAAGAAAAACCCGACGGCGAGGAGCCAAAATCTGCCTGTTTTAAGCGCTTGCTTAAAAGTCAACTCGACAGCCGGATTATCGCCGGCCTTATTGTCCCTGCGAATCGCAGCGGCTGATCTGTATGGTTTAAGGCCAATTTTTTCCGGCTGTCTTTTACAAGAAGAAGTATTACCGGGATTAGGACCACTAAGCCCAGTATCCCCATGAATCTATAAGCAAATTGCCAATCAGTCTGTTCAATGACATGGCTGACTATCGGAATCATTAGCGCCGCGCCCAAGCCGCTTCCTGAATATGCGATGCCAAGCGCCAATCCCTTTTTATCGTCAAACCAGTCATTCACCAACACGCCGAGAGCCATGAAATTGACGGCGGTGGCAAAGATGCCGTTGATAAAGGCCAACAAGTAGAAATGCCACAGGCTGCTTGCAAATGAATAGCCAAATATCGTAACCCCAAGTACGAAAGAGCCGCAGACAAGCGCTTTTTTAACGCCGAAATGTCTTATCGCTTTCCCGTAAAGCGGCATTGCGGCAGCACTGGCAAGCGTCATGATCGTGCGGTGGAACGTAAACTGGGCCCGTGTGACACCAAGCGAATCACAGACAGGGACAACAAACAGGCTGTTGGTGCTGGTAAACATCCCCAGCCCCACGGCCAAAATGACAACTCCCGCCGCGACAATTATCCAACCATAGAATATTTTGCTGGTTTTGATTTTGTTGCTCCAATCTACAGGCTTCATTCATTTTTCACTCTCCGTGAGATATAGTCATCTTGCCAAGTGTCGCCGCTGTCCCGAATTTGGCTGATAAATGTTTGTGGACTCTTTGTGTTTTTTTGCATTCCCCCATCCTTCTTGTGCTATGAATTCAGCATGGCAAGCATATCCATTAGCTGCGTTTCTTCCATCATCCCATAGTTGACCATCGCGCCGAGAGGCATTTCTCTCATAATCGCCTGCATCATGGCCACATTGCCGCCACCGGACAAAAGTGATCCATCCGCGCCAGATCTTTCTTTGGCCTGTGCCGCCATCTGCTGCATAATCATCTGGCCTTTGGCCGTTTTTTGAAGTTTTTCCATCGGCGTGTTTCGAGAAAAGACAATCGGCAGTTCCACGGAAGACTCTACCGTCACCGCTTTTGTCAACCGAATATCCCTGCTGGATGCGCCAATCTCAATCACAAACTCACCACTTTCGACATGCCAATCACTGATCGCTTTTTCCCAATATGCAAAAGAGCGTTTGTCGAGCCGGAAAGATACATCTTTTTCTTCTTCCGGCTCCAGATATAACTTGGCAAACCCTTTTAACTCACGAACGGGACGCCCCACACTGCTTTCCACGTCACGGACATAGAGCTGAACGGCTTCTTTGCCGGCCATATTGCCAGTGTTTTTTACTTTGAAGGTTACTGTCAGTGCTTCCGTGTCAGAGATTTTATCTTGGCAAAGCTTTAACCCATTATACTGAAATGTGCTATAAGAAAGACCATGACCGAACGGGAATAATACATCCATGCTTTTTTTATCATAGTAACGATACCCCACATAGATACCTTCATGATATTCCACAATGCCATCTGTTCCGGGGAAGTTCAAATAAGACGGGTTATCTTCCGGTTTAAGCGGCCACGTTTCAGCGAGCTTTCCGCTTGGATTGGCATCACCGAAAAGAAGCTCCACCGTGGCAGTTCCGATGTTGGCACCGCCAAGATGGACACAAAGGACAGCAGATACTTTGTCAATCCACGGCATTTCAACGGGCGATCCGGCATGAAGCACGACGACCGTATTAGATTGCACGGCGGTGACTGCCTCAATCAGCCTATTCTGTTCCCCGGGAATTGCCAATGTTTTTCTATCCAGGCCTTCTGTCTCGCAAGCATCTGTAAGGCCGGCAAAAATGACCGCGATTTCCGATTTCTCGGCCGCTTGAACCGCTTCGGCAAGAAGCGTGGCGCCGTCATCGCCTGCCTTTGAACCATAACCCATTGCATACCTTACAGCCAGTCCTTTTGCGGCTTCCAAGGCACCAACAGGATTCACCACATTTATAAAGCTGCTGCCGGCACCCTGATAGCGGGGCTTATCCGCAAATTCGCCAATAAACACAACATTTGCGGATTTATTCAAGGGAAGCAGATTGTTGTCGTTTTTTAGCAGCACGGCACATTCTTTTGCAAACTCAGCAGATAACACCTGATTCTTTTTCCGGTCAATTATTGTGTCTGGCCGTCTTTGCTCAACATGATTCTTGACAAACTTCAATATGTTACGCACCACATTATCCAGTACGCCCTCGTCCAGCTCGCCGTTTTGAACTGCGTCAACAATTTTAGTCACCGCGTTGGGATTGCCCCCGGGCATTTCCAAGTCAAGCCCCGCAAGCAGCCCCTGTATTCTATCCTTCACCGCACCCCAATCGCTGACAACGAAGCCGTCAAAGCCCCATTCACTGCGGAGGATGTCCGTCAGTAATGCTTTGTTCTCCGAGCAAAACGTGCCGTTAATGGCATTGTAGGCACACATTATACTGCTGGTTTTACCTGTTTTGACCGCCGCCTCAAAAGCGGGGAGGTATATTTCCCGCAGGCTGCGCTCATCAACAACAGAGTCGCCGCTCATTCGGAGCGTTTCCTGATTATTCGCCGCATAATGTTTGACGCAAGCGGCCACTCCACGGCTCTGTAGACTTTCGATATAGCTCACCGCCAACTCACCCGCGAGATATGGGTCTTCGCTGAAATACTCAAAATTGCGCCCGCACAGGGGGCTGCGTTTGATGTTTACGCCGGGGCCAAGCAGCATGGCGACATTCTCTGCCTGGCATTCATCGCCCAAGACCTCCCCCAATCGGCATAACACATCGCGGTCGAAAGAAGCCGCTAAAGCGGACGCGGTCGGATAGCTAATGGTTTCGATACTATCGCTTAATCCGAAGGGATCGCTTCCGTCTTTCTGTTTGCGTAGTCCATGAGGACCGTCGCACATCATGACTGAAGGAATCTCCAGCCCTTCATAAGCGCGGGTATGCCAAAAATCCGCCCCGGAACACATACCTGCTTTTTCTTCCAATGTCATTTGAGACAGTATTTTTTCCAGATTCATACAAAAATTCTCCTTTAGTGTATTTCCTAATATTGTACACGCGCTTGGCGCCATGCGGCAAATGCTTATATTGTATAATTTGCCATGCTTTTTTAGTATGGCTGTGCTGCTCGACCGCTTTAGTTTAGTCATGCTCGTAAGGCATGGCTGGTTATCGGGAAGTGAACGTAGTTGAAAAGTTATCCCTTTTTTGATATAGTAAGACATTGGCGACATATGATGGAATTAATACCGTCAACGTTATCATGGGAGGGTGTCCATGAAAATAAAACTACATAATATAGGCATTGTCGATTCGACCATATGCTTGGATGGTCTGACCGTGATAACAGGGGAGAACAATTCGGGTAAGACGACCGTGGGCAAGGTACTCTATTCTTTGATTGACGCTGTATCAAACATGGAGGATAGAGCCCGGAGGGATAAGAAGATTTATATCAACAGACGCTTGGATGATGTGGCGCGGACGCTTCAGCTTTCCCGTGTTTATCGTCATCAGAGAAGCGAAACGATGATCGAGGAAATGTTTGGAGAAGATTCGGCGTTTAAGTATCTTCTGCGCAGGGAATCTAGACGGGATAGATCCCATGGCGAGACAGAACCGTTGGAACAGTTGGCGTATAAATTACTTAACGAACTGGCTACCGTAAATAATAAAAACAAAAAACTTAAAGATTTCATATGTATGTATGAATTTTTATTGCCAGTTGATAATTATGAGGATTCGATAAAGAGCATTATTAAAGAAAATATCGAAAAATCAATCAAGATACTCGAGAAATTACTGGAGGACATCAACAAAGACGATAACTTGATAGACTATGCCCGTGCAAGCATCAGCCAAACATTGAAATTGGAGTTCTCCAATCAGATACAGCCCGTCAGTAAGATGGTGGAATCCTCTGCCATTGAGCTGACGCAAAATGGCACGAAATGCTTTTCCTTTAAAATAAAATCAAATGAGATTGTGGATAACGGAGAACCGGTTTTCTTCAGTTCCCCCTATGAAAGGGCATATCTGATTGATGACCCCTTTATTTTGGACGACCTGCCAATGAGGACTTATACATATAGCGAGATGGATGCAGAAAGCAGTGAATCCTATTTGGTATCAAGGTGGGTATTGAGCCATGGCGATTCATTGAAAAGATCATTGAAACTTAAACAGATGCCGACTGTTTTTGAGGAAACCGTGCTAAGTAAATCGCTGGCAAATATAAAAGGGCCTATAAATCAAGTGTTGCCCGGGGAATTCGAATTTCGCCCGGATGGTGAATACTATGTCACGGGAGAAAGCAAGCTCCGTTTATCCAACCTAGCCACCGGATCGAAAATGTTTTCGATATTAAAGATGCTGCTCTTAAAAGGCGAAATTAACGACGCTACCATGCTTATATTAGATGAGCCGGAGGCACATTTGCATCCACAGTGGCAAAACCGCTTCGCGGAGATTATTGTATTGCTGGTGAAGGAACTAAATGCAAACATACTATTGACCACACATAGCCCTAACTTCATGTTGGCAATCGATGCTTATATGCGAAAGCACGACATCCAATCAAAAACCAACTTTTACCAAACACTATTTCGCGAGGACGGCTTTGTCGATTATAAATGTGTGAATGATGACATGGGCGTGATATATGCGGATTTCATGCAGTATCTTTCTGAGGTGAAGGCTATAAGAGACATTGTGATGGAAAAAAACGAGGGTAGGGGTGATTAATAAAAATGTGTTGGCCAAAGCTGTTTCTGATTGGAGTGGCTACAAGGAGCCAGTTAGCAACCTGTCAAAGAGAGAAAATAAGCCGTCACTGGTGGATAGTGATTTTGTGATGTTTAATTTTGACAGGATTACGAAAGATATACATGATGCCGCCAAATGTCCGACCTCTGTTGATGCTTTATATGTGTCCGAGCGTGCGTTGGATTTTGTCGAGTTTAAATCCGGATTTAAGCGACGGATAACAAAAGACACACTGACCAAGGAAATAGCCAGGTGTAAACACATGATAGATAAAGAATTCGAATGTGATGATTATTGGGAGCTGTTCTGGAAAAACCAAAATCATGAAAAAGAAATTTTATTGAGGGGCTTAAAATTAAAAGCAATAGAGAGTTATAACACACTAGAAAGAAAGATATTGAGGGAATGTCCGCAGACTGCGAACAATGCTAATGTGAAGGTCAAATTGACGTTTGTTATCGATGAGATAGGAATAGAAAATATGGAAAGCTCCCTAGGAGAGCTAGCTGGTAAACCTACCACGACAACTAACTGCTTCACTATTTTGAAAGAATCCTTGAAAAGATTGGCCGTGCAAAAGGATGTCGAAGGCAACGACTATCATTATGATAGTATTGATGTTATTTCGGTGGTTGATTTCCTGAACCGGGTTAAAGAGCATAACTACGCCTGACCACCCAAATCCCGCCATTACCCCACCCTGATCACGACCTCTTTTTTTGCAATACCTTCGCCGGAAACCAGCAGGCATATCTCGCCTGGCTCATGTCCGCTACGGACGACGGCCAGCGCTTTTCCATAATATGTCGTGTGACAGTCGCTGACAAAGTCTTCTACCATGTTCGGCCTGGCAGAACCGAAGGCTTGCAAGGTTCCGCTTCCCTCCACGCTGACATGGAGCGGCATATCAACAGATGACTTTGTGACACCGTTGTCGCCTACAAGGTCGATGTCTACGAAGCATAAATCCTGTCCATTGGCTTTTAACACTGTCCTGTCTAACCGCAAGGCTATTTCGGTGGGGCCGGTTGCCGAGACGAGCTTGGCGCTGGAAATAATCGCACCTGTGTCGTCAAAGGCCAACGCTTCCAATGTACCGGGTTCATAAGCGATATTTGTAAAAAAAGCCTTGGCTTCCTTTACTCTCTTTTTACCCAGTGAACGCCCATTCAATATCAGCTCCACCTTGTTCGAATCTGCATAAACGACGATGCCAGTTTTTACTCCCTCATAACCTTCCCACGACCAGCTTTCCACCGCATCGGTATTGCGCCACATCGACACGGCCTTGAAATGTGCGGCTTGGGTCAGGGGATTAACCCCGATGACTGGCTTGGTGTCAAGATTCCAAATCAATTTCCCCCAGCCCACTTCCGGGCGTTTTTTACCGCAGATGTCGATGATACCGGCACCGCCTGAGATAATCAAACCTGCGTGTGCGTCTTGTTTCGTTTTACGGTTTTGGTAACGCACCGTACCCAATCCGGCTTCACCCAGATAATCCCAGCCAGTCCACATGAAGTCGCCAATCAATGCCGGCAGTTTTTCGACCAACTGCCAGTTTCGGTACAGGTATTTCGGTAAGGTTTCTGACCCGACAAAGGCGCGGCCGGGATTCATCCTCTGCTCTTTGCGGTAACGGGAGGTCGCATAATTGTAACCGGGTATGTCCAAGAGGGGGGCAATGGCGTTAGTGTGTCTATCAGCCGACGGACTTGCTGACATTCGATCAATGATCCCGCCCATGCGGTTCATCAAGATGTTGAAGGCGGTACTTGTTGGTGTCTGGTCCATCGCCATACTCCCAGTTTTTTTATCATTACCATCCCTGTCCTTGCCGTAGAGCCCTTTTCCCTTGCCGGCCATCGTGGCGAGCATCAGGTTGATGCCCAGCGTCACCGCCCGTCCGTTGTCAAGGCCGCGCACATATTCCGTCATCTCACGGCACATCGCCTGGCCTTCGGGTAGGCCCAGCTCCGAGATTTCGTTGCCGATTGAGTACATGATTACCGAAGGATGGTTATAGTCCTTTGAAATCATCGCTGCGACATCATTTTTCCACCACTGCTTGAATGTTTTATTGCCGTAGTCATGGGGATTTTTTTGGATCAGCCACATATCGAAAGCTTCATCTATCATATAGACGCCAAGGGCATCGCAGGCATCAAGCATGGCTTTCGATGCAGGGTTGTGTGAGCTGCGGATGGCATTGAAGCCGGCTTCCTTTAATATACGCACCCGACGCCATTCCGCATCACGGAAGCTACAGCCGCCGAGGATGCCATTATCATGATGGACACAGGCCCCGCGGAGCAAGACGGAATGGCCGTTCACGAAAAAGCCTGCCTGCCCTGCTTCATTCCATGTGAGTGTGCGGATACCGAAGGATGTGGCAGCTTCATCGATGATAAGCCCATTTTTGCTGAGGGCAACGTGACACTGGTACAAATGAGGATTATCCTCATCCCACAGCTTGGCATCCGCAATATGCAGTGTTTGCTTATTCCCGTTGGCTTTGGCGACCACTTTATCCCCATCCATGATTTCAATGATGACATTCGCTTCGCCGCTGGCTTCGACATTCACTTCGATGTTTTGCCCGTCGATTATTTTTACCTTGACGCCCTCCGGATGAATAAAGGACTTGCCACCCAGATACAGATGCACTTCCCGGTAAACCCCGCTACCGGAGTACCAACGGCTGTTGGGAACATTCGTGTTGTCGGCGATTATTTGAATTTCATTTTCCCTTCCATATTCCAAAAAATTGTCCAGGTCCACGAAAAACTGGGTATAGCCATATGGATGTGTAGCCGCATTTTGGCCGTTTACCAGGACAAGGGCATTGTGGTATACGGCCTCGCACTCCAGAATCACCGTTTTTTCCCGCCATTCATCAGGAACGAAGAAGTTTTTCCTGTAGATGTACTTGCCACCGTGAAAATAGCCACCGGCACCGGCCAGCGCACTGTCTTTGCTCCTTTTCTCAAAAAGCATCGCGTCATGGGGCAGGTTCACCTTCCGCATATGGCTTTCACCATCCTTTTGGACTGTCCAATTTTGGTTGAAATCTGTTTTTTTCATGTCTCTCCTTGCATCCTGTATCTAATCATGTGTCATGGTCATTTTGGCAATGATGGCCGCCGGGCCATATTTATCCACCAATGCACTTTCTGCCTCGTCCTTGGAAATCTCGTGCTTATTATAACCAGACATGATTTGGACATCTTTTTCCCGTAGCTTGTAAAAGCGGAGGCAGAAAATGGCCAAAAAGGAACCGATGCCCGGGAATAATGTCATACACAGCCAGATGCCGTTTAAGGCGGTGTCGGGCTGGCTGGCGGCCTCGCCCGAAACAAAGCCAAACATGGCGATAATCAGCATGGCTAGCGGTCCTGACAACGAGCCGCTTAGCTTATTGAAGAAGGTCTGGACAGAAACAGCCACGCCCTCCGCCCGTTCACCGGTATGATATGTCCCGTATTCCAGACAGTCCGGCGTGAACATGAAGACCAGTATCCCCGCCGCGCCCGACATCAGGCCATGCAAGGCCGCAAAGGCCATGAAAATAGCGAGGTTACCGTAACCGATGAAATAACGTAAAATCCCCAAGACTCCGGCCATGGCCAAGATGCCGAAATACAGATAATACTTATCGACCCTCCTGATGATTGCCGGGATGAAGACGCCAACCAGGATGATGGGGATGATGGTCAATAGGCCGAGGATGGAGGCCAGGTCCTGGTTGCCCAAGTTGTAGCGGGCAAAAAACAGATTGAGTGTCTGAGCGAAGTTCGTGACGAGGCTTAATAGCATCGCAGCATAGAAAATGAGCAGATATTTATTCTTGGCCACATAGGACCACATTTGCTTCAATGTCACCGCTTCCTCGGAGCGGACGATGTGCCGCTCCTTCGCCGAAAACAAAAGCGGTAGCATGAACAACGTGGATATTGCCGTGAAGACGATGCCCGTCC
>Ga0099364_10014851_pt1 | contig 10317 bp, 11 predicted proteins | sample TergutTh196P3_FD_73070 | JGI IMG/M metagenome (GOLD analysis project Ga0099364, IMG submission 73070) | Microcerotermes parvus P3 segment gut microbial communities from Pointe-Noire, Republic of the Congo - Th196 P3 | ecosystem: Host-associated > Arthropoda: Insects > Digestive system > Gut ...
GACAAAACGGTTATAGTAAAGTTTAATTTCCATGAACCGTAAATTTCCCATAAATTCGGCATAATTTAATTGTCTAAATATATCCCCGACCGTTTTGGTTTTGTTGTTCAATTAAACCCAAAATATCTCCCGCACTCGAACAAATCTTTAAAAATATAATCAGGCTTTAAATCCTCCGGCAGTTCCCGCACATCTTCAAGCGTACCCTCGCCTGTCAGCAGTAAAACCGCGGTCACGCCGTTTTTTTTGCCCAGAGCTATATCAGTATATAGCCTGTCGCCGAACATCGCCATATTCTCCCGCTTTTCCCCGTAGATTTCTTCAATCATGTCTATGACTTCGCCGTAAGGCTTGCCGAACGCTTTTGGCAGAGGCTCCCCTGTAGATACGCTGATGAGCGCGTTTATCGCGCCGCAGTCCGGGATATATCCTACGCAGCCGTTATTTTCAACCGGACAGTTAATATCAGGATGAGTCGTCAGCCATTCCGCGCCGTTTCTGATAAACGTGCAGGCGCGCTCAAGTTTATCATAAGTCAAAGTTGTATCAAACGACGTCACGACAATATCAGGATTATCCAAATCAGTCAGGGTTATATTTTCCTGTATAAACATATTCTCAAGATACGGCGTGCCGAGCAGATATATTTTTTTATTCTGCCTGTGATTTTTCAAAAATTTTATAAGAACGTCGCCCGAAGTCAACACCTGTATATCTTCCGGAAAACCAAGATTTTTTAGCTTTTCGAGATAATACGCGGGATTTTTAGATGCATTATTCGTGAAAAAAATCAGCCTTTTATCTTTTTTTATCTGCTCTATAAAATTTACGGCGTTCGGCAGCGGCGATTCGCCCAGATAGATTGTGCCGTCCATATCAAAAATAAAAAATTTTTTATCTTTAAGCATAAATTTTCTCCTTATAATTTATATATCCTTAATTTATATAAAAGTCCCAGCCGTGCCATATCCTCCCGAATTAATCATATATATAATCTAAAACAAGCCCGTCGTAAGCGAGCGTAAGCCCGTATTTTTCCAGCATCGGCGCGTATTCGTCATGCGGCGGACACCAATGCGGCGCAACGTGCGTAACGTAATAATCCGGGTTATTTTTCCATAGCTTATTTTTATCGAAAAAATTAAACAGCTCCAGATTTTTGTCAAAGGTCATGTGTCCGCCTGAATACGGAGTTAAACCGCCCGTCCCCTCCGTGATTATAAAATCATACTTAAAATTTTTAATAGCTTCAAACGTTTCGTCAAAGAGCCAGCCCGTATCGCTCAAATATAAAAAAGTACGGTTTCTTCTGTTAATTAAATAATTTATTGCACGCGACTGCCCGTCCCCGTGATTTCCGTCCAGCGTATAAATCTCAAGATTATCATTTATATTATATTTATGAAACGGCTCGATTAAATTAAAATTAACCTGCCATTGCTCCCCGTTATACCTGTCATTGCTAACAAGCGTATCATATACTTGCTTGCTGCCGAATATATTTAAAAGCGGCGGCGGCGGAAACGACGCCCATCTTGTCCAAAGCGTATGAGTATTAAAATGGTCTTTATGCGAATGGGTCACGAGCAGCGTGTTTATTTTTCTTAAATTAAGCCCGAAATTTTCAGCTTGTATATGCGCCGTCTTGCCCATGTCAATCATCACGTCGCCGTCTATTATTAAAGAACTGTTGCGCCGGATATTTTTTCCGCCCCATTTCCGGGCTTTCGCGCAGTTTTCACATTCGCACCAGATACCCGGATATTCTTCGCCCGCCGATGTGCCTAAAAAAGTTATTTTCATAAAAACTATTACTCCTTTGCTTATATTTATACTATAAAATTATTATAAACGATAAATGTTACAAAACCAGCTCATTCACATAATATTTACAAAAAAGACTTGATTTTATTAGGCTTATTTGATAAACTTACTTTTAATTTATTTATATTTAAGCTGTGTTAGATATATGTATTGATACGTAGAAAATTTATATTAGGTACAGGAGGGAATTGAATTATGTATAGAATCATACACAGGAAAGATATTATGGAACTATACTCCATGCAAGGCTATTCGTCAGATTGTTACGACGATTGCATGGAGAACCAAATAAAATTGTCGTAACAATACGAACTTTGTTCGTTGATGATTGGCTTTGCTTTAAATTATTTAAAAAATATATAATTTAAAAGGAGTCAATATATGAAACAAAAATTAATAATAATAAGCGGTTCACCTTGTGTCGGCAAAACTACGGTTGCAGAGCCTCTGTGTGATTCATACGATAATAGTGCCCGAAGCGACGGCGACGGCTTATGGTGTGTAAATTCAAAACATGACTATGATTCAAGACTGCGGAACGGCGATAAAAATATGTCTTTTGTTTTGGCTAATTATCTGAATTCAGGGTTCGAGTATGTTATTTTTTCGTCTGTGGTAATGACTTACGAAACAATACGCGAGCCAATATTAAAAGATATTGCCGCATTTGCGAAAGTTGACTACGAAATAATAGGATTTACGCTGACATGTTCTGAAGAAACATTGATTGAGCGGCATGATAAACGCGGTGATGAGGGCGAAACAGATTTCCACTGGCTGCATTTGGGAATATATCCCGGTGATTATGCTATTAATACTGATGATAAAACGGTAGAGCAAATAGTTGACGAGATAAGGAGTATAATAGACGCAGTATAAGCATTTTCTACGTTAGCAGTATCAATCAATACATTTTGTCTAACATAGCCTATATTTAAAGAAAAGGGACAAACGCTGTGAATATATTTATAAAAAATTATAGATTTAATGATAACGCGAACAAGTCTGCGTACCCGTCGGGGAACACAGGCTTAGTCTTTTGTGCTTTTTATATTTTAAATTGACAATATTGCAATATTAATATATATTAAAACACGAACGGCTAAGGAGTAATTAACCTTATGCCGTTTTTTTATTTTTGGAGGTATTATTTTATGAAAGAACTTGTAACGGAACGATTGATTTTACGCAAATATAAAGAAGATGATTTCGCCGCCGTGCATGATTACGCGAAGTGTCCGGAGAATATAATTTATATGCTATGGGGACCGAACAGCGAACAGGATACGCGTGATTTTATTGACAGGGAGATTGCAAAAGCAGATTCGCTTAAAGAACATAATTATGCCGTAGTATTAAAAGATAACGGCAGAGTTATCGGCGGCTGCGGTCTTACTGTGAACGGAACTTGCGCGGAACTCGGTTGGATTATACACAGGGATTACTGGAAACGCGGCTATTGCACGGAATTGGCTGAAGAACTTATTCGGCTCGGCTTTGAGGAACTGCAAGTGCGTCGCATAATAGCAAGCTGCGACGCTGAAAATATCGGCTCTTACCGTGTCATGGAAAAAGCGGGTATGCGCCGCGAGGCTTTATTTCTTGAAGCCCGTCCGGCAAACAGACTGTCGGACAAAGAATACGGCGACGAATTAATATATGCGGTATTAAAAAGCGAATGGGAAGCGAAAATTAAAGATAAAAAGATGAACGAAAATATAAAAATTGTTCAGGAGCATTATGACTCGAATGTTTCCGGCGAATGGGAGCGTATCGCGGACAGACCGGAGTTTCTGCTCACCTGCCGTATGATTGACAGATATATAAAATCAGGAGATAAAGTGCTTGACATAGGCGGCGGACCGGGGAGATATTCGCTGTATCTCGCAGATAAAGGCTGTGACGTAACGCTGTTTGATTTATCTCCCGGAAATATTAAATTCGCAAAAGAACGCGCCGCCGAGCAAAATTTAAGTATAAAAACTGTGGCGGGCGACGCGCGCGAAGCTGATAAAATTATAGACGGGCGTTTCGAGCATATTCTGCTTATGGGACCTATGTATCATCTTTTAGAAGAACCGGATAGAATATCGGCGGTAAACGCCGCGTTAAATCTGCTGAAACCGGGCGGCATGATTTATATATCTTTTATAAATTTATTTGCCGTAATGCTTTATTATATGAAACAAGCGCCGCACTGCTTAATTGCGGACAGCGAAAAAATATTTATAGAGTATATGTTAGAACGAAAAACTTACGCGGGTGACGCGTTTACGAAAGTCGTTTTCACGGAGCAAAGCGAAATTCTGCCGTTTATGTCGCGATTCCCGCTTGAAAAACTGCACCTGTTCGGTCAGGAAAGCATAATGTCCCCGTGTGAGAATAATATAATGTCGCAGCCGCCGGAAGTTATCGGCGCGTGGCTTGATTTATGCGAAAAAATCTGCGAGCGAGAGGACTTGCTTAACTGGTCGGAGCATTTAATGTATATCGGGCGTAAAATATAAAAATCAAGGGCGGCGAAATTCCGTTCCCTATTTTTTTGCGTGAAAAAATATTTTTAAAAATTTTAAAATAACACTTGACAAACAATACTATATGTGATATAATATTGTCACGTGAGAAATTAAAAAAATTTTAGGGAGTGAATGAATGGTGTTTACTGTAAACTCGTCGCTGCTTGACGCGATTGTTTTATCTGTAGTAGCTGAAGAAGATACTTACGGATACAAGATAACTCAAGAAGTTAATAATATAATAGGAATCTCGGAGTCAACGCTTTATCCTGTTCTTCGCAGGCTTCAGAAAGATAATAATTTGGAAGTCTATGACATGGAATATCTGGGCAGGAACAGGCGTTATTACAGGATAACGAACAAGGGCAGAATTTTATTGAGCCTGTATAAAGAAGAATGGGCAATATATAAAGCGAAAATAGATAAAGTGTTCGAAGAAAAAACGGAGAAAGGCAAGGGCAGAAACATGGGCGAATTTATAAATAATCTTAAAATAAAAGAAACTATCGAAAAGCTGAAAATCCCGGAGCAGATAGAGAATCTTAACGAGAAAATCGACGGCTTGAATATCCCGGAAAAGATAGAGAATCTAAAACTTGACGAGAAAATAGAGAAGCTGAAAGTCGAAGGGATAAAGCTCGGCAAAAAATTTGACGAGTTTGTGAGAAAAGAAAAAAACAAAGAAAAAGACGCAAAAACAGAAATAAATACAGATGAATATGAAGAAAATAGCGATGACGAAGAATAAAATATAAATTTAAAAATATAAATTTTGCAGGGGGAGATTTCAAGCATGAACAAACAAGATTTTTTAAATAAATTAAAAGAAGATTTATCGTCTTTGACGGACGAAGAATTAAAGAACGCGCTGAAATATTATGACGAGTATTTTGCCGATGCGCACGAAGAAGAAGTCGAACAGCAGATTGAAGAATTTAATTTTGAAGAAGATATAAAAGAAGCCGCCGAAAATAACGCGACGTTTGTAAATTTAACGGAGCCTGTGCGTCTTGTTCCCGAAATTCAAGAAAAACCTGACGTTCCGAGCAATAATAATAGTAACGGACGGGAGATTAAAAAGCTGAAAAAGAAAAGCCGCGCAATGATTATAATATTGCTGATTTGCTTTTCACCGATGTGGCTGCCGGTCGCAATGGCGGCGGCAGGCGCGCTGTTCGCGCTTCTGATGGCGTTTTTGAGCTTATCTATCGGGTTGGGCTGTGCGGCGGTTGGGGGACTTGTCGCGGCTGGTGCAGGGGTTTTTTCGATAGGCTACGGGGTCATGCACATATTCATGGCTGAGATAGGCGAGGCTTTATATAATATAAGCGTGGGGCTTGTTGCTACGGGAGTGGGCATAATTTTAGCTTATATTTTCGGCAAACTCGCGCTTATGCTGTTCAGATATGAGTTCAAATTTCTTGGCTTTCTCGGCAAAAAAATATTCAAACCGGCACGGCAGAGCAATTAATAAATAATAATTAAAATAATGGAGAGGAATTATGAATAAAATGTTAAAATTGGTTTTGATTGCGGGAGTCGCATTGATTTTAGGCGGCGGCTTGGTTTACGGAGCGGCTTACGCTATGGGTGAAAAACTGACGGATTCGCGGGTTACGTCATTGCTGACTCATACTTTCCCGCCGAACAGAAAGATATCAAGTCTTAAAATTGACGGAATGGTCGCGAAAGTTAATATTAAAATAAATACGGAGAATGAAATAAAAATAGACGCGCATGATATTATCGAGGATTATTTTAAATACGAGCTTGGAACGGACGGGACGCTGCGGCTCTCGTACAGCCCGAATTGGAAAAATTTAGGATTTATTAATATTCCGGGTCCGGGACTGATTACGGCGCGTAAAACAACTGTTATAGATATATATGTCCCGGAAGGCATGGTTTTTGACAGAGTAGACATAGACGGCGGCGTTGGCGAGCATGATATAGATTATATAAACGCGGGCGAGTTAAGGTTAGGCGGCGGCATCGGCAAAATTAATATACGTGATTCGCGGATAGACAGGCTGAAAATAGACGGCGGCGTTGGCGAGCATATTATACACGGCGATATGGGCGAGCTAAGCATTGACGGCGGCGTCGGCGTGATAAAGGTGAGCGGTTCGGTTGCCCGCGATATTAAAATAAGCGGCGGCGTGGGCGAGATAAAATTAGACATGGCGGGAGATATCAATAATTATGACGTGAGAGCGGACAACGGCGTCGGTACAATCAGAATAAACGGCGAGAAAGCAAGCGCTTACCGCAATTATGAAATGGCGGACAGAGGCACAACCACGATAGACGGCGAAAAAGCAGACGCTTACGGAAACGCGGCGGCGCCTTATAATTTAAGAGTGGACGGCGGCGTTGGAAGTATCAGTATAAATATAAAATAATATATAAATAATATTCGGAGGTAAATAAAAATGAAAAGATTATACAAATCTAACAGCAATAAAATAATCAGCGGAGTATGCGGAGGCATAGCCGAATATTTCGGCGTGGACGCGTCGCTTGTCAGGATTGCGGCGGTTATACTGGGCATATTGACTACGGGTTTCCCGATGGTTATCGGCTATATAATATGCGCGTGCATACTGCCGAACGAAAATCAGGTCAAGTAAATTGAGCATACGCGATTTAAAGGGCGAACCGCACAGGGTCGCCCTTGTTCATGCGTTGCGCCCTACTTAAACACAAATAATTTATTGCCGAAATAATTTATAACGAGAGTCGCGCATGATATAATAATTTTGCTTAAATATTCGTTCAGTCCGAGATTAACGCTCAAGATAAACATTCCGGCAAAGCCTATGCAAAGGCTTGTTCCCTGAACCATAAAAAACTTGAGCATCTCTGATTTTTTATATTTTTTATTGTTTTTAAAAGTCCAGTTTTTATTTATAATATAACTGTTGATAATCGCGATAAAATGAGCCGCGGCTTGCGCTGCGGGGGAAAAAATTTTAAATATTTCGTGAAGGACCGCGAAAACAAGCCAATCGACTCCTGTGTTTATAACGCCGGTTATCCCGAACTTTATAAATTTTCTAAAATCTATTTTTTTATCCGCGAGTTTTATTAATTTTCTTATATTTATAATCATTTAATTTTCACGCGCACCTTATTTTATTTTTATTTACCCGCATATAAGTTCAGGAGCTTGGAGCTGTAAAAATGCGCGTTTTTATAATCTTCGAGCGTGACATAGCTTATCTCGAAAGTTTTGTATATCTCGTTTAAATAAGGGTGCGCCGCGACGTCCTTTATAATCTGCTCCGCTTCTTTTAGATATTCAATGGCTTTTAACGCGTTTCCGGAGCTTAAAGCCTGTTTCGCCGAAATTAAATTATATCTGCACAGACCGTTTTCGTCCAGAACCGACCGCAGAAAATCATAGCTGTCAGAATTCTCCGGACCGCACAGTATTTTATAGAGCGTAGCGTGTTTCCTGATTTCTTCCTCCGCGAACGTGCAGCCTTCAAAATCGAGCTTCAACGCTTTTTCGCAGCATTCAAGGCACTTGTTAGTATTCCCCGCTTCGAACTGCGTTTCAGCGTACTCAAGATACGCGAGCCCCAAAAACAATCTTTCTTCTTTGTACTCCGCGATAATCTCCGGGTTTTTTTCCGCCGTATCAATAAAATTAATATAATCGCCGGAAAAAAAGATTTTTTTCGCGCGCGAATTTATACTGTCCGAGGTTTCAAACTCCGCGCCGTAATCGCTGTCATGCTCTGTCTGCATCAGGTAAGACAGCGGCACCCCAAGACCGTCCGCGAGAAATTGCAGCGTTTTTATAGACGGCGACGCCGCGTCGTTCTCTATCTGGCTGAGCATATTCCGCGTTATAAAATCGCCCACAAGCTCCTGCTGCGTGATTTTGCGCTCGATTCGAAGCATTTTAATTTTTTTGCCGAGGCTTAATTCTTTTAAATGACCGATTTCCATTATATTATTCACCTAATTTCCAATTTATTTTAATAACAAAAAATATCGAGTAAATTTTATTTACTATTATTATACAACATATAAACCAAAAAGTCAATAGCCAAAACAAAAATAAATTAAAAATTTTTTGGTAAGCGAAATTTACAAACTTGTTTCTGTTTATACCGGCAAAAAAAGCCCGCAGATTTTTTAATCTGCGGATTTCTTTTAATATCTTATAGGCAGCAGCGCGAGATAATCTTCCAGCGAGCCGTCGTTCATGCAAACGTCTATAATTTTTTTGCCGAGAGGGTTCAGCTCCGGCGTATCAAATTTCGCGAGTTCGCTCTTGAAAAAATCGCTCAGTATTTTCGCGCCTTTGTCATAGCCATCAAGTCCGACTTCAGACTGCGTTTCCGGTCTCAAAAATGCCTTTCTGATAGACTGCCCGTCGATTTTCAGACTGTCCAGACTGTAGCCGAGCAACGGCAGCCGCGCCGGTACCAAATGGTCCTGCTTGAACTTCGCGCTGCCGCGCCTCGCGATATATTCGCGTGAAATCCATTGCGGCATAAAGCCGACTTTATAACAGCCGATGTGCTGGTTCGGGAACAGCACGTAACGCGTGCTAGGCGTGTTCAGGACCTGCTCCAAAAGCAGGTTAGCCTGTTTGACTACGCTGCCTGTCAGGAAAAAACCGTAAGAACCGATGCCCTCGCTTGTCATGCCCTCAGTTTCGACTATGCTCGGGTTATTATGTCCGCGCGGCGACACAAGCCTCCACAGCCAGCCGATTGCCGGCGGTAAAATCTGCATGAGTCCGATTATCCCGTAAGTAGGTCTGCTCTTTACGCACGGCGGCGTTCTTACCCCGAAGCTCCGTATGTCAACTTCTACAGAATCGTTCACGATATTTTCGACCAGTCTGCGCGGCATTATAACGCGGGGATTCGGGCAGGGCAGCCCGTTAGAATCAAGTATATGCTCCCATATCAGGCACGTCGAATTAGGCTCGCTCTGCATACTCATGAAAATAAGCGGTTCGCTGGGCTTGACGCACGCCCTTTCCAAAGTCGGGTCAGTGCCGTACTCTTTAATATGGTCAACTCTTATAAACCAGCCCGCTTCAACGTCTTTTATCACTAATTTTTTGCTTTCATTCTGCATTTTCGTATGGCATAGAGCCATATCGTCGCAAATCGGATGCAAATCGCAGGGTTCTTCTATCCGCAGATAAAATTTTTCGTTGGTTTCAAGGTTCTGCCCGATTAAAATGCGCCCGTCCGGTTCCCTGTGAATATGCTCGTTCAGCTCGCTTTTCCCGCCGCCGGACGCGCCTTCGTGCATTATCACTATTTCGTTCTCATACGGCGTTATAACTTTGACCGCGGACGTATGCGCCGTTACCCAACCCTCGCGCTCGCCTATATCAAGCAAAAACCCGTATATGCCCTTCTTCGCGCTTGGTCCCGGATATAAATTATACGAGAACATCTCGTAAATATTATCAAGCCTGTTATGCGCGACAATCTGCCTGCCGTTAAAATGCGTGTGCCTGAACGGCGGGGCTAAATATATCACGACTTTCGGCTCGAAGGTTCCCTCGTACTCGTCTATGTTCGTAAAATACTGTAAATCCGCGAGTCCGCATGAGAAAAAGCTCGCGTTTTTCGGGGCAATCAGTACGGCTTCATATCCGTACTCATCGCCGCCCGCCATAAACGGCACGATAACAAGCTCCTGATTTTTCAGCCATTCAAAAGTTTCCTGCCTGACCGATTCAAAATCCTGCTTGAACGCATCTTTATAACGCAGCTTATCAGTTGGCTTGCCGTCGCATACGATAAGACAATCAGGGTCTCTCCTTCGCATATAATCTTCAGTATAGTTCACGACCGCGCCGTTTTTACACCGTGTAATCACCGCTTCTTTAAACGGCGTTCCGTCAATATCATACTCGACTGTAAAACTGTCCGCGCCTTTGCCGCCCATCGCCAGTTCGACAAGTTCAGCTTTGCTCTTGGGAATTATAACCCCCTTG
>Ga0099364_10014852_pt1 | contig 10317 bp, 9 predicted proteins | sample TergutTh196P3_FD_73070 | JGI IMG/M metagenome (GOLD analysis project Ga0099364, IMG submission 73070) | Microcerotermes parvus P3 segment gut microbial communities from Pointe-Noire, Republic of the Congo - Th196 P3 | ecosystem: Host-associated > Arthropoda: Insects > Digestive system > Gut ...
TTCCTCGTATGCTGGCCTATGTGTCTCCCAATGTACGCGAAGTGGACACTGCGGACGATCTGGCATATCTTGACTACGAAGTCCGCAATGGACACATATTGCTTTCTTACCTGAATGATTGCATCAACGAAAAATGAGGACTGATTATGTCAAACTGGACTTTTGATTTAACTCCCAAAAATGTTTCTGCGGTTTCAACCCGGTGGCGGCGCATAGCCACAGCAATACCGGTTCCTGAAAGTCTTTCCATTTTCAAAACTCTTGACGAAACCGAATCGGTTTCCATGCACGGTCAGATGCCTATTGTTTGGGACAAAGCCGAGGGGTGCCAAGTATCAGATCCGTGGGGTAATACGTGGATAGATTTTACCAGCACCATTTTCGTAGCGAACGTGGGACACGGAAACCCTGAAGTTATCAAAGCTCTTAGCCGTTGTCTTGACAGACCTTTGCTGCATACATATTCCTATGTGAATCAGGAACGAGTCGACTACCTGAAAACCCTTGTCAATGTGGCTCCATCTAATATGGGGAAAGCATTTCTTTTATCGGCAGGCACTGAAGCTACCGAGTGTGCATTGAAGCTTATGCGTATGTACGGCCAACACAAACAGAAACGTCGTTTAGGCATCATTTGTTTTGAAGGCAACTGGCACGGACGGACTATGGGAGCACAAATGATGAGCTATAACCCCAAACAGAAAGAGTGGATTGGGTATTTAGACCCAAATATTCATCATTTGCCATTTCCCTATCCCTGGCAGGATATTGGGAATCCCGCGAAGTTTTTTGAACAATCGCTGAAGGCATTGTGCGAAGAGAAAAATCTTGATCCTGAACAGGACATTTGTGGCTTCATGCTGGAAACATTCCAAGGCTGGGCGGCTGCGTTTTATCCACAGGAATATGTGAAGGCTATCAGGGCGTTTGCCGATCGCACAGGTGCGCTTGTGACATTTGACGAGATGCAGTCCGGTTTTGGCAGGACCGGCAAACTTTTTGGATTTGAACATTATGATATCAAGGCCGATATTCTCTGTTGCGGCAAGGGTATCTCTTCCAGTATGCCTCTTTCCGCCGTCATTGCGTCAAAGGAAATTATGGATTTGCCGGATATAGGTTCTATGAGTTCCACGCATTCCGCCAATCCCATGGCGTGCGCCGGTGCACATGCCAGTCTGCGTGTCGTTCTTGAAGAAAAACTCGTGGATCGTTCCGCCTCCCTTGGCACGCATATGCACAAAAGACTAAATGAAATGTTAAAAAAACATCCGGCTTGTTTCTCGCATGTGCTCGGGGAAGGCCTTCTCGCCGGTCTGCATTTCAATACTAAAGACAGACGTCCTCTTGCGGCGCTTGCAACCGATATTTGCGAAAGAGCCATGCAGAAAGGTCTGATCCTTGTACATACCGGAAGAGAATCTATTAAAATCGGGCCGCCTCTTACTATACCGCAAGAAGCATTAGATGAAGGCCTGGATGTGTTAAGCGAATGTATTACTGAAGCGGCAGAGGCAGCGAAATTATGACGAATATTCGCCACGTGGGTCTGGTTGTTGATAATCTTGAGCAAGCAATTAATTTTTATTCTACTGTCTTCGGTTTTGAACTTATCGCGCGGGTAATGGAATCAGGTTCATATATCGAAACTCTTGTTGGATTGATGGATGTACGTCTTGAATGGGCCAAACTTGCTGATTCCAGAGGATTGATAATTGAATTGTTGTGTTACCATTCTCATCCTGATGCCCCCTATACTCCGCCTGTTCAACGCCATGGCTGTTCTCATGCAGCATTCACTGTTTCGGACATTACTGAAAGCGTTAAATTGCTTATCGCTGCCGGCGGGACTGCCGGAACAATACAACAGAATCCTGAAAATACGGTCCGGGTTGTCTATGCGCGGGACCCCGAAGGAATTCTATTGGAACTTGTGGAAGAGCTATCCGCATCTCAATAGTTTGTTTTAGTTCTCAATATGGAGAAAAGACCGATGACTGACATTTCATAATTTTTATAAAAACAGGGACGCAAATTATGAACCATTTACAACAATTAATTGAACGTTACCCGCAGCTTGATTCTGCAAAAGATGCTGTAAAAGCTGCGTTTGACATTATTGCTGAATCTTTTACTAAAGGCAGAAAGCTGCTGGTAGCGGGAAATGGCGGCAGCGCTGCCGATGCGGAACACATTGTCGGCGAATTAATGAAAAGTTTTGTAAAAAAAAGAACACACCCGGATTCGTTTATTGCCGATATCGAAAAGGTTGATCCTGAAATGGCTCAATACCTTATTCCACGTTTACAGCCGGGCCTGCCGGCTATCGCTCTTTCGACTCATGCCTCGCTTAATACTGCCTGCATAAACGATATTGACGGAAATATAATTTTTGCCCAACAAGTGTACGGCTATGGAAAAGCAGGCGATGTATTTCTTGGAATATCCACTTCGGGAAACTCAAAAAATATTCTGTACGCTGCGGCTGTTGCACGGGCAAAAAAATTAAAAGTTATAGCGCTTACCGGCAGCGGCGGTGGGAAACTGGTAAATTTTGCAGATGTTTCCATCTGTGTGCCGGAAACCGAGACATGGAAAATTCAGGAATTGCATTTGCCGGTATACCACTCTTTGTGTATGATGCTTGAGGATTATTTTTTTTGATGAAGTTTGAAATTAAACGAAATTATCTACAGTTACAGAAAATCAGAGGGTATGAAAGACAAATCTCGCGTATTTTTTAATTCTGTAATTATATATACAGAATCTATTATTGATAATTTTATATTTTTCATTATAAATCTGATTATTGCCCGTTATCTCTCTGTTGAACATTTTGGAGAGTATACTACAGCTTTAGGGTATGCCACTTTTTTTTCAACTCTCAGCAATATCGGCATAAATCAAGCCCTTATTCGCTCAATCAATCTTCATCCTGATAAGAAAAAAGAGAATTTCTCCGCAGCATTTATTCTTAGATGCATTGTAAGCATTGTAGCATACGGTATAATGGCTCTAAGTCTCTTTTTTACAAATTATAGTTATGAATTGGTAATATTAACTCTTGTAATGGGCGTATTCAGAATTGGGAATGAATTTCTCGCATCTTTTTATGCTTCCTTTGACGCTGAAGAAAAATTTATTGTATCCTCAATTTATAAGATGGCATTTTCAATTGCTTTTTTAATTTTAACCGTCGGGGTTGTATTATTTCATGGCGGTCTTTTTCACTTTGCCTATGTGAGATTATTTCTTATCTTGGCTTTCTTTATTATTTTAGTCGCTACATTTGGCAGAATTATAAGTTTTAAAATACCATATAAATCGATATCTCGTTTTTTTGTTGAAACTATACCATTTGGTGTATCAAGTATTTTATCAGCCGCATACCAAAGAATCAATGTAATTATTTTGTCTCTTTTCCATGGGAGTATATATTCAGGCATTTTTTCAAACGGACTTATATTTTTTACAATGCTTTTTTTACTAAGCGGCGCTATATCAAGACCCTTGGTGCCTTATCTTTATAAAACATCACATAAAGATAATTCATCAAAATTTCAGTTCGCCTTTAATATTTATAATAAGTTTTTTGCTATTGCCTCATTCTATCTTATAACAGGCGCTATACTTTACGGCAAAGAGGTTATTTATCTTTTCTTTGGCAGCAAATACCACGATTCAATTATCATATTGCAAATAGTATCAATAGGCATCCCATTTGTCTTTACAATAGGTCCTGTAATTATTACATCGCTTGACAGACAACCCGCGCTTTCAAAGATATATGCTATAGGTTTTTTCATAAGCATAATATCAAATCTTTCTCTTATATATTTTTTTAAATCCGAAGGAGCTGCCGCATCTATAGTGATTACTTATGGCTTTATTTTTTTCGCGACAAATTTTTATTTAGCAGCCAACAAATTTATAAATTTATATGGTATTATTAAAACATACATTTGGCTGTTGATAGTATTTGCCTCATGTTATTGCATCAAGACATTCATTATGCCTGAAATATATTGGATTGCATCATTGGCGCTTATATCGATTATCTTTATAATATTGAATTTAATTTTTGTGATTAACAAAAATGATGTGAGGATATTAAGAGAAATATTTAATATTAAAAAGACCTCTTAAAAACCGCCGCAAACGCCATTGCCATAAAAATTAAATAATTATACAGGTAAGGAATTTAGAGTTATATAGCCTTGAGAATGCAATTTATTCAAATTGCATATGATTATGATTGACATAAAACGAAAATGCAGTAAAATGTCGAAATAAATATCTTGTTCGCCTTACGAGATAAAATAATTTGGAATTTTATGATGTATAACAGAATAACAAGAACATTTGAGAAAATTACCTACCGCTACCTTATTACACGTTGGGTAATACACAAAGTAAAAAAAGTAATAGATTTGAGAAAGGTACCCAAGTTAAAGAAGAAAGCTCGCAGACAGGGGCTTAAATTAATTGACAATTACATAGACACGAAGAAAAAATCAGATACTATTTTTATTTTTGGCAGCGGGGAATCGGTCAACCTTCTTACAGCAACACAGTGGGATGAGATAAAAAAGCACAATTCATTAGGGTTCAATCTTTTTTTGGCGCATGACTTTGTCCCCGACTATTACATGATAGAATTATCGCCGGGTATTGAAGAACATAGGTTTTTTGAATATGCAGCTGTAAAAAAGGGTTATCAAGATGTGGATATGTTTATTCAATATAAACATGCGCTGCGGTCGAATTATGATTTTACAAAATATCCGTTTCCGGAAAAAATGTGGGTACATGTACCATATAGTATGCCTTCAACAACAAATGAGTATTTCAAAAAAGAACTTTTACATTTTGAATCAAAAAAAACTATTTCTCTTTCTAATATAATACATCACAGGAGTCATTTGGATTGCACTATTCAATTTGCGTATATATTAGGGTATAAAAAAATAGTACTAACAGGAGTAGATTTTAATTTATCTCCGTATTTCACCTCTGCCAAAGCTGTCCCAAGCAAAATTTATCCTTACAATGAGGATTATGAAAAAGTAAATGCCATTCGTAATAATTTTCTCATTGCAGATAATAGAGCTCATCTTATAGATGTGCCGACAAAAGATAAGGAATTTAATCCTCACCCATATAATATTTTTGGAAAAGATTTTATAAAGATACTGAATGATATGATATTAAAACCTCATGGAGTGTCTTTGTTTGTAGCTTCTTCTGTTTCTTCGTTTTCAGAATTTTTACCGGTATATTTTGATAAATAGCGGCACAAAAACCTGTAAGCAGTACAATAATATATGAACCTTAAAAACGATTCACCTGACAAACAAAAAACCCTTGCAGTTGTTTTCCCAAAAGATTCGGAATCTATTTTTAATAATAAAAAACAGACCTTTGGCGGCGCCACGGTTCAACTCTTTAATTATGCTGTAGAATTAAGTAAAAATCATGATGTTTACTGTATCACAGGCGAAATAGAAGATAGAGTGTGTTAAAAAGACATCGTAAACGACACAACGGAAATAATGCAAAGAAAAAAAGTATTTATAAGTAGCGTGCAATCGGAATTTGCGGCAGAGCGGCAGCTTCTGTTTGAATATCTGATGTCTGATGCATTGCTTGGAAAATTTTTTGAACCGTTTATTTTCGAAAACATTCCGGCGTTAAGTGTTACTCCAACAGCAGTTTTCATAAAAGAAGTAGAAAATTGTGATATTTATTTGGGAATTTTCGGACAACAGTATGGTTTTGAAGATTCTGAAGGAATTTCGCCAACAGAACGAGAATTTGATGCTGCTACAGATGGAAATAAAACACGTCTGGTTTACGTAAAACATGATGAACAACGACATTATAAAGAAGAATTACTTATTCGTAAAGCAGAAAGCGTGATTGTTCGTCGAAGTTTCAACACGCCCGAACAATTGAAAACAGCGGTGTATGCTTCTTTAGTCAATTATTTGATATAAAATGAAATAATTCGCACAACACCATTTGATGCCACATTGAACAGAGAAGCCTCATTTGAGGACTTGAGCGAAGAAAAAATTCGCAGATTTGTCGGGGTTGCACATCGAAAAAGAGCCTTCCCATTTACCGAAGATTCTGATATAAGGGATGTTTTGACACACATGAATCTCATCAAAGGCGAGCAGGTTACAAATGCAGCTATTCTACTCTTTGGGAAAAAACCGCAGCGATTTTTTATTACATCCGAGGTTAGATGCGCTCACTTCCACGGATTAGACAAAGTTAAACCGATACCGTCATATCAGGTTTATAAAGGCGATGTTTTTGAAATGATAGAACAAGCAGCAGATTTTGTGTTGTCAAAAATTAACTTGTACGTAGGCGACAGAAGCAAAAGCGTAAACGTTGATGTGGAATACGAAATTCCAAAACCGGCTGTTACGGAAGCGATTGTCAATGCCGTTGCGCACCGTGATTATACAAGCAATGGCAGTGTACAGGTAATGTTGTTTGCCGATAGATTTGAAGTGTCGAATCCGGGTAATTTTCCTCACGAATTAACCATTGAGCAATTATATACAACGCATCGCTCTATGCCTGCCAATCCGCTATTGGCAGAGGCAATGTATTTGTACGGAACAATTGAACGAATGGGAACAGGCACTGAAGAAATGACTAAGCAGTGTTTGGCAAAGGGGCTTGACAAACCGGAATTTATTTCGAGTTATGGATTTCAGACGATAATAAGAAGAGTTGCTTCATCGGTCAAAGACTTGGAAAATGCCCCAGAAAAAGACCCAGAAAAAGACCCAGAAAAAGACCTAGAAAAAGACCTAGAAAAAGACCTAGAAAATGCCCCAGAAAAAGACCTGTCTGCTTCTCAAAAAAAAATAATATTGGAGATACAAAAAAATAATCATATAACTCAACGAGAATTGAGTATCATTATTGGAATAAACGAAAAAAACATTCGTAATAACCTATCCAAACTTAAAGCCAAAGGTTTGATAGAACGTGTGGGACCAGACAAGGGCGGACACTGGAAAATAATTAAACAAGACAAGTAGGAACTTATGACTTTCACAATGCGATTATAATGTACTGCTTATGCTGAACTTGCCGTTTTTGAGGCAAGCACATAAAGTGTATTAGGAATCGGCATTCATTGCCTGCCAGTATTCCTGTCTCTTAATAAATGCAGTATGCAATTTCTCTTTGCGTTCTGCAAGTCTATTTTCTGTTCTGCCATAAAAAACATTCCATTTTTCGCAATTTGAATTTCCACGGCGGCGATTAAATCACCCTTTCAAATTTATTCTTGACATAGAATACGTTTTGATCTTTTTGATAAATAAATTTAGCTGTGTAGTATAAAAATCTATGAATGGCGACATGTGAACCTTAAAAAAGACTTCCCTGACAAACGAAAAACCATTGCGGTTGTTTTCCCAAAAGATTCGGAATCTATTTTTAATAATAAAAAACAGACCTTTGGCGGCGCAACGGTTCAACTCTTTAACTATGCTGTAGAATTAAGTAAAAATCATGATGTTTACTGTATCACGGGCGAAATAGAAGATATTAATTATGAAGAATTCCCAAATTTAAAATTCAGATTTTATTTCAGTAAAAATGATAATTATTTCAAAAAGATAATAAAATTTCATAAAGCTCTATGGTTTCTCAAACCCGATATTGTAATTCAACGCGGGCTTAGCCGTTTTTCAACTTTTTTGGGATTTTATTGCAGATTATTTGGCATGAAATATATATTTATGTTTGCACATGACAGAGAATGCAGGGGAAGATTTCAAAAATCAAATAGATTTAACAGCTTATACCCATTGTTGCTTTTTTCAGCTAATCATCTTGTTGTCCAAAATGATTATCAATATGAGCGTGTTTATAATGTATTTACTAAAAAAAAATTATTTAAAATTACAAATGGATTCCCAATAAAAATTTCGGATTTATCGACTAAAAAAGGCGTTTTGTGGGTAAGCAGGCTTGAAGCTTGGAAAAGACCTGAATTATGTATTGATGCCGCTGCAAAAAATCCTGAAATTCCTTTTGTAATGATTGCGCCCCAGAACAAACATAATAAGGAATATGCATTACAGATATACAAAATGACAGAAAATATAAAAAATATAACAATTCTTGACTTTGTATCTTTTAAGGATATTGATAAGTATTTTGCAGAATCAAGAATTTTTCTAAATACATCAATTGAAGAAGGGTTTCCAAATACGTTCATACAGGCATGTAAAAATGGAACTCCGATTGTTTCTTTGAGTGTAAACCCTGATGAGTTTATTGCCAAATATGACGTAGGCGAGTTTTGCAGTAATGATATTGATAAAATGAACCGCGCAATTGAAAATATCTATAACAACGATTCGGTATTTAAAAACTATTCAGACCATGCCGTTGAGTATGTTAAAAACAATCACAATATTGAAAAAAATGCTCAATTGCTTGAGAAACTGTTTGTTTTATGATTTCAATTATCTTTTTCAACATATAATATAACATTTCTATTGACGATAACGCCACTCGATACGGTTATCTCTACCGGCATCAATATTTCTTTCTTTTCAAATCTTGGGTTCAAGATATCAAGAGAATCGGGTTCATATCCAATCATATAATCTATTTCGCTACTTTCAATTGCCATTTTCTCTATTTTATCTCTGAGTGATTTATTTTGATGGTGTCCAGCATAGTTATAAAAATTAAAATATGCTGTATTAGTATTGTACAAAACGAATCCCATCGAAAATCCTCCAATAAATTTCTTGTTTTTCAATTTATCCAAATATATAAAAGTTTCTTTATAGTGTTTTGTCACATTTTTCAAACTGAAACGATATGTATTATAACTCTCTGTTAGTAACAAAATAGCAAAAATTGAAATAATAGGTATCGTATGTTTTTTGATAAAAAAATACCAACATACACATATCAGTCCTATTACAGAAAGAAAAAGTAGCTCTTTATTAATTGCCATTGTAAAATATTTCTGCCCTAATGCAACAGATGTTAAAATCAAAAGTGAAACAATTGTTAAAATCACATTTGAAATACTTCGCTTTTTGTTTTCATTTGTTGTTTCAAAAAACTGAATAACAACAAATATTACAAATGGCAAAAGGAAAATGAGTTTTCTTTGGGGAGTATCATTTATAAAAAATGTCTGTAATATAAAACAACTATAAAATATCCAAGGAATCATTTCATCCTTGTTAAGAAAATTTTTCCATTTGCTTTTTAGTACAACTAATGTGCTTAAAATAAAAAGAAATAAAAGCAATGGATTAAATCGAAATATATTAGCCTTGAATATGTAGAAACAATTTGTGAATATTTTTCCAATTGAAAAGCCCACCCTATCGCCATATTCTGTTAATATAAATCCCACTTTGCCGTCATGTCCTGCTAAAAAGGTATCATAAAAGTTATTTCCAAAAAATAAACAAAAAACATAAAAAATTAGGATTGAAAATAAAATTCCAACACTGATAGGAATAGTTCTTTTTATTCGAACCTTATATGAAACATTTCCAGCAAAGAAAACAACTATAGTCAATGCCAATACTACAAACGCATTCGTTGGGTAAGTAAACAGCCATAGAAGAACACATATAGTGGTAAGTGTAAAAATGGAAAGAAAAGTGTCTCTGTTTTTTTCTGCCCATAACATCAGTAAATATAATGATGTTAATGCCGCTGCCATTCTTGCTATTGTTGGTTCTACAACAATATTAGATAATGTAAATGGGTAATTGAAAACTAATAACAGTATGCCAGCTAACAAAAATAAATTATTTTTTGTTACTTTTTTTAAAGTCAAATAAAAGAAGCATACAGAAATCAATGCAAACAGAATAGAACTGAATCTAAGTCCTGTATAGTTATTCCCAAAAACAAGAAGAGTAAAATAGGTAAATACATTTGTTATAATTGGAGAAGCCATTATTCCTGGCTTATCAAAGTTGTCTAAACTTCCTGTTTTATATAAATTCATTGCCTTGGTGACATAATAAATTTCATCCAATGGTTGATAGGAAGCTATTCTATAATTAGGCAGATCTATATCTATAATGAAAATTTTCAATAAGATACAAGCTATTCCTATGACTAAAATCCATTTTGAATTATCTACCAGCTTCATTTTTCCACCTGAATAAAATAATTGTTAATGTATTCAATAATAACGGTTTGTTCTTCATTTTTTAATTCACAAAACATTGGCAACCTTACCAAACAATCGGCAAATTTATCGCAATTTCCCAATTCACGTCCGTCATGTTTGTTTTC
>Ga0099364_10014853_pt1 | contig 10317 bp, 11 predicted proteins | sample TergutTh196P3_FD_73070 | JGI IMG/M metagenome (GOLD analysis project Ga0099364, IMG submission 73070) | Microcerotermes parvus P3 segment gut microbial communities from Pointe-Noire, Republic of the Congo - Th196 P3 | ecosystem: Host-associated > Arthropoda: Insects > Digestive system > Gut ...
GGTGTTACAGAAACTTGGCTTGGTTAATAAAGCAAAGTCCAACACCTTGACAAGCGCCGACTGGCAATTGATTGTAAATTCTTACCGCAGAGAATACAATGCCAGCCTTCGTGAAGAAATGGAAGCTTCGGAAGCAGGTGCCGACGATCAACCGACAGGTGGAACCGACGAACCTCAAAACGAAAACACGCTCTCCCAGGAGGACATGAATAGAATTCAGGACATTTTCACCAACGCCCTGAATCAGGCAAATGGCAATAACGGCGAAGGCGAAGGCGACGGAACCTATAACAATACGGACGAACCGGCAACGGCTCAAAGTCTGTCCCAACTGGCGCAAAATGTCGGTAACCTGGTTGCCCGTTTAAGCGCTGCGGCTGCTCCCGACCTCCCCGTTCATACTGCTATCGCAGGTGTTCTGTCCGTAAGCGGACCCGGCACAACGCCCCGGCATCTGTTTGGCATCGAGCATCCCATGTTCTCCATGAACCGCCGCTGGAACCGGATCGCCGACAAACCGGGTTATGCCATGACCGCTACCATTACCGAACAGGACAGCCGCGACTTTTTCACGGCTTTCGTCAACTATTCGTCATCCCTGCAGACCCGGTATGCCTACCTCCATGGTAACAACATGCTGAACGCCGAAAAGCTTGCTGCCGGCGATTTCTCAACCAACTACCAGGGCGTCGAAGATGCCAAAGTAGGCGACCAGTATGTGATCCGCCGTCAGGACGCCCTGATCGCGCGCGTATTGAAGAAACGCGACCTGACACAGTTTTTCCCTGTCCGCTACGGCATTCAGGACCGCGACCTTGTGTTCAACGCCTTTTTCGACAGCGTTTCACAGAGTTGGCAGGGAGGCCGCATCTTCAAGGGTGGAATGAAAATCGAAAACGAGATGGGTCACGTGGACGACGCCATGATCAAACTGCAGTTCGGCCCGATGAAAAATCTGGAACGCATGTATATCGGCTATCTCAACAAGGAAGGTTCCGATCCGATCAAGTGGTCGATGATTGAATTTGCAGTGTTGAACTCATTGGAAACCGCTCAGGTAGAGCAAAACAAACGCCGTGTGCGCGGTATTTATATCGCTCCGGAAACCGGCAAGCCGGGTCATTACCTCAATGCAAGCACCGGTTTGATCTATACCCTGATCCGTTACTCAAAAGAAAACAAACTTCTTTTGCATGAAGCAAGTTCCTACCGCTCCTACACCAAAGCCGACATGCTCGACGCCGTTAAGGAGTTCCTTTCCGACGTGATTGCTTCCTGCACCGAGGACATGGACATCGACAATCACGTACTCTACCTCAACGCGATGCACAAATCATGGTGGATTGAAAACATCCGCGCCGAGTACGGCAAGGAAACCGATTTTACCGGCCCCAACAGTTACGCCAATGTTGTGCCCGACACTTCAACCCGTATCGCATGGCTTCCCTACCTGGGTCAATTGCCTTTGATGTTTATGGACATACCGGGCAACATCCAGTTCCTTGAGTTCCTGCCCGGTGAGATGCTTTCATTTAAAGTGAAGGAAGATATGGAAGAGGTACTCGGATGGAGCGTATGGAAAGAAGGAACGGCAGCCGCCTTTGTCGGACGCAAATTCAACGACCGCGCTCAGTTGGTAGCCAACAACTACGAGTTCCAGCAAATCTTCATGAACAAACCGTGCGTTAGCGCCGATCCCGTCGCCACAACAATCGACGCGAAAAAAGGCTTCTGGCATCTGACCGGCGCCAATGCCGCAGCAACAGCAATCACCGACATCGACGGCGCCAAAGACGGCGTGGCCTACATCATCGAATGTGGCGCTGCGACCAACGCATCGACCATTGCCAAAGCCGGAAAGTTCGACGACATCACCGCAGCCTGGACGCCTACTGCCGTAGGCGACTACCTCATGGTCGCCCGGCTTTCGACCGGCAATTTCTGTGAACTCGAACGTTGTGTCGGAGGCGTCCGCACAGCCAATGCAGCCATCCAACCCAACATTCCAGGCGTTCGTTAAATAGTATTCACCCGTCAAATTTTATCAAAATGAAAAAAGTAAAAAATACTTACCGTAACGGTAACAGATATGCACAAACGATGCAACGCCGCCTGTTCCTGTACATCGCTTTTATTATCGCTGTCGCAGGCTTGGTTGCCTGTATTATGGACCCGTCATCCGGCGGAGGCTTTTTCGGCGGCTCCGTTATCTTTGCCAATATGATGCTGATAGGTAATATCGAAGATGTTTCCGATCGCGACACCCACGGCTCTAATATCACCTACGAGGTATATATGGTCAATGTCAAACAGATAAACCGGACGGTGCTCTTCCCCATGCCCAACACAAACCGGGAGGTAGGTTCGATTCCCATGTTAAGCGGTCAGTTCATGAAATACTTCGAAGCCCACGACATCCCGACCTACAGCGCTACCGGCGAAAAAGGCGACATCACCACTTCCGGCGAAAACATCTTCACAATCATCATGGGTGGTATGCGCGACCAACTGCTGACGTTTATCGAAGAACATGCAGGCGACAAGTTTGTCATCCTGTTCAAAGAAATCGGCACAACGCAATGGTTCATTCTCGGCAGCGTCGACCGTCCCATGATTCTGAAATCGTTCGAAGCGAAGAACGACAAGGACGGACGTTACGTCACCTTCACCTTCAGCCGCGTCTCGATCGATCAGTATTGCAAATATGTAGGCGTCATCGTCACCGCCCCGGCCACTCCGCACACCGCCGGCGCCACGACACTCAATATTACGCCTCAAAACAACGAATACGAAATTCCCGACGGAGGCGGCTCAGCCTACGCCATCAACGCAGTGAGCGGCATCACGGCGACCGACAAAGGCCGGTTCATCACGCTGCGCGGTTCGGGCGTCGCCAACTCCGCTACCATCGCCGACGGCGCTTCGTTCATACTCGAAGATGGCGCCACATGGACCGCCAAGTCCGGCAGTTCAATCACCTTCAAGATACTCGACGCTTCGACACTCGTCGAAGTATCCGGTTCTCGCATACAAACCGCATAATCACATTAATCATGTTGAATTATAAAGAAAAAAACAAAGCCTTCCGGGACCTGAAAAACCCGGAAGCCGCTTTGTTCGATTTGCAGCTACTGAAAGCTGCCGGATACGACGCCAAAAAAGTAAAAAAGTTTGAACGCGATCCGAAACGCTATGCCGACGACATCCTCTATGCGCTCCTCGACTTCAATAAGCCGGCTGAAATCATCCTGTACCGGCGCAATCAATTACAACTGATTGAAGATGCGAAAAAGCAAGCCACCGAAAAAGCCGCCCAGCAAGCAGAACCTGCCGGGAAAGCCGCCAAAAAAGAAACAGTCAAAGCAAAAGCCGAAAAGGAAGCCAGATTGAAAGCAGAAGCGGAAGCCAAAAAACTCGAAAGCGAAGTAGAAGAACTTCAGGAAGCGATCGCCGACGAACAGTCAGCGCATGAGGAAACGAAAGAAGCGCTCGAAACCCTGCAGGAGGAAAAGGAAGAACTCGAATCCGAAAAGAATATACTCGAAAGCGAAGTAGAAGAACTCCAGGAAGCGATCGCCGACGAACAATCCGCGCATGACGAAACGAAAGAAGCGCTCGAATCCGAGAAAAAAAAAGCGCCGAACTCCTCATAAAGCAAAAACGAATCCAAAAGCAAGAAGAGTACCCCAACATAAAATGGGATAATCTGGCCGACGAAAACGTACAAATAGCTACAATACTCTACAACGACCGTATTGTATCATTCAACAAACTAAAACTGCTCGACGAACAACTTGACAAGGCTCCCACCGTGCGTTCAGTCATCGAAATGGCCGAAACGCGCATCAGGAACCTGCAAGCGTTCGCCGAGCTTCGACATTATAACGATACCGGCGCTTTTCTCTACAGGCATCCCTTGATTGCACACCGCTCCGAATACGCCATACTCGAAAAAACTTTCAAAGACGATCCGGCGGAATTTCTACGGCTGCACAAATGCTGTTTGGACAACATTAAGCGCTACGAAGCCTACCTCAAACGCGACGATCGCGCCGGTCGCCGCAAACAGGATAAAGAATCCCTCCGTCGTCATCGCGACCGTTCCGACCTGTTCAAAACAATTTTATCCAAACAGAAATGAGTGAAGAAACAATAACTGTCGGCGACGAATATATCTCAAAAGTACGGGAATACGCCGCGCTCGGTTACTCCATAAAACGCATCTGTACGTTACTACAATTGAGCAAACTGCAAACAACAGCGCTATCGATACGCATGTCGTTACCCGGTGATCTGTATTTCGAAGCATACCAAAGTGGAAAAGCGACCGGCGAATTTAATATCGATACCGAACTGGCCAAGAAAGCCGAACTGGGCGACATTGACGCAATCAACCTGCTTGAGGAACGAAAAAGGAGCCGTATTGAAATTGATTTAAGAATGCAATTATTTGGCGTATGAACTACCTGGAAACAATTGACAGTCTACACCCCGACATCATTTCGGCATTTTTATCTACCGGCAAAAGCGAGGGTATACTGGAACCGGTTCAACTGTTCCTGAAACAACTGCAATGGGCTGCGGAAATTTACGAATACGAGCACAACATCACCCGCGCCGCCAAACAACTCCGTATGCGCGTAACTGCCTTGCAGCATGTCGACATCGACCTCCGCACCTGTAAAGCCCGAATCTATGCAGCGCTCAACTATTTCAACATCGACAATAACGTATCCATAAAAATCTGGGAATCGAATTTTGCCGACAAATACGAAGATTTAGCCAAACTGTGCGCCGTGCGCGGCGACTACAAAACGCAAAAGGAGTGCTACAAGGAAGCCGCCGAGTGCCGCCGCCGGGCATCCGAAATTGCAGAAGCCGACCGGGAACTCGGCGTTGTATTCCTGATAACCCCCACCATCACGCCCGAACTGTTGGGATACGCAAAAAAGAGCCTGAAAGAAATTGCAACAAAGTACAATAACGGTTTTTACCTCGACCTGATTAACTCACTGCCCGTCGAAATGGCCGAAAAGAAACGCCTGTTACGCGATGCTGACATTCAGGAAGCCGAAATCATTGAAGAAACCGGAGAATAGCCATGCAGGAAGAATTAACCGTAGCGCAAACATTTGAAGATTACTACATGAACGCCATGCAGATGCAGGCGAATGTTGTCGATTCGAATGTGATGATCGCCGAATGTGCCAGAGCAGCCGGCAAAACCGAAGGTATCACCGGACCGCGCATCATCCGCGTTGCAAACGATATGCCCGGCGAACTGTCATTCCTGGTGCACAAAACATATACAGCCCTCCTTGGGAACGTATGGCCAAATATCCAATCCTACTTTTCACGCCCTGTAACCGTCAATAACCGCACCCGCCCGATGCTTGAATACGGGATAGATTATGTAGTTGGCGAAACAAAAATACCGTCCCATTTTCGCCGGCCTCGCTACCCGATATCCTATCCAAAGCATAGCGTACTGTTCCGCAATGGACATCACCTGCAGTTAGTCAGTTCCGACCAGCCCGAATCGGTAGCCGGACGCAGCGGCGTTCATGCCTTTATTGAAGAGATGAAGCATAACAAGGGAGAAAAATTGAAAACACGCCTGTTTCCTTCGCTGCGTGGCGCCGGTTATGAGACACGCCAATCGCATTTGTACCAGGGAATCACCGGAGTAAGCGATACGGCGCGTATTGATTTGGGAGAGGACAACTGGTTTGAAGAGTATGAGAAAAATGTAAATGAAGAACTCATTGCAGAGGTAGTTTCCGCTTCTTTATTCCTCAATGAAGCATTATATAATGTATACAGGTACGAAAAGCTGCAACGCGAAGAAACTAATCCGGTAACGATTGAAACGCTACGGCTTGAAATCGAAAAAGAACGCCGGAAAGTAGCGCTCTGGAAACCGCGTCTGGCCGATATGCGCCGGAACACTAATTTCTATATCCGTGCAAGTTCGTTTTGCAATAAGGACATATTAGGTCCAAAATTTTTCAAAACACAGTTGGATTCGCTCGATATTGAAGAATTTCTAACGTCAATCTGCGCCATCCGGAAGAAAGAAGTCGTAAACAAGTTTTTTGCCGCCTACGACCGCCACAAACATCAATACTCCGACGGATACAAGTACGATACCATACTGCGGCTTGACCTCAAAGACCACTTTATCCTCACATCGAGGTACCTGAAGTATTACGACCGGCATGAAGAATTGCTAATCGGTTATGATCCGGGCAGTTTTTCTTCGATGGTAGTAGCACAGGAACGCGACTATCAAAGCGAAATCCGTGTGATAAAGGAGTTTTACTGCTGCACGCCCGACGAACAGCCGGAACTGGCGTTTGCTTTTTACGAATATTTCGGACAGGAAGCAAGCAACAAACACATCGTTCTGTACCATGACCGCGCCGCCAATAAGAAACGTGAAGATATGGAGAAAATAACAACCGACGCCCGCATCCTGAAGCGCGAACTTGAAAGTTTCGGCTTCACGGTTGAGTTGATGAACGAAGGACAATCAACGGTTTACCACTGGCAACAATATAAATTGCTGTTGTTATTATTCGGCGGTCGAAGCAATGTGTTGCCAAATTGTCTGATTGACGAAAACGAATGTCCCAACCTGTGTTCATCCATTCTGCTGTCCCCGTTAAAGCAAACAAGTGGAAGGACCGAACTCGACAAGACGTCGGAGAAAAAAGTACCCTTACGCCGGCAGGCCGGACTGACAACCCAACTACCTTCTGCGCTCATTTATCTGCTCTTTGGGCGCTACTATGAAAAAATAGAAAACGACCTGTCATTATACCCCGACAATCTGCCCGATAACATTTGCGTGTTTTGAATCATAATTGTCAAAAAAAGCAACATAATGGTCGAAAAACACCCTAAAACTGCAACAAAAGCATCATTTTTCGGAACATAATTGTCGAAAAACATGCTATAATTGCCCTTTTTGACATCGGTTTTTCAATAAAACACTTGATAATAAGCAAATTAAAGAAAAAAAATCACAAGTTTTTTTTTTTGAAGTTCCGGAGGTATCACGCCACGCTGGGAACTCGCTTTGAGGTGCATCCCGCCCCCCCCTCGGAAATATGACCGCACCCCCCTTTTTTTCTCCTTCCGGAGCGACGGTCGGCGCCGATGGTCGGCCTCGACGTTGAAAGGCGGAGAAAAATAATTAGAAAAAGACAGGAAAATAAACAAATGTTTACTACCTTTGCGGCGTTTAACAATAACAGGTATTTTTATGGAGGAAAGCATCAGGTTTTTTTTATCGCAAATGGTTATAGAGAAAATGGAATTAAAAGACCGTTTAAAGCAAATAGCCTATTTAATGGATTTTGACACTGATTTAGATTTGAACAAAGAAATAGACCTTGTTTTAGACCGGCTTAATTACTTGGAAAAATTAGAAAAAGATATTAGAAAACATATTCATTAAAACGTTACATTATGGAACTGAACGAAGAACTGAAAAAATTAAAAAGTTACATGGGAGGAAATATGGATGAGGCATTCAAAAAACAGGTTGATAACATCCGTAAAAATTTCACTTCAGAATCCGATAGAAAGACAATAAACCAATTTATCAAATCAGAATTGTCGGCTATTTCCAATAGGGTAGAAGATTTAATTGGCATAACTGAAATACGCCTTCAACTGTTGGACATCAAAGAAATAGTTTCTTTATCCTATATTTCCAAGAATTATTTCAATAAAACACGCTCATGGTTACATCAGAAGATAAACGGAAATATTAAAAACGGGAAACCGTGCTCGTTTTCAAATGACGAACTGGTTATGTTGAATTTTGCATTACAGGACATCTCAAAAAAAATAGGTTCAATTGCTATAAAGCCATAGTTATGTCACAAGAAAACAGACAAAAAGAGCGTTATCTGCCGGAAAAGACACCGGTGCATGAAGAACCGTCGCGTATTGCAAACCTTCCGCCGCCAATAGGGAGAAAACCTCCGCCAACGCCGTATAAGGGAATAGAGAAACGTGAAAAGAAAAGATTCGGACGTCATGTGTTATTAGTAATCATTACGGCATCTATTACGGCATTAGTTTCCTGTTTGATATGTAAAAAATAAGCGATATTCCGAAAAACGGGAATTCCCGTTTTTTGAGTGAAGGAAAAAGTGAGAATTCTCACTTTTTAAATAATTTTTTCAAAAAACTTGCACAGTTCAAAAATTGTCCGCACCTTTGCAGCGACAACAACATTTAATTATATGCAAAAAATTTTTGATACATCGAATTTATTAACAAGGAGGCGGGCATACGGGTGCAAGTTCCGAGACTATTCTATTCCTTTAATAGATGTTGTTAGCAGTGATCCGCCTCTTTTTAAACATTTTTATTATGCTAACAACAGTAAGTCAAGTGAGCGCTACCGGCGTTCAAGCAACGAGAGAACATCTCATGGCGCTATTCAGCGCAAACTATCCCGAGGTTACAAGCCTTAAAGTAAAGAAAGATGGCCGCCGTTTTACGGTTCGGGCCAAATTCAGGCGTCGGCGCATCAATGCCTCGGCGCGCAGTCTGCAGCGTGTCGTCATTAAATTTTTTGACGAAGTGCACCAAAAAGTTTTTTTACAGCCCTACGCCGAAGCGTAATTCAGTAAATTGTCCTTTCAAAGCCGGAGAAATCCGGCTTTTTTTGTTGTATGGATACGATGCATATATCAGAAGCCCTCAACTGGGCAAAGGAGATTTCGAAGCTGCCGGACTGTTGCTTCACGCTTGCGTTCTTTCCGTATTCGCGTCAAAAGAACGAAGCATCAGATCAATTGGTCACAAAGGAAGGATGTAAATATCGCTCTCAGTTGCCACAGGAACAGTTCAGTATTGATAGTGATAACTTTTTTCTGTTCACGGATGGAAATGGCGATCCGAAAATGTGCTATAAGATACTTCTCAGGTTTATGGGATTCCCGCAGGATGGATACAAACTTCATAAAATAACATGGTATGAGAAATGATTTGGATATGATCGGAAACTTCGGTTGTTATGCGGACAGTAACAACCTGATAACATTTCAGATGGGCGGAGCGCAAAATGGTTTCAACTTCAATATTGATCCTGAATTCAATAACTATGTCTGGGCTAATTCGCTGTCATGGATGAAAGTAAGCGGTTTCAATGTGGCTGCTCGCGGCGCAAACAATATGCTGGTAGAAGAAATCACTTCCGACTTTAATAACAACAGGCTGCTCCCACGCCTGATCGACAAACAGATCAAGATGCTCTACGGACTTGGACCGGCCGTGTACAGGCAGGAGATCGTCGAAGGCAAAAGGAAAAAAATCTGGCTTGAAAAAACGGAAATCGAAACCTGGCTTGAAACATGGAATGACAGAGGCCTGGAGATGGATTATAAAGCCTTTTCAAAGGCCATAATAAAAAATTTCTATTACTTCCGGGATTTCTTTGTCAAGTGGCGTATGAATCTGGGCGGAGCGGTCGGGCTGCCGGCTAAAGTGGCCGGTCTCGAACTCGTTGAAAATAAACACTGCCGGTTAGCAACATCAAGAAAGGATGTTGCTGACGACATCATCAATTACAGCGATCTTCAATATGTGGCAGTAGGCAAATGGGGCTATGGCATTTCAAACTACAAATTCTATCCGCGGTTTTCGCTGGCAGACTATGCCGGCATCAAGTATGCAGGTATCAGCCATCACCGCGAAAAATCAGTCGGCGAGTTTTATGGCGTCAACGAAACACATTCCGGGACAAAGACATACATCAGGGGTTCCAATCAAATAGCCGGCTATATCAATTCGTTCCTGAAAAATTCGCTGGCTGCAAAAATTCACATCGTCATTCCGGACGCCTGGTATAACTCCAAGCGCAAACAGATCACAGCCCTCTGTCAGGAAAACAAAAGGAGGAAAACGGACAACAAGGAACTGCTTAAGTACAACGGGATTGAAATCGGCACGGAATTCAAAGAATCGACGCTGCTGGAATACATGCGCCTCGAATTGCGTAATATTTCTACCTATCTGACCGGCGAAGATAATCAGGGAAAAGCATACGCATCAACGAGTTTTAAAAACTCCGCAGGCGAAGAGGAACGCTGGAGAATTGAAACCGTCGATCTTAAATACAGGGAGTATATTACGGCCCTTATTGATTACGACAAGCGCGCCGATGAAGCGATGTTATCGGCTGTCGGGCTTGATTCGTCAATCAGTTCGGTTTCAAAAGACGGTGTGATCAGCAAATCCGGAGCGGATGTGTTTTACAACTATCTCATTTACCTGCTATCATTAACGACAGACGAT
>Ga0099364_10014854_pt1 | contig 10317 bp, 6 predicted proteins | sample TergutTh196P3_FD_73070 | JGI IMG/M metagenome (GOLD analysis project Ga0099364, IMG submission 73070) | Microcerotermes parvus P3 segment gut microbial communities from Pointe-Noire, Republic of the Congo - Th196 P3 | ecosystem: Host-associated > Arthropoda: Insects > Digestive system > Gut ...
CGGGCGGCGCAGCCTATACTTACAATAATACTTCGCCATTTGTGGGAAGCGTCGTGGCATCGTTCCCCGCAGGCTTAACGCTTGCCTCCACATCGGCAAATCCCGCTACCGCCCTGCATACTTTCAGCGCCAACACCGTCGCCTTTGCAGGAACCTACGATACCGGCGCAAACGGTTTGACGCTCACAGCCTCCGGCACGCTCGCAGGCGGCAAAATCACGACCGGAGCCTTTACCACAGCGGCATTTGGTGTGAACGTGGCGATGCCTATCCCTGTCATCTCAACGACCCCCGGCGCCCTAATAGGCGGCACAGTGGGAACGGCATACAGCGCAACCCTCGTCGCTACGAACAGTCCCACAGCCTGGGCGGTATCGTCAGGCACATTGCCTGCAGGTCTTTCACTGAACAGCAGCGGCGTCATATCAGGCACGCCGACCGCAACGGGAACGGCTAATTTCAGCGTAACGGCATCCAACGCCGACGGCGCCTCCGCCGCCGTAGCGTTCAGCATCACGATAACCGCAGATGTAAATCTGCCCCTCACGATGCAGGGAGGATGGAACTGGATTTCGGTAAACGTTGAGAACAACAGTCCGTCCATTCTCGAACAGATAAAGACGAAGGTAGGCGCTAACGGCGTACAAGTGCTAGGTTCAAACGATTTTGTCATGTCTTTAGGCGGCTACTGGTTCGGAACGCTTACCGGTATTTCTCCAACATCTATGTATAAGATAGAACTTTCAAACAATCAGACAATAACAGCAACCGGTATTCCAACTGACCCTGCAACAACTCCGATTGCCATTAATTACGGTTCGAACTGGATTGGCTACACGCCACAATTCCCGCTTTCCATCAATCACGCCCTGGCGGGAATAGATGCACAGACAGGCGACCAATTAAAAGGACAGACAACCTTTGTTGTCCGGTTAGGCTCAACCTGGATAGGCACGCTTACCGACATGGAACCGGGCAAGGGATACATCTATCAAACCGAAAACACGATGCCGCAAACGCTGACCTATCCGTCAGTCGCGCCGCTAAGCGGGTTGCGCAGCACAACCGCAACAGACGCTTCGGTTACCCCTAAATGGAAGGCGGACGCAAGTCGTTACCCAGACAACATGACTCTGACGGCTGTTGCAGTATGCGGCGACGGCGAAATACGCAACAACCGGTTGGAAATAGCCGCCTTTAGCCAAAACGAAGTGCGCGGCTCAACGATGTTGCAGTATGTCGCCGAACTCGACAAGTATATATGCTTCCTGTTAGTATCGGGCAAAAACGGCGAAACAATCACGCTCAAAGTGTATGACCATGCCACCGGCAAGGAACGCGACGCAAGCAACCCGCCGATGACCTTCGCCCCCAACGCCATATACGGCAATCTGCTCATCCCGTATGTTGTCACCTTGAGTTCCATTACCGACAACAAAACAATCGCCTCGCAAATAAGCGTATATCCCAATCCTGCAAGCGCCAAACTCTATGTGTCGCGCAACGTCGAAACGATTGACCTCATTGAAATAATGGATTTAAACGGACACCTTATCCTGCTCCAAAAGGATTTCAACACCGAAGCCATCGATGTATCTGCCTTGGAGACAGGCATGTATCTGTTGCGCCTTACCTTAAATAACCAAACGTTTGTGAAACGATTTATAAAGACTAAGTAGTTATCAGTTATCAGTTATCAGTTATCAGTTTTCAGTTATCAGTTATCAGTTTTCAGTTATCAGTTATCAGTTACATTTAAAATATTACAACTATGACAAAACAAAGATTTCTTTTATCAGTATTGTGTGCGCTGATTACGTCGCACGCATTTGGACAGACACCAAAATGGTCTGTCGCATCCATCTATCCCAACAGGATGATAGTAGTAGCGGTCGTGGTAGAAAACGATGGTACCACGGTATTGGCAAGGTCCGATATTGAGGTAGGCGCTTTTAGTAATGACGGATGTAGAGGCTCGGTAATGTTGAGCAATGATCCGACATTCGGGTATGTAGCCCTTTTGTATGTTCATGGTAATTATGGCGAGTCCATCACGATGAGGGTATTTGACCATGCCGCCAACTCCGGTGCAGGCGAGGAATATACAACCACACATCCTCCTATCACCTTTGACGAGAATACCCCTTATGGTGTCCTTAGTTCTTTTGTTATCACATTGGATGCTTCGCCGGTATCAGCCACAGTGCCCGATCCGCCAGGCAACTTCATAGCCACACCCGGCAATGGACAGGTTACGCTCACATGGGACAAACCGGCATCCGACGGTGGCAGCCCTATTACAGGCTATGAGATTTCTTACGGAGAAACAGCCATCTATACGCCCAACTGGCAACCTTTAGTAGGTGGCGTCTCTTTACTGACCTATACCATCCCCAGCCTGAACAACGGTACAAACTACAGATTTGAAATGCGTGCAATTAATGCGCATGGTCAAAGCTCTGTGGCAGGTCCAGAATACGCGACGCCGGTATCTTTAACAGCCTATCCAATTGGTTTTACCACAAACAATGTTACGCAAAATGGCATCACAGCGCTAGGCGATATCACCCCCGCAAGTCCACAGGCAGCAAATACGCCAATCACCGTCACCATCTATCTATACGGCACGGCGACAGCCGCCGGTACGCATACCGTCGGACTTACCAGCACGACGCTTGGCTCTGGAATCACTGCGCCATCGCCGGTAACAAAAACCGTTACGGCAAGTGAAAACATATTACCACCTATATCCTTTGCCTTCACCTTCACCATGCCCGCAAGCGCGGTAACCGACTTGGTAGTTACACATACGTTCACAGCCACTCCAACCCCGCCTGTCATCACAACGCCCCCCGGCGCCCTTACCGGCGGCACAGTGGGAACGGCATACAGCGCAACGCTCGCCGCTACGAACAATCCCACAGCCTGGGCGGTATCGTCAGGCACATTGCCTGCAGGTCTTTCACTGAATAACAGCGGCGTTATATCAGGCGCTCCTACCACAGCGGAAACGGCTAATTTCAGCGTAACGGCATCTAACGCCGACGGTACTTCCGCCGCTGTAGCGTTCAGCATCGCGATAACCGCCACCCCGTCGCCAACCTACGCCATCAGCGCCTCCGCCCTGACCTCATTCGGCAGCCTGCAAACACCCTATATCCAACCCGCCGCACAAACCGTAACGGTCGCCAACACCGGCACCGGCACAATAACGTTGGCGCAGCCCGCCGCCACTAATTACGACATCGGCACACTCTCCGCCACAACCCTCGCCGCAGGCGCAACGGCAACCTTCACCGTCTGCCCGAAAGCAGGCCTGCCCGTCGGCAACCACGACGAGACAATCACCGTCAGCGGCACGGGTGGAGCCCTCACCCTCATCGCCAACATCCCCGCCTCGTTCACCGTATCCTCGCTTACCACCCCGCCGACGTTCTACGATATCCACATCGGCGCTTCTGTTGGCGGAAGTGTTTACGCGGACAGGATGTCCGCGCTCCCAGGAGAGACCGTAACCCTGACCATCACCCCCAACGCAGGCTACACATTAACATCCATCGCGGTCTACAGTAGAGACGGAATGCATTCCGTCTCCACAACAGGCACAGTATCTGGGGGGAACGGAGTTGTACTCCGTTCATTCACCATGCCCGCCGCCGATGTCACCGTCACGGCAACGTTCCAAAACCTGACCTATCAGGCAGCATGGGAAGCCGCCAAAGCCATCATAGAAGCCGCTGTATTCGTTCTGCCGCAGGATGCGGCAGATACACAAATCCGCTACCGCCTATGCGAAATCATCAATGAGTTGATACACAGTACCGGTTTCGTCATTTCGCCCTACGACATTGTCATCTTCGACTATAACTTCCGTCCTGCAATAGCAGGCGACGCTGTCAACCGTTCCGGAACGAACGGCTATTTCGAGTTCCGCGTTACACCTCCCAACACCCGCTCTTCGGCCTACAACGACGGCACGATCAGCGCAACGTCATACGATGACGTTGCGAATGAACAATTAACAATGAACAATGAACAATTGCGGGCATGGGTGGAAAATGGGGTGTTGTATGTATCGGGTTTGACGGTCGGGAAACTGTGGTATGTTTACAACCTTTACGGACAGTTGATATACACCGGCAACGTAGAGACGCAATGCATTGCGTCTCAATGCCTTGCGTCTCAGGGCATTGCGGAGACGCAATGCATTGCGTCTCTACCCGGACGCGGTGTTTACATTATTCTGTCATCGGACAGTGTTGTGAAAACAGTATATTAGCATATAGCGTTTAGACAGACAAATGGAAAAATGCGTATTTTACATCATGCTCGGCGTTATTATTTTATGAATGGGTATTAGAGATAAAGTATCTGAAAGTGGACAATGTTTGCCGGAAAAGGGACAACTTTTCGATTGCCATTTTCAGGTATTTGAATACGCGATAATAAGTGAGACCAAAAATATGATACAATGTACAATGTGTATATTGTATCATGTTTTTGCATTTCATATCGTATCTTTGCAGCGTTTTGTAACATAATCGGTTTCGCAATCATGAAAAAATTAACTGTTTTTTTGCTGTTTATCGCAGGCTCGGCTCTGGCGCAGAGCGACATGCAGCATCTGAAAGATTCCTTACGAAATGCAATCGTCATTACCGAAGGACGCGACAAATTGCTGTCATATAACAGACTGTCTAATATCTATTACGGCGAAAGTGGTGAAGACCGCCTGAAAATGGACACCTTGCTTATCCTTTACGAACAAATGACTGTAGAAGCCCGGCAGCAGAATAATGTTGCCTTTCAAGGGTTAGCAATGGCTAATACGCTTGGCGCGTTCAATAACCGCTATGAGTTCGACGAAGTATTCGAGCGGGCGCCGGGTTATCTGGACTTTCTGGAAAAGAACGAAGTATGGAATTATTACTTTTCTGTCTGCAAATATCTGATTGAGGCTTACCTGCTGTCGAACAACTACGAAAAGGCGCTCGACGAGGCAAACAAAATGTACGCAACGGCAAACAGACAGGAAAATAATACTGGCGTCGGACTGGCGCTCTACATGATGTCGAACGCCTACCGCGACATGAACAGGCACGACGAGGGCATAAGTTGTATGCGTCAGAGTATTGAACTGTTGAAAAATGAAAGGGGTATGCTGCCCTTTGTTGCCGACGGGTATGCCCACCTCTGCTTTTTACTGTTGTATCAGGAACGGTACAGCGAGGTATTTGAGGAAGCAAGGGAGTTTGAAAAATTCATCGGTCGCTATGAAGAAGATTCCCGCTCGGAACAGCCCACCGCATGGGTAAATTTGTACCATATATTAGCCAATGCCTACGCAAATACAGGCGATTACGACAATGCCGAAATATATTGCCAAAAGGCGGAAGAGCAGTACCGGGGCATGTTAAATGAAATCGAAACGGCCAATATTTGGGCTATCATCTATGAAGGACGCCGGCAGTATGACAAGGCATTGGAGATGTTGGACAGGGCAATCATGCTCAAAGAAGACAGACATGACGCCGAAGCAAAGGTCAAAATACCGATGAAAAAGAGTGAAATCCTGTCCAAAATGGGACGTTTCGAAGAAGCATACACACTTTACCGCGACATTTACGCGGCGAGCGATTCCATCCGTAGCGTTGAATTTAACGCCCAACTTGATGAACTCCGCACGCTTTATGAGGTGGATAAACTTGAAAAGGAAAACCAAATCATCACGATTGAAAAGCGCCGCAACCGCAACTATTTTCTTTTCGCTTCGCTCGGATGCGTATTATTGGCCGTAGCGCTGGGAATATGGATTTACTACAGCCGCAGGGTCGTTGTGAAAAATCGTGGCCTGTACCGTCAAATCCGCGAACAGGACTTTCTGGCAGAGGCTTTGGAGCGCGAGCGGGAAAAAAACCTGAAACTGCATGAACTGCTCAAATCTTCCAGCGCTCCCTTTACCGAAAAAGACGAAGATGATGAAGTCTTCGGGCGTCTTACGCTCCTGATGAAAGAGCGCCGCCTCTACACCGACAGCGAAATCAGCCGCAACGACATTGCCACACAAATAGGCATCAGCGACCGCCGCCTGCACGACTGCATCAAACATAATACCGGCATGAATTTTTCGGAATACATCATTTCCCAACGTCTGGCCTGCTCCCGCGAACTGCTCGCCCAAAAAGGCGACAGGCTCACCATTGACGCTATCGCCGAAGAGGCAGGATTCAGTTCGCGCACCACCTTTTACCGCCATTTCCGCGAAAAATACGGCCTTTCGCCCGAAGAATTTAGAAAATCAACAAAATGATGGGCTATATCAATCCGTTTTCTCGTTTTAGTTGCTCTATGTACTTTCGGGAAATACTTTCATGTTCTGCTTTGTCGTAAATAATTCCTTTTTGAATTGCTCCAAATCATCAAGCAGTGAATGATATTTTTTGAACAATGGCTTAAAATCCCGCTTAAAAGTTTTAGTCGGTATTATTTCGTAGTTCATTAATAAACTCGTCTATGGTTGTTTTTTTTTGTTTCCCGTCAATTATTTCCCGTACATCTTTAAAGCCGCTTTTTAAACTTTCTTTTAATTTATCGTTTCGGAGTGCGTGAAAAGAAACGACATCCGAAGCCGACCTCAACAGAGCAACAATACTTTGACCAAGCGGAACACTTTCATTAATTTGAATTTTATATGTTTGAATCATAAAGCAATAGTTTGAATGAATGGACTGCAAAAGTAAATGAAATATTTAAAACTTCAAAGCATTCTGAAAGAATTAATGTTTTTTTTAAAAAATTTATATGTACTGTTTAAACAGGCGATTGATTCCAACCCCTTGAGAACACATTTGGCGAATTGACGCCCATTTCCTTTGAGATGACGCTTTTATTCATGATGAATATAAAAAAATGAGCCGCGCCAGTTCTTATGGGATGGCAACGACTACTGTTGGACGCAAAGATATAACCTTTTTTGAAATCTGCAAAACTTTTTCAAAAAAAAATCTCCGAGAAACGATATATAAACCGATATGCCATTTTATATCCAAATCTTCAATGGTAATGCAAAAGTTTTCCGCCACAATTGATGCTATCTCTGATGCAGCAGAATGTAGTTTGCGCACCATTTTTTACCGCCATTTCCACGAAAAATACGGCCTTTCGAACGAAGAAATTTAGAAAATCAAAAAAATACCGCTTGTAACCCACTGAAAATCAACAAGTGCCTGAAATGGGACAATGTTTGCCGGAAATGGGACACCTTTTTCATTTCCATTATGGATATTTGCAGCCGAAAATTTTAAACAGTTGTTCGGATGTTTTTTATGTGGAAATTATGGATACTTATCGCAGGGCTGACGGTTGCCGTCATTGGACTGACCGTCTACTGTCGCCGGACGGTGGCAGGCAAGAACCGGAGCATTGTCCGTCAAATCAGGGAGCAGGAACGCCTCGAGAAGTTGCTCGAAAACGCCATTCGCAAAAATATCATGTTGAACAACCGCTTAAAATCGGCAAAATCTTGAAAACGCCCAAAATGATGATCATGTTCGCCCGATGTAACCAAATTAATCCATGAACACCATAAACAGGATGACGCATTATTTGTTTCCCAATTGTGAAGGTGCATTACCCAATATTCTATATTATCAACTAAAAAAAAGAACAATTATGTTACAGAAAAAAAACTTTTTTAAAACCGCTCCGTTTCAGAGAGCGATGATGACAGCAACGGCGATTATGCTGCTGCAGGTCTTTACCCTGCCCGCACAGGCGCAGCCACTCAATCCCGCCGGTCTGCCAGCGGGAGATTATACAATTGAACAGGACGGCGCTGATATTGTCTTGAAAAACGGAGCGGGAGACTTCTGCGTTTTGTACCCGACAACCGAAATCGTCACCGTAGAATTGACGGTTTCGGAGGTCCTTTCGCTCGATGTCAAGGTCGATGCCACCATCAGAAGCATTTGGGTCAGGCGCGTTAGCGGGAATTTTCCCACGCTTGTCATCAAGGGGGATAAAACGCTTACAACCACTTACGGCGTTGATTCCTGGGGTTCAATTCTGGTGGAAGGCCATCTTGTAAATACCGGAGAAATAGTACAGGCCGCCTGGAATCTGACGGTAACGGGCACACTGACGTCCACGTCTCCCGGAAATCAATTCACCGTATATGCGGTAGGCGGCGGCCTGACCATTGACGGCGGCACGCTTACGGCAACCAATGGCGCGCAATACGCCGTTACGCTGTTAGACGGTGACCTGACCGTGAAAAACGGCGGCACGCTTCTGTCGTATAACAACACATATTACGGCGTCTGGCTACGGGGGTACACTCAGAGCAATAATTTAATTGTTGAAAGCGGCGGAAGTATAACAGCAGTCGGTAACGGTTACAGCAACATTTACGTGGTGGGAGACATCGCAGTTGACAACGGTGTGATTGTATATTCCGGCGCCGGCAATTCAGCGCAGAGTTTTAACGTCCAATCCACAGGTGCGGTGATTGAGGTTGACGCTTCCGCCGCCGCAATACAGACGGAAGGCGACGACACAGGGCTTACAGTCACGCTTGGGGGAGGCGGTTCCGCCGTCGCAGCCTGGGCGATTTCAGGCGGCAAATCCGGCGTTACCAACAGCGCTAACACTGTCTTCGCGGAGGTTCCGGGTTTTACGGTAACAGCCGTGCAAACAGCTCCGTCTGTTCCTCAAAATTTCACAGCCACCTCAGGCAACGGGCAGGTCGCCCTCACATGGACAGCCCCAGCCGACGATGGCGGCAGTCCCGTCACCGGCTATGAAGTATCAAGCGACGGAGGTTCAAGTTGGGTTACAGCCTCAAGCGCCACAGGTCATACCTTTACAGGCCTTGCAAACGGAACGGCCTACACCTTCCATGTACGTGCCGTGAACGCAATAGGCAGCGGCGCCGAAGCGACAGTCGTCGCCACGCCGTCAGCCTTAGCCACCTACATGCTGACCGTCAGCGCAGGACAGGGTGGCTCGGTATCAAATACGGGAGGCCAATATACGGCTGGAACGCCCATCAGCATTTCGGCGACTCCTGACAGCGGTTACAGCTTCAGTGGCTGGACGGTCACCGGCGGCGCAACGCTCACCGGTGGCGCCGATGCCAACCCCGCCATATTCAACATGCCTGCAAACGCAGTGACGTTAACGGCATCGTTCAGCCCGTTGCCGCTCTATTCCGTGAATATCAGCGCCTCCGCAGGCGGGACAGTGAGTGCGGACAGGATGTCAGCGTACCCGGGGGAGACCGTCACGCTGACCATCACACCCAATGCCGGCTTCCACTTATTGTCCATCCGCGTTTACGAGACATCCTCACCTGCAACCACCATCTCCGTAAGCGGCTACTCCGGGGGGAACGGAGTTGTAATCCGTTCCTTCTCCATGCCCGCCGCCAACGTCACTGTCACAACCACATTCGAGAATCCGACCTTGCAGGATGCATGGGAAGCCGCCAAAGCCATCATCGAATCCGCCGTCTTCGTTCTGTCACAGGATGAGGCAGATAGAGAGTATCTCCACTATCGCTTAGCCGACATGATAAATGATTTGCTTCGCAATGTCATTCCCGCGCAGGCGGGAATCCCCTTCACCGTCTCGGCGTCCGACATTTTCGTATTCGACTATAACTTCCGTCCAGCACAGGCGGGAACCTCCGAAAACCGTTCCGGCACGAACGGCTCTTTCGAGTTCCGCGTCACGCCCCCCGACACCCGCTCGTCTGCCTATAACAACGGAGTCATCGTTGCCACGTCATACGATGACGTGGCAAATGAACAATTAACAATTAACAATGAACAATTAAAGGGGTGGACACAAAACGGCGTTTTGTACGTCAAAGGACTGACGCCTGGCAAACCTTGGTCTGTCTACAACTTGTACGGGCAACTGATATACGCCGGAACAGAGACGCAATGCATTGCGTCTCTACCCGGACGCGGCGTTTACATCATCCAATCCGGCAACAGCACGATAAAGGTCATGGTCTATAATTAAACGCTCATACAGGCTGCCTTATCCGGTATGACTGTCAAAAAAAGAGTTTCCCACTATGCGGCGGGAGGCTCTTTTTTGTTTTGTTTAAAAATAATTAAAAAAATATTTATTTTGCTGTGAGTTTTTCGATTTCTTTTTTGGATAAACCGGATAATTGACTTGCGGCTTCAATTGTTAATCCCATTTCCAATGCTTTCAGCGCCACAGTAACCGCTTTTTTCCGTTCACCTATCGCTTCGCCTTCCGCTTTGGAAGCGCTTAACATGCCTGATGCGGTCATGGTGTCAATTT
>Ga0099364_10014855_pt1 | contig 10316 bp, 8 predicted proteins | sample TergutTh196P3_FD_73070 | JGI IMG/M metagenome (GOLD analysis project Ga0099364, IMG submission 73070) | Microcerotermes parvus P3 segment gut microbial communities from Pointe-Noire, Republic of the Congo - Th196 P3 | ecosystem: Host-associated > Arthropoda: Insects > Digestive system > Gut ...
GCGGCATAGCTCAGTTGGCTAGAGCACTCGGTTCATACCCGTGGTGTCACTGGTTCAAATCCAGTTGCCGCTACCAAGCGCACGCGCCGCACAGCGGCGCGGGCGCAAAGCAGAAGCCGTATTAGCGCATTGCTAAAACAGCGACGGCATGGCCCGTTGGTCAAGCGGTTAAGACTCCGCCCTTTCACGGCGGCAACAGGGGTTCGAGTCCCCTACGGGTCACCAACGGCATATTAAGGCGAACTCCGGTAATCACTGTGATTGCCGGAGTTCGCCTTTTTTTAGCATTTACTAATCCTCCAATTACTAACTGCACAGTTAGTATGCAGCTTGCCGGTGAATGTGTCAAGGCCGGCAAGCGGATTTTTTTCTATACAACATTATCTAAAATCACTTCCCAATCGCCGATGCTGCCTATATCCGACATGTGGAAATAAAAGTCTTCAATGCGGACATGATACCACTTATCGTGCATAATATCGCGAATGAGCCACTTGCCCAAGTCTGTACCTTGAAGAGCAGGATCGGGTTCCCACTCCGGAGAATCATTGACGCGCATATAAATTTCATACCGCTCAATTACGTTGCCTTCAAGCCCTTCGGTTTCCATGAAGGATATTTCGCTGGAGAGGTAGTAAAAACTATGTATATCGAGGTTAAGGAGCCTGCTAAAATAATCCGGTTCCGGAATCTCGTCGCCGATGCTGTTTTGCAAATGCTGATATAATTTCTTTACACAAATATTGTTTTTGCACTCACTGCGTACTCCGCCCATGGTCATTCCATACCAGCTTTGCGCGGAAACCACTTTTGTGTCATCAATGAATAACGATGGCGTATAGATGCTGACAACACCGTCGGTGTATTCGACTTCACCGCCAAAAGCTTCGCTGATAAAACGCAAAGGCACCATTGTCCTGCCGTTTTTGATATACGGGGCAGCCTCCAATACCGATTCGGACTCATTTATCAAAGCGATGTTTCTGCCAATGGCGAGAGTAATTTCAGTGTCTGCGAGTTTTAGCATCACATTCGGTTCTTGCCAATCTACATAGCAGTCAAAGTAATTCGCTATAGCGCGCAGGGGTACAAATACCCTCCCTGATTTAGACTCCGGACGCACATCCATATAATACTTGCCCGGAATCTCCAAAGAGGACATGCCGGGGTCGTATGCCCTCTCCCGCTCGATGAAAGATTTTGGGATACTGTGAATAAGCGGTTCAGTCCGCACCTCTTGCCCGTCGATATAGATTCTTATACCGCCCCCGGCAGCTAAGGCTTGTGCGGAAAGCGTCAGTATGAGCAAAGGAACCAGCGTTATCGGGACTGCCTTTTTCATTTGAGGCTTTTTCTCCTTTGTGTTGTCTGCAATATAATATACACTATTTCCTGTCCATTGCATAGTTCCTTTGCGGTTACTGTTCAGGGGTAGCTAAAAAGCATCCGTCATTGCGGGCTTGCCCCGCAATCCCCTGCGGGTCTGATTGAAATTACGGTTTCCTGTCGCTAAATCTACCGCATACCATGTGGGATTCCGTGTCAAGCACGGAATGACGGAGGGGGTGTGAATTGTAACCCTTTGCGTGCACGTTTACGTTGATAAAAAACTTTACTTGACATGTTGGGCGGGAGTTGCTTATAATAGTTTTGTTGCTCGTGAGAGCAGCAGGCTGCGTTGGCCGTCAGACGCGAAGCGTCTACACTATTATTTTAGCCTAAGGATTCCCGTGCGGGGATAGACAAAACCCAATACCCAATTCCCTCAGCACACAAGGAGGCTTAGCTCAGCTGGTTAGAGCGCTCGCCTCACACGCGAGAGGTCTGCGGTTCAAGTCCGCAAGTCTCCACCAGGAATTTCGTAGACCGAATCTTCTGCCGGCAGGCGGTGGATTCGGTTTTTCCTAATTGGCACGTGGGATTATCAACATACATTGTCTTGTAAGTGCATTGGTTTTGTGATACTTTTAGCATATGAACACGAAGCATTTTGAGGGCATTCCGGCCCCGGTAATTGAACAGATCTACGATATGCATTTATTTATGGTATCCGTTGACTATAATAATGAAAGGGATGATAACTGTGAATGATACCGTAAAGGCTGCGTTGACCACGTACACAGATTATATCTCATCATTAGAGGGTGTCCTGCAGATCTATCTTTTTGGCTCACATGTCTATGGAACCCCACATGATTACAGCGACCTTGACCTAATGGTTATCGTTGAAGATAGCATAGACCCATTCAAGTTGGCGTTTAAAATCCAAAAAAAACTATCTGAAAGGGAAGTCGCGTTGGATTTGGCAGTAAACCGACAAGCAGCTTTCGAGGAGGCTGCAAATGAGCCAACGCTGCAGAGCATGGTCAAAGGCAAGGGGGTTTTACTATATGCAAAACAGTAATAGCATAGCCGGCTGGGTCAAATACGCAAGAAACAATCTTGAATCTGCTATCCGTGAAATGAAGGTGCAGTGTAATCCCAGGCTGCGTGCTTACGAGATAGTTTTATTCAATTGCCACCAATCGGCGGAGAAAATACTGAAAGCGTATCTGCTTTGCCACAATGCAACATATCCACAAGTACACGATTTGCAACAACTGAGGCGGATGTGCGCGCTAGTAGACATTGGCTTTGCGAACAAACGCATAGTGAGTCATTGTGCATATCTTAATACTTTCTGGAACGTGAAATACCCTGATTTCACTGTGTCTGTTGATGCAGGCCATGCATCGCGCGCCATAAATAGCGCAAAGCGTATTTACGACTTTGTTTCTGCAAAACTTGGTCTAGGAAAGCAGTATTTTACTAAGTAGCGTTACAAAGGCTTTTGGGCATAGTAAGAGAAGACTATGGCAAGACGGTGTTTTTCGGTTCGCCAATCCTCGCGGGATATTAGATGTCAACGCAGCAATATAATAACAAAAGTATAATAAAAAAAGACATAGCTATATCGAAAGGAAGGATACTATAATGGCAAGCATTAAAGTAAACACTGAAGAAATCAGAAACGTACAGGTGCTTACCCCTAGGCTGCAGAAGCTGAAGAAGGAATGGGAGGACGCCCCGCCGCAGGTCTACGTCGACGACTCGCTTATGTTCACGGAATCATGGATAGAAACGGAAGGCCTGCCGATCGACATCCGCTGGGCCAAAACCCTTGAAAAAAGGCTGCTGGAATGCCCGCTCCTTATCCGCGACGGCGAGATCATCGTCGGTTCGTTGACTAAGTTCATACGGGGCAATGGCACGCTATGCGCAATGAAACCGCACGAAATCCTCAAAATGTGCAAATCGGGAAAATTCGCCCGCAAAACAAGCGACGTGGAATCGACAAACATCGACCCCGAAGACCTCAAGAAGCTCACGGAGGACGCAGAATACTGGGTAGAGCACATGCCGAGGCTCTCTACGGTAAACACATCACTTGAGTTCGACATGGGCGCGGATGTGTTCGACCTGCTGTTTGACAAAGGCTGCGTTTTTGAAGGGCGCGGAGTCCGGTACAAGATGGACCGCGGCCTTTTCCAAAACTACAGCGCATACGGGGGCGGCGGGGCGCAGGTCAGCGCAAAGTGCATTGACAACGGCCTTAACCATATTATTGACCTATGCAAAAAAGAACGCGAGCGCATGATGACCGAGGGCGACAACGAGAACTGCCACGGCTCCGCCCAGTTCCTACGCAAATACTGGCTGCTTGAAGCCTGCATCATCTCCTGCGAGGCATTTATCAAGTATGCCCAGCGTCACGCCGACCTCGCCCGCGAGCTTGCCGCAAATGAGAAAGACGAAAAACGCAAAGCCGAGCTCAACCGTATCGCAGCTGCCTGCGAGCGCGTCCCGGCAGAGCCGCCCCGCGACTTCTTCGAGGCTGTGCAATGCTTCCGCCTTTATCATCTTGTCTGCTGGAAAGAAAGCTCCGACAGGCCGGAAGTCACAGTTGGCCGCCTGGACCAGATCCTTTACCCCTACTACAAGAAAGATAAAGAAGAAGGCAAGATAACCGCCCAGGAAGCTGCCGAGCTGCTTGGCGCGTTCTGGCTGAAAATCAGGGAATGCGAAAACCTTGTCACCATCCCCCGCGAACAGCGCGCAGCGCCCGGCTCGCTGCTCCCGAACATCACGCTCTGCGGCGTCGATGAAAATGGCGAAGACCTGACGAACGATCTCTCCTGGCTCATACTTGAAGCGATGGCCCAAGTAAAGCTTTCCGAGCCGGCTATATACGTGCGCTACAACCCCGACATGGACCCCGAGTTCGTATTGCACGCCCTGCGCTGCAACGTCGATTTCGGCGGAGGCAATCCGGCGTTTCTCAACGACTCGCTCGGCACGCAGCGCTATCTTGAGCGCGACGTGCCTATTAAGGACGCCTGTAACTGGAACGCCAGCGGATGCCTCGGCTATCATCTGGATTGCATGGAGCATGTGGGCGGAGGGCACAACATCAACCAGTTCAAGCTGCTTGAGCTTGCCCTAAACGATGGATATGACCCCAAAACAAAAAAGCAGCTGGGATTGCACACCGGCGACCCGAGGACGTTCACCAGCCTCGACCAGTTGCTTGAAGCCTACTACAAGCAGCTTGAGTATTTTGTGCCGATACTGCATAAAATCAAGGTCATAACGCTATGCACGGAAATCACCGACGGCCCGATGAGCGGATTGCGCGTGGCTATGCAGTATGAGGACTGCATCCGCGAAGGGCTCACCCCGAAAGAAGGCGGGGCGCGGTATCCCGAGGGCAGGACGTGCTGGCTCGGCAGCCGGGGCGTGGTAGATCTTGCGGACAGCCTCGCCGCTATTAAAAAGCTTGTTTACGACAAGGGCGTCGTCTCGATGGACGAGATGCTAAGCGCCTGCGCCGCCAACTGGGAGGGCTATGATGATCTCAGGCAGATGTGCTTGAATGTCCCGAAATATGGCAATGACGACGATTATGTCGATGAAATCTATGACGAGCTTTCCACAAAAGTTCCGGAAATCATGCAGCGTTGGATCGATCCGATAACAGGCAAGAAACCTATGCTTTTCATCGGCGCTGCTGCCGGCCATGTAATAGTCGGCAGGGCCATTGGCGCTATGCCGAACGGGCGCACCGCCTACAGCCCGACATGCGATGCCGCCTGCTCGGTTATGCCGGGGATGGACGTAAACGGTCCGACGGCAGCGCTCAATTCCGCTACACGAGGCCCGTATGCAAACGAATTCACAGGTTACGCGATGAACATGAAGTTCTCGAAATCCGTGCTGAACACCGATGAGAAGCTGCAAAAACTTGCATGGCTCGTCAAAGCGTTTATGAAGCGCGGCGGCTGGCACCTCCAGTTCAACATCCACAGTCGCGAAGAACTTCTCGATGCGCAGGAAAACCCCGCAGAACATAAGAACCTGCTTGTACGTGTCGGCGGCTACAGCGCATACTTCATAGACCTGCCGCGTGAGCTTCAAAATGAGATCGTGACAAGATCGATGCATGAGATGCTTTGAGGTTACTACTAAGTGCCGGCGAGGATGGCTATTTATGTTCACGCAAAGCGCAACCAAGGATGGTGGAGCGGTCGCGAGTTGGCGCAAGGATGCGCCGCCGAGCGATTGATAAATAGCCGTCCGAGCTCAAGGCACTGAACAGTACAGGAGGTATTCCAATGGCTGTAGAACAGTACTATAACATAGACGCAAACAACTTTCACAAAAGCGACGCCTATTGGGAACGTCCGCGCTTGCGGAAGCTGCTGGAAAAAGCCATGGACTACCCGATGCTTGCAGTGTGCGCGGGAGCGGGGTATGGTAAAACGCGCGCGATACATTCCTTCTTTCAGGAATACCCCGCCCACCTGACATGGCTGCAAGTCTCCGGTCGGGACAACGTGGAAACCCGCTTCTGGGAAAACTTCGCAAACGTGGTATCGCTGTCCCGCCCGGAATCCGGAGCGCGCTTTCTGAGCATCGGATTCCCGGAGACAGACGACAAGTTTGCCGAGTTTGAAGCGATAATCCGGCAAGCAGCGATGCTGCCGGGAAAATTCGTAACAGTGCTGGACGATTTCCATTTGCTGCAAAACACAGCCATACTCCGCTTCCTGAGGAAAACGGTAAGCATACTGCCAAAAAACGCGTCAGTTGTAATAATCTCGCGCACAGTGCCGGATATCGACATGATCGGCATGCTGCTACAAGAGAGGATATTCATGATCCACGAAGACACGCTATGCTTCACGGAAGACGAAATCGCAGAATACTTCAACCGCCTCGAACTCCCGGCGACAAGGCAGGAGATCCGTGACATTTACGACGACACGCACGGCTGGGCCTTCGCAATCAACCTGATAGGACGCTCGCTTCGCGACAATGCCAAGTATAAGCGAAGCGCGCTGGAAGCGGTAAAAACAAACATCTTCAAGTTCATTGAAACAGAAAAATCCCAAACCATATCCGAAACGCTGTGGCGCTTCCTGCTGCGCATATCGCTTATAGACCATCTGGCATCGGACCTGATAAACGAGCTGGCTGCTGATATAGAGCTTGTGAAAGAAATGGAACTGCTCAATGCCTACATACGCTATGACTACCACCTGAACGCATACATGATCCACCACTTATTCCTGGAATACCTGCGGCGCAATCAACACATATTGACAGATGAAGAAAAACGCGAAACCTATGAAATGGCCGGCATCTGGTGCGAAAAAAACAATTATCAGACAGATGCGCTCTCATATTACGAAAAATCAGGGAACTACGATGCAATAATGCATATCGTCTACTCATTCAATATGCAGATGCCGCAGGATATCGCAAGATACACGCTGGACATATTTGAGCGAATGCCGGAAAGCATAACATCCCAAAACCCGATGTTCCCCGCCATCAGCATAAAGCTGAAAATGAGCTTGGGACAACTGGATGAAGCGGCAGCGATGGCAAAGCAATATGCAGAATACTACGAAGCGCGCCCCGAAACCCCTGAAAGAAACCATGTTCTCGCGGGAATATACGGAGCATGGGGGCTGTTATCGATGTACACCTGCCACGATACAGACAAGTACGATTTCTACGCATACTACGAAAAGCAAGACATGTATCATAAAAAAAGCCCGCACACAAAGCCGGCCTTTTCCACAGGCAGGCCGGCAGGCGCCTGGGCGCTGCTCATCGGGACAAGCCGTGCCGGCGCTCCTGAAGAATACATAGAAGCCGTGGCAAAAGCGATGCCGTACATTTCCCGCGCCCAAAACGGTAACGCGCATGGGTTTGACGACTTGGCGCGAGGAGAGTTGTGCTATTTCCGCTGGGAGCTTGACGACGCTGAACAGTATCTGAAACGCGCGCTGGACAAAGCACAGGAAAACAACCAGCACGACATACAAAACGGGGCGCTGTTTTACCTCATGCGCATAGCCCTGTACCGCGGAGACCTTGCCGCTGCGGACAGGCTGCTGCACACCATAAAAGACTTTCTGAACGAATCGGACTACGCTATCCGATACACGGCGCATGATATTGCCTGCGGGCTATACTACATCACGCTCGAACACCTTGAAGCGGTGCCGGAATGGCTGAAAGGCGAGTTTGGCTCCTATAGGCATCCTGCGCTATTGGAAAATACGACAAACTACATAAAAGCGCGATACCATTATCATAAGCGGAAGTACGGCGACCTGCTGGCGTTTATAGAAAAAGAGCAAGATCAACAGAAAATCCTGTTTGGCAAAATCGAGCTCAAGCTGATAAAAGCGCTGTCGCTGTACCGCCTCAAACGCAAGCAGGATGCCCTCGACGCGCTGACGGAATCATATGACCTCGCAGCCCCAAACGGCATCATCACCCCGTTCATACAATATGCAAAAGACATGCGAACCCTCACCTCCGCCGCACTGAGGGACGATGCATGCTTGATCCCGAGGCAATGGCTGGAAAACATCAACCGCAAAGCATCAGCCTATGCAAAACGGCAAGCTCACATGATATCGAAATACAAGTCGGACAATCTTCTTGAAGACGGGATCACGCTGACAAAACGGGAGCTCGAAGTCCTCAAAGACCTTACCCACGGCCTTTCTCGCTCGGAAATAGCGGCAAGCCAGAACATCTCGACAAATACGGTAAAAATGATCATCAACATAATCTATGACAAATTATGCGTTAGCAGCCTAGCCGACGCCATCCGCGTCGCGGTGGAAAACAAGATAGTATAGGCTGACGCGCCGCTTGATTTGCTCCCTATCCCCAGATATCCTGGCCCTTGAACAAGCCGTAAACATCCAATGCAATATCAGGCTCAATATCCTCACCAATGCCGCTCAAAGCATCCAAAACAGCGTCCCTGCGAAAAGGGGCGCCTTTGAGCATCCTTATGTATGCCCCGGCAGCATCGCCGTCCATGGCATCGGAAAAAACCAACGCGTCAACAATACTGTCCGCCCGTATTTTCAAATTGAACTCAATCTCGCCCCAAGGGAACCTCCCGCCGAAAACATAATCAGCTTTCATATGGTCGCCATAGACCCACCCGGCTGAAGCATACTTGTCATACAGCTTTGAAATCGTACCACCGTCAAGGCTCTCATTTGAAATATGCAGCGGCTGCGCGCCGTAGACCTCCCCAAAAGCGCTGACCAGCGACGCTTTCATCCCCGGCACGTCAATCTCAGGGTTCAGCTCCCTCAAATTCACCACCCTGCTCCTCACCGACGCCACCCCCTTGGAACTGAGCTTTTCTGCCGAAGCCGACAAATACTCGCTCATTTTCGCGGTATCGACATCGACAAGGATAGTCCCATGATGATAGCAGCGTCGGTTGCGCTTATAAAAAGCATTGCCGGAAAACTTGCGGCCATCGATGCAAATATCGTTTCTGCCGGAGTTTATGGCAAAAAGGCCAAAAGGCTCAAGCGCCTTCACAATGACGGACAACTGCCTCGCGACGTCATAATCGGCCTCGCCTGCAAAAAAAGTAAAGTTAAGGTTCCCATGGTCGTGGTAAACGCACCCGCCGCCGCTAAGCCGCCTCGCCAGGACACCGCCGTCGCTGAGCAGCTTGTCTACGCGGCACTCCTTGTAAGCGTTCTGGTTCCGCCCGAGAACAACAGTCTTCGCATTCTGCCACAAGTACAAAATGCACTCGTCAAGCCGCACGCTGTCAAGCAAATACTCCTCAACCGCCAGGTTATAATAAGGATCAAAACTATCAGCAAAAAACGCCTTGGCAACATGAATCATAATCCATACTCCCGCACTACATAGTTATTTCTGTCTACCGACCGCAATATACTACGTTTTATCAAAAAGGCCGACCTCTGTATTTTGCGGAAAAATGTCGATGTCTCTATGTAGGGTTAATAAGGCATGCAAAGTATCTCATGTATATTTGTTTCAAATATCCTGCTTGCATGTGACGGCGTCATAACCACGGCGGTATCCAGACCGCGCCCGGTCCCCCCCATGCAGACGATATCGGCGCCGTAGTCGATAACCCCCGCATCGAGAGCCATGCAGCCTATCTCCACAGCAACCTTTATGCCTTGGCTGAGCATACGCAGAGTATTAGCCATGATTTCCGCAGGATAAACCCCGCTGAACTTTGAACTCATGCCCCGCTCCACGCCGGACAAGGCATGGGCGGCAGTCACAAGTCGGGCGCCATGGCCAAGCATAGCTTCGCGGTGCTCGTCCTTCAGCGAGTTCTTCCCCGGCTCTCTGGAACCAAAAGCGTGGGTCACAATCACGATTTTGCCCTCAAACCCCATTTCCTTGGCAATCTCGCATAATCGCATCCCCGAGTTGCCCTCTGTAGTGGAGGAAACGATAGACGTATTCAAAAGCATGGCCCTCTCCACAGCGATGCAGCAGGCATCGTCCGTATTAACAGCCCCCGGCTTTAAGAAAACTTTCATAGGGTATATACGCTCCTTTACAATAAAATCAAATAACAATATACACAAGATCCGAACCAAATCTCGATCGGGTAGGGGCTTGTCCATCCTGCACTGTATGCAAATGCCTAGCCAGGACGGGACGGGCAAGCCCGTCCCCTACGGTGGGTTTGTGTAAATAGCCAGTATGCGTCAGATTGTCGGACGGTCTGGGACGTCGAGGACGCCGTTCCCTGCGAGGGTTTGTGCATTTTGCTTCACTTCCCTCGTTGGATTATCGCACATTCCTGCGCCAAATTCAACCGCTTAATGTTTCGGGGCAGGGCAATCGCATAAAACATTTTCACACACTGAGCAGACCATCCGCGTCGCACTGCCCCGCAAAACCTCTGCAAACCTCCAGTCTTTTGCTCCCCACCCTCCCTGCAGTGCGACGCT
>Ga0099364_10014856_pt1 | contig 10316 bp, 14 predicted proteins | sample TergutTh196P3_FD_73070 | JGI IMG/M metagenome (GOLD analysis project Ga0099364, IMG submission 73070) | Microcerotermes parvus P3 segment gut microbial communities from Pointe-Noire, Republic of the Congo - Th196 P3 | ecosystem: Host-associated > Arthropoda: Insects > Digestive system > Gut ...
ACGCCGCGTGTCTTCGCAGGCAACCAGGGCAGCAGTTTTAAGGATTTCCACTGCCCTGAAGCTTATATCACCCAAATTTCCAATGGGTGTGCCGATAATATACAGTGTCGCCACAATTATAATTTACCATTTTTTTGGCGGCTGTGATAGTTATGCAGGGCTTAGTACAGATATTAGCATTTTTAATTATTGGCTGTGTACTCTTATGGTTTGGCTATAACCTTTTAATTGAGCAATGGGCCCGTATTCGCAGAAGCTCCGATATGTGGAAAAAAGAACCGGCAATGGCGAATTCAAGCGGCAGGGGGCGGCAGCAATGGCTGGAAAAGGAAACACAAACTCCCTCTCCCGGCGACCCGCAATTTTGCCCTATCTGTTTATCAAAACTCAACAAGGACGAATTAGTGCAGACTCTGGCATTTCCTTCCCTGACCGGGGGAAAAGACCGCCTGATGCATATCCGGGGCTGTATTTACTGTATTGGCGGAAAACTGATGAGATATTGCCCCGTTTGCCAAAAATCCCTCGAAAAAGACGAAATTTTAGTAGCGCGGATGTTTGATCGTAAAAACCGCCGCAGCCATGTCCATGTCCTTGGCTGCAACAAATGCAGACGGCTCGGAATCTGATGGTTTACATAGTATTCCATTACTAATGGAATATATATTTCATTAGTAATGGAATAAATATTTCATTACTATTGAAATAATATCAGATATACTCTATAATGAGTACATGAAGTTATCGGATATTGTAGAAACACATGATCAGCATAAAACTCTTCTTTTTGAACAAGATTCCGGGCTAGAACGGTCTATATTGAGAGATTTGCCGGATATACAAACCCATGCCCTGGTTGTGAGCGGTATCCGGCGCTGCGGGAAAAGCACCCTGCTCCGCCAATTTGTAAAGAAACTGGGCAGGGATTTTTTTTATTTACATTTTGATGACATTCGTCTTGCACAATTCTCCCGTACCGATTATGCCTTGTTGGATCAAGCGATAGCAGATTCCGGAATTTCCCTGCTTTTTTTTGATGAAATGCAATCGGCGGAACATTGGGAATTGTACATCAGACAGAAGTTGGAAGAAGGGTATCAGATTATTCTCACCGGTTCCAATGCTTCTTTGTTGAGCAGTGAGTTGGGAACACGGCTTACGGGGCGGCATATTACCAAAGAGCTTTTTCCGTTTTCATATCAGGAATTTTGCTTGTTTTACGGTCTTCAGGCTGGAAAAAAATCTCTGGAATCATACCTGGAAAAGGGAGGTTTTCCCGAATATCTTAAGACCGGCAATACGGAAATTTTAACCCAGCTTCAGTCTGATATACTGTACCGTGACATTGCGGTACGGCATAGTGTGCGGGATGTATCGTCCCTGCGGCGGCTGTATGTGTACCTGGCATCAAACCCAGGTCAGAAAGTTTCTCCCAGCAAGCTCAGGCAAGTTGCCGGGGTCAAGTCGCCGACCACCGTACTGGAATACTTTTCTTTTTTTGAATCAGCCTATCTCATTCATTTATTGCCCTGCTTTGCCTGGTCGGTTAAGGCGCAAAGCCTTGCCCCCAAAAAAATTTATATTGCCGATCCAGGGATAATCAAAACAAGCTCGCTTTCGTTTTCTCCCAATTATGGCGCATTGCTTGAAAATTTTGTGTACAACACTTTGCGGCTCAATACTACAGATATGTTTTATTATACCAGCAAGAACGGACATGAATGTGATTTTGTCCTCTGTCCCCATGAGCAGCCGCAGTGTATTCAAGTTTGCTGGGAACTGTCTGCAGAAAACCAGGATCGGGAAATAACCGGCCTGCTTAAAGCCATTGATTTTTTTAACCTGGACAATGGTACCATTCTGACATTTGATACCAAAGACCTCATCCTGACTGCGGGGAAGGAAATAACGGTAATACCGGCATGGGAATGGGCGATGGGGAATAATGTCAGTCTTGGCAAGAAACCGGAATTTCCTGCATAATTCCAGATATGAAAATAAAAAATTTATTTTTGTTATTGTTGACAGGTGTCATGTTTATATCTGTAATGTGCAGTTGCAAGATGTCTTCCGGCGGCAATAACGGTATTAGTTATATTGAAAGTACCGATGCCATTGCCAATCCGGGCCGCGGCTGGCATTATCCTTTTGAAGTACTGCTGCCTAAATCCAATGAAAGTGTTCTGCAGTGGCATCTTCATGCCATAGCAAACAATAGCGATACATATAAAATCTTTCAATTACGGGTAAACTTGGTGCGCTTTTCCGCCGCAGGGGCACAAGCGTATTTGGCACATCATGAAACACAACTGATAAAAATTGACGGTCTTGAAGGAACAACCGATGCCGAGTTAACGCAACATGCACTTGATAGTTTAGAGCAATATTTCATTACTGCCAGAACGCATAAGGTAGGGCTCATCGTGCGCTTTGGCTATCTTTGGCCGTGGGACGAAATTAATTTGCATATAAGAGTCGAACCTGATGATTTTAACCTTATTCTGCACCATATCGAACAGTTAAGTGAGATAATAAATCAATATCCCGATGTGATTCTTTCCATCGAGAGCGGTATGCTTGGCCAATGGGGAGAGCAGCACAGCACACAGCTTGCTTTGGGTTGGTGCGGAACCTGTGCCAGTTGTGCGGCAAAAAATTATTATAACTGCGCAGACAGAATTGCAGGTGACCAACGCGCCCGTCAAAACTTTTTTCACGTCATTGACAAATGGCTTGCTACCACAAGAAATTATTTACCTGATCTAACCATCAATGTACGTCGTCCGGGAATTTTCGTGGGGTGGTATAACCTGCGTTATGGAACGACTTATACTTCCAACAACATCCACCAGATTCCGCAGTCAAAACCAGGCACAGATGAGTATAGAATAGGGGTTTGGAATGATTCCTATTTAGCCAATGAAACAGATTCCGGAACATATTCGGCAAGAGATGCAATGTACTATGCCGACATCCGCACAGAATCACTTGCCTGGCTTGAAAGACAGGGCCGCCATACCTATTTTGGCGGTGAATATGGCTGGACTGATTTAGACACGCATTACCACAAAATTGCACATATGGAAAATGAAGCTAAGCTTACGCATACAACATACTTGCGGGGCCCTGTGTGGATGGGAGGACTGCTGGAATATTGGAGGGATAACACATACTCCGGCTCGGACTCTGTTTATCGCGGCAAAACAACAGAATTACAATTTATTGAAAATCGTTTGGGATACCGTTTTGTGATTAGAAGATCTCAACTAAGCTCTGCTCCAAAAGCTGGTGGAAATTTAAATCTAAGCGGAGTGATCGAAAACGTTGGTTTTGCACCGATGCTTTTTTCGGCAAGCGCATCGGTATTGTTGGTGAGCGGAGAAACTTCATTTGAGTTTCCCGTTGAGTTGGATTTAAATTCAGACAGTCTCGATATTGCTGTTTCCAGGGAGTACAATATTACCATCAATCTTCCAGAGACGATTGAAAGCGGCAGCTATGATGTGTATTTAAAATTCACCAGCGACAAAAACGGCGAGCCTATTGCTCTTGCAAATATAGCCATGTACGACAGCGCTCTTAAGGCAAATAAAATTGGTTCTATTAACATAAATGGCACTTGAGCTGTATGTATTGTTACTAAAACATTCTAAGTTTACTCCGTGCTCCAAAGTGGTACAGAGTAATATTGGGCAACGTGCATAGTTACATACTCAATCGGTACAGTGCGTATTGGTTAAGCGAAACGCCTTCTTTTTCAGCCTCCGTGGCAAGCTGTGCATGCAGGGTTTTGGGGATACGGAGAACGAATTTACCGCTGTATTGGCTGTCATCTATTGGCAGCGGAACGGGGAAGCCGCCTTCTAGTTTGCACTCTATCCAGCCTTCCATTGCTTCTTGGATATTTTCAAACGCTTCTATATAGGTTTCACCATCGCTCATACAGCCGTCAAACTCTTTTACGGTAGCGAAATAATAAGAACCGGATTCATCGGTAATATGCTGGATAACGATGTGGTACGACAATTTAAGGTAATCTTTTACATTCATGGCTATTCTCCTATTCGTTCAAGTATGGCGGTGACATACACTTTTTTTACTGTTTCTCTCTTTGCAATCGAAATAACATCTCCGGTTTCATTTACAAAATGGCAATGCGATCCTCTTTGCCGATCAAAGCGATATCCTTTGGCTTCAAGGACTCTGTGAGCTTCTTGATACCTGATACCATTAGGCTGGTTTTTCATTTTCTGAATGAGTTTCTCAATGCTTGCCATGCTTTAATGATACTATATATAGTATCACTTTTTCAAGCAGCTTTTAAACGATTACAGTCTCCTTTTAATTTTTTCCCGGTTTGATATTCTGTAATTCGACAAGCTCGTCTATCTGCCGCAGCACAAAATCCTGAAATTCCGGGTACAGTTCGCTGAACAGGCTGGCCATCCGCTCCATTCTTTCTTCCGAGCTATCGTTGAACATGCGCCCTTCCCCGGTCAGCAGCCAGTGTTTGTTGACGGAAAAAGCGCTGGAAATAAGGTGGATGAGGCGATTATTTACTTCTTTTTGTCCAGTTTCAATCTCAGATAAATAACCGTTAGATACATATATCGCTTTGGCAAATTCTCGTTGTGATTTGTTCAGGATATTTCGTATTTCTTTAATTCGATTATTAACTGTCATAAGTCGTTTCTAATGAGAATATAATAGTTTTGCTCGCCTATCAAGCAAATAATTAAAAAAAATGAGGGAATTTTTAGTTTTTTTGTTGACACAATGTTCATATCATGGTATTATTTGTTCATATATGAGCATTTCAAGTAGTTCAAAGCTGGAACAACTACAGTTTTCTTTCCCCAAGCTAACAGAAGCCAACCAGCAATTTATCTTGGGTATTGCCACCGGGCTGAAGTATTTACAAGGCAAGTATGAGGAAGCTTCCGGAGTGGGGAAAAAGTATTCTGCGCCATGGCTGAAGTTGAAGGAGATTTAATAAATTTCGTTTGCTAAACGTTATGTGCCATATGCGAATTTAATGGAAAAAAATATCCAAGTAAAATTGGATTAAATTAAACAGGAGGAAAAATGAATAAAAGAAAAAAAGTTATCTTTGGATTTTTTTTGTTTTTTATCACGGGAAACATGCTTTATGCACAATCTGTTGTTTCACTTGATGAAGCTATTCAGGAAGGAGCTGCGGAAATTCAGGATAAGTTGGAACAAGGGGTAAAAGTGGCTGTACTAAACTTTATATCCCCAACTCAGCGGTTTTCAGACTATGTTCTGGATGAAATGATGACAATTTTTGTTAGATATGGAAAGATTACAGTCGTTGATCGAGCAAACCTTGAGCTAATACAACAAGAAATGAATTTTCAAATGTCTGGCGAAGTTAGCGATGATTCCGCACGAGCTATCGGCAGGTTATTGGGTGCACAATCAATTGTTTCCGGCTCAATCGAAGACCTTGACACTCATTACCGAATTCGTTTTCGGGCAATTGATGTTGAAAGCGCGGCAATTCAAGCTTTAGTGTCAATAAATGTACGAAAGGACAGCCAGATTGCAACACTGATGGAGCAGAGGTCCAGCCCGCTTGGTAGAGCAGGGGCTAATTTTGGTTACGGAGCTCTAAATATAGTATTTGGTCTTGGCTCTTACTTACAAGGCGATGTTGGCGGAGGCATTATTGTAACCAGCGGTTATGCATTATCTTTAGGACTTATTATATGGGAATTGGTAGGGTTAAAATATGAAGATGCCCTGGCAGGAATACCAGGCACAATAGGTCTTGGGATAGCAGGAGGAACATTGGTTTTTGGTTTTGTAAGACCATTTATATACAATAGAACCCCAAGACTAGCAATGTTCATGGATAATTTTGATATTGTTGCTGTTTCTAATGAACAAAGTTCAAATTCTCTGAGAATAACTTATACACACAGGTTTTAGTGCAAGGAGGAATTAAATGAAATGTAAATTTACAATGTTTTTGGCATTGCTTTTATTACTTGTATCTAGCTGCAAAGATTTTTGGCATCCTGAAGGGCCAGATAAAGGTAATGAGAACGGTAATCCATTCAAAGGAACTTGGATTGGATTGACTACATCCTGGACTGTAGTTTTTGATGATGTTACGTATGATTTATATGCTCCTGGTGCTGGACCACCAAGGTCTTCCGGTAACTACACCTATTCCGGAAATTCGGCAATATTAACTGATATTCAAACGTGGGGGGAGCCTAATGACCCAAAAGGTACTGCAGATGCAGTAATTTCCAATGGTATATTAACAATGACAACAACAGATGGGAATAACGCGTATGGCATTAACGGTACATATCAAAAACCATAACTGGATTAAATACAAACGCAGCATAACAATCGGTATAAATACTATGCTGGAGCCTTTTATTAGCTTCCGAAATTTTTTAATACAGTAAAATTCTCAGACAATGTAATTCCTGATTGCTTCTTCAACAGCGGAGTTAAGTGATTTGCCGTGGGATAATGAGTAAACAGCAAGCTGCCTGTGAAGAGCGGGCTCAATACGCACATTAAAAGAGCCTTTGTAGGCTTTTTCCGGTTCTTTGCCTAATTCGGCGCAGGTTTCGATGTATTCATCTACAGCCTATCTGTCACCCACCCCCAGCTTTATTCCGTTTCACGTCATATGTTCAAGAGAGTAGATTAGAACAGCAATAAATTTGGTATAAAATGAAAATCTGACTTATTATACGTAATTAAGGTATGATTTATATTAAGCGCGGTTGCCGCAATTAAGGCATCTTGTATCTGTAAATTATGGCTTTTGGCATATTTTTCTATCAGGTCTTGGCTTGTTCTTGAAATATCATCGTTTAAATGAATTATTGATATTTTTTAAAAAGCTTTTTTTATATGTTGTATTTCAAGTTTGTTATGAGCTCCAATCATTAATTCCATCATAGTGATGGTAGACATCAAAAGTTCTACTGTTTCTTCGTTTACGAGGAAATTATAGACACCTTCTTCTCCACGGAGGTAATCAATAAATACACAAGTGTCCACTAAAAAACTTGTTTTTGTCTCCATGCCTTTTGCCTTATTTTATCAAGGGTTATATCCCGATCTTTCCATAGGCCAAAGACAGAATCGATGGGTATCTCTCCACTTGTGGTTTTTTCAGTATTGTTTAGCAGTTCTTCAATTTTATGAAATAATACAATTTTTTCATTGTCTCCAAGAGCATTGACATCCGTCATGATCCTGTCGATTTGTACAGTATTTGTCATGATGTCTCCTTAATTTTAGAAGCATATAAAATACACATGTTTTTTTCAAGGCCCATTCTTACTCCCCACTCCCCTTTCCCGGTTAAACAATGACAGTCACCTTTTCTTCGTTCCAAAGAAACAAGACATTACGTACAATATAGGTTTTAAAACGGTGCCTGGCACCATACGTGCTACTGGTGGTGACAGACCTTTTATTTTTTTATTTCCCGGTATAAATTTTCATGAGAACCTAAAGCAAGAAGTATTAGCATTTTTTCAGATTCTTTATATTTGTAGGCAAGCAGCGTAAGTTGGTGTCATTGACTATCCAAATTGGTACGGGATTGGGTTTTCAGTTTTTGCTTCTTCCAGCGAAACCAGAATATCTTTGATAAAACTATAGGGAAGATCGGGATTTTCTTCAGCAATCCTGCCGATTTTAACCCAGTGTTCAATCTGTTTGGGAATGGAGCGTGAAAACACCGCAGCATATGTATCTGCTGCCGCAACTACTTCTCTTGAAAGTTTGACTGTTCTGCTATTAACCATATGTAAGGTTCTTTTTAGTCACTTTTGGTATTCTTTAGTATCAATATGACGATAAATGAATTTTTTGTCAATCGGTGCCTGGCACCTTTTCCATTGACTTCCTTTTTAAAACAGGGGTATAATTAAGTAGGTATAAATTATGGTTCGTTTTATATGGGATGAAACAAAGAACCTTGCTAACTTAAAAAAGCATGGGGTTGATTTTAATGATGCAGTTCGTGCCTGGTATGACCCCGACAGACTCGATTTTTTTGATGAAAAACACAGTACAGATGGTGAAATCCGCTGGAACTTTCTTGGTTCTGCATCAGGTACAATTTTATTTGTTGTAGAAACAGAACCCGATAAAGATACCGTGCGGTTAATTTCCGCCCGGAAGGCATTAAAACATGAACAGGAGGCATATTATGGCAATCGTTACAAGAACACTTGATGATTTACCCCCCATTGATGAAGAACGCATGAGGAAATTAAAAGAATTGCGAGATGAAGATATTGATCTCTCCGATATGCCCGCTTTGTCACAGGAACAACTTGCCAGGTTTGTCCCTGCAAAACTGCTTAACCGTTCTCTTTACCGTCCAGTAAAAATTCCGGTAAAAATTAATTACGATGCCGATGTTCTTGAATGGTTCAGAGCTTTTGGAAAAGGATACCAAACGAGAATAAATGCAGCTCTACGGGAATATATGCTGACTCACACCATGGATCATGGCATTTTGGGCAGGACGGAATAATTATCTGCGCATTATATAATTCAGGTGACACAACCAAGGTTTGAAAGAAAAGTCAAAAGATCAGAATCTACCTACGCTATATATGGTGTATATAATGCCGATGTACACTATATAGATTGAGTGTCTGTCACCTATTTTTTTCTGATCCTCTTGCATTTGGTTTAACATTTGCCGATAATATATAAAAGTCGGTATTATTTTCCGGCCTTTTACATCATTGGGAGGCGAATTAATGAGCTTGTCAATTAAAGATATCGCGGGAGTGTTAAAACTGGATACACAGGTGGTTGAGCGGCTTGCTAAATACCTGTATCCCAACAAGGTTCTGCTGACCCGTGACGAAGCGCTTGTTTTACGGGATTATTATTATAAGTTCGGGGGAGGGCCGGCAGGCATTGAGGTTGGGCCGTATAATGAATGGATGAAACTTGAGCGTATGAGGGCCTTGATCAGGGCCAGGCTTGAGGCTATCGAAGAAAAACAGAGCGCATGTGTTACCAAGCTTAACGCTCTTTCCGGGACTTACCCCGCTACTAACGAGATGCTGCCAATTAAATTACCGCCCCGATCGCATGATGCTACAGGGCTGTTAAAATTCCCCATTTCCAAAACGGTTACTGCAAAACCTGTTGTGAGCAAGGAAAGAAGGTCGGGCATATTCTCCGGGCTGCCCGTAAGAAATTAGCACGCTAATGAGCGCGCTCATTAGCGTGTATTTGCCGGTTTAAAAACGATCTTACAGAAGTGTCAAAAATTTAAAATTGATGTCATATCAGGTATTGAGGATATAAGGGGCATTGTTTCAATGTTTCTTGCTCCTTGTTTGATAAGTTCATACCGGACTTTGGCTAAAGGCATATCTACATTATCTGTTGATACCTGAATACTGTATTGTGCGTACTTTGATCCGGGAATAATGGTTGGTTCATCAGCATAGAGGTTGTTTTTTAACAGAAATGCCTTTGCAATGTCTGCTTTTTCCGACGGCATATTAAATATCAGCATAACTTTACTTTCGGCATTGATTGAACCATACAGATTAACAATAAACATCTCCAGAAGTTCTCTTTTACCTGTATTGTTTAAAATTGACTGATTAATCCATATACCTGCTTCAGATCGGTATACTTCATCAATTATTTTTAGCCCGTAATTTTTTATTGAGCTGCCGGACTGGGTTATTTCAAGCCCTATATCCGCACTCCCGTTTTTGATTTTTGCTTCGGTTTTTCCCCATGTTTCATAGACGACTATCCCTTTTTCAATTTTTGGCGGAGTTTTATATTTCTGCACAGACCATGCTGCCGCTTGGTTTTTTAACCCCGCAGCCGCCATGTTATTTTGAATCCAGTTAAGAGCCATATACGGAAGTTCAGAAACTACGGTAATTATTTCATTGCCTTTTCCAAAAAATGCCTTTAAAAACTCTTCTGTCGTTCCTTCTTTTATGGAATCATTAACGATACCTACAAGCCGTACGCCTCCTCTTTTCAAAGAAAGGACTTTAAGCAGCTTAATATTTAATTTATATTCCATTTGCAGTTCAAGCCTTCTTTCTTCAATCCAGTCATCTCCCGCAATGGCAACATCAATTTCGTCTAATAAAAGCTGGGTGCCGAATTCCTGCGGCCTCCCGTCCCATCCCAGCAGGAACTTAATCATGGGAAAAGATGTCGGCCCTCCTGTTTCATACCCGGCAGTTGAAAATCCTGAATTTTCAAGAAAGACCTTAAGATTTCCGCCCCGTGTAGAATTTGCAAGCGACCCGGCGGGC
>Ga0099364_10014857_pt1 | contig 10316 bp, 10 predicted proteins | sample TergutTh196P3_FD_73070 | JGI IMG/M metagenome (GOLD analysis project Ga0099364, IMG submission 73070) | Microcerotermes parvus P3 segment gut microbial communities from Pointe-Noire, Republic of the Congo - Th196 P3 | ecosystem: Host-associated > Arthropoda: Insects > Digestive system > Gut ...
TCTATTGTTACAATAACTCTTTTTTTCTGCGGAATGGAAACCGGTTTATCGGGGATGAATTGCCCGTTATCAAAAACGCCTGTTACAACCAACATGACAACCTCCAAGTGTTTTGCAAAATGATTCTACTCGCTCTTTTTACACTATTGCAAACCGGTGTCAATCATCTTTTTGCAGCGCGGACAAGTTCAACATGGACGGAACAGTATTATGTCAATTAAAAATTGGAGAGGTTGCCGTATTTCCTTGCACGGTATAAACGCCGGACTGCGTCCGGCAAAGGCGCTAAGGGGAAATAGTCAAATTCCCCCTTAGCAATCCCCCTTGACCGCCTCAGACGCCGACGGAGGCTTGCGCGCGTATTCTCTCGCATCGCGCTAATGCGCGAATTGCGAGTGACGCTGCGTAGCGGTGTCCTTCGGACGATTTGGGGTCTGGTTGGAAGCCTGAATTTTTGGTAATGAGTTGGAGTATATTTGAAGCAGATACGATTGCCGGATGCTGTAAGTTAAAATTTTCCTCTCCATTGCAGGTATTGTTTGAAACTATGGTTTTGTTGATAAATATTTTTTGAGACCTTAAAATGTCATAGAGCTAAAAAGTGTTGCATTTTTTGTAATAGAATGAATAGTATGTATGTGTTGAGGATATTATTTTTGCAGAGTACGAAAAAATACCTATATTTGTGAGTTATGCGAAATAAAACGCAAAAGGTCTTGAATAATTACTTTAAGAATAGTAAAATATATGTATGGAAAAGGCTAATATACATGATATCACTCTGGATGAAGAAGATTCTACTCTTTTTGAGTATAAAGGTGATTTTTTATTAAAAGGCAAAGCAATAAAATACTCTATTCTACCAAAATTAAACATAATTATGGAAGAAACATTATCTCGAATTAGAAAAATTTATGAAATTGAAGTATTCAATCAAAATTCAATAATACATTCGGCACCAAGTTTTAGAGAAAATAGACAAAATGAATTAAAAGTAGATTATACATTTGCTTTTTTTGGATTAGGAGGTTCAAGATTACCTATCTGGAAAGGAATTAAAAGAGTAGACAATAAACCTTCAAAAATTATTCCCTATGTAATTGGGTATTTATTTGATAAGAATGGACTAATGGTTATTTTTCACCCGCTTAGATACCGACTAAAATACACAAGTAAAACAAATGATTTGTTTTTTGATTTTTTATTAAAAAATATGAATTATATACAAACAATACAATCGCTTTCAAAAATGTCACCATCTATTTATCTCAATAAAGAAGGTAAAATAATCAAGCCATTTAATGAAATTATTAAAGGGTATAAAGAGCAAAATTTTTATGATTTAAGATTTACTAGGATAATTAAATCTCCTATTAATTATCATGATATAAATTCATTAATTATGTCTTTTGTTATCTTTTTTCCAATATATTATTCAATGATTGAAATAGCGCAAAATAAAAAGTATACATTTAAAGATATTGTATCTAAACTTAATTATAATAACTTATTTAACGATTATATAAATATTGAAAAAAATAAAATGGAAGATTTGAACAGAAATGTCTCAATAAATATTGATGAAACAAAATTTATTAAAACTGGAATGAGATGGCAAATATTTGAAAGAGATAATTTTCAATGTGTTGCTTGTGGAAAAACAGCACATGACGGAATAATTTTACATATAGATCATATTGTTCCAAAATCAAAAGGTGGAAAAAATATAATGGATAATTATCAAACTTTGTGTCATCAATGTAATATTGGCAAAAGTAATAAAAGTGATAAAAATTTAAGAAAATAATTGTATAGCGTTTTACTTCGCATAACAGGTCTGTTATATACTTCAAATATATTTTAGGCCTCCAACCATGCCCCAAATCGTCCGCCGCTACACGGCGGACTCCACTACGCACGTCACCCGCAGTCCGTGTGAAACACGGCGCGCTGTGCCAGGCTTTGCGTGGAGAGAATACGCGCGCAAGGCCGTCTGCCGACTGAAGACCGGCGGGGTTTGTTAAGGCCGACGCTTTTTGCGACCTCCTGTCGCGCGTCGGCATTGAGACATCCTGTCTGGCAGCCGACGCTTTTTGCGACCTCCTGTCGCGCGTCGGCATTGAGACATCCTGTCTGGCAGCCAACGCTTTTTGCGACCTCCTGTCGCGCGTTGGCATTGAGACATCCTGTCTGGCAGGGGTTTTGGACAATCCCCTTGACGCCTTTGTTGGGTATTTCTAAAATACCCTGTTTTAATAAAAACACCTCAAAATAAACTTGACTATTATATAGTTTTTAAATACATTCATACCGTGGTTTTAAATAACCATAAAGGCATATTGATAAGCTATGGAAATCATCATCGAGTTTAACGAAGCAGCGTTTCGGCATGGTGTAAGCAAGGAGTAACCAAAATGAAAATGACTGAACAAGAAGCCTTGGAATTAGATGAGATTTTGACTAATACCGATCTAAAACTTGGTACTAACGGAACGGGTTTTCTAAGCCAAAGAGAAGCTCGCCTTATGGGATTGGATAATTTGTCCATCAACTATCTGATGACTAAAGCCGCAGCGGATCACAAAACACCAGCAGAAATCATCGGCGAAATGATACGGGAACGGATTAGTAACGCGGTATAAAAAAATCCCCTAACCCAAAAGTCCCTTCTTTTTCAAAAGCGGAAGCGGACTTATGATGTGCTTTTTGAACCACTTGCCTGCATCAAGTCCAAATGCAAGCCCCATAAGTTCGGTGAAGTAAGATACCGGCAGCGCATTTTTACCCTGCCTTGACTCAAGGTTTGCCTGGCACAAACCGCAGGCCGTTACGATCATGTCGGCGCGAACTTCTGCGGCATAGTCCGAAATTTTGCCGGTCAATTCGCAGACCATATCAGTATCTGTAAACGAGCCGGAGCCTCCGCAGCAATCTACCTTGCCGCTCCAGTCTAATGTTTCGGCGCCCATAGCTTCAAGCAGTTTGTCCAAAAGCACGGGATTTTCGGTATCGTCAAAACCGGTAAGTTCGCGCGGCCTCACAAGGAAGCATCCGTAATAAGAAACAAGGCGCAAGCCTGTAAGCGGTTTGACCGTGAGTTTTTTCACAGCCTCAAGGCCTGCATCGTTTATTATTATATCAAGAATATGTCTTACATCATAAGAAGCATTATATTGCACATCGGCAAGTTCGCTCATTTCGTCTTTCGAAAATGAAGCGCTCTTGACGCTCACATAAGTATCCCTCATGCGGACATAACAGGCAGGACAGATTGCGGCCATGGGCAGGCCGTCCTTTTCGGCTATGGCAAGATTTCTTCCGGTGAGCGAAAGCGATAATTCATGGCTCACGGAATGCGCCGACGAGGCGCCGCAGCAATTCCAGCCTTGCATCTCTTCAAGTTCAATGCCCAAAGAGGCGCATACGGCAATTGCCGAAGCGTTATATTCGCCGGCGGTCGTTTTACCTGCACAGCCCGGATAAAAGGCATACTTCAATTTGTTCACATCCTGCTTTTCTCAAAAATTTTTCTGATTTCTTTTATTTCCTTGAGGCGGTGCGGCAATAGCGCAAGTTTCCCCTTCATAATCATAGAAGCCCCAAGAAACATATCGCTGAAAAAATCCTTCATTGCTAATTTGAGTTTTAGCATAAGGCCAAGTTCAAACAGGAGTCCGTTATTTTTTATGTTGTCCAAAAATATTCCATGAAACGACGCCGATATGTTCTTTGTCTTCGCAGAGTCAAAGGCCTTCCATTTGAGTTTATCAATAACAGCCGGTATATTAATTTTATTCGGACAGCGGCTATAACAGGTCTGGCAGCCCAAACATTTCCATATCGCGCCGCAGTCCAAAAGGGCGCCGGTTTCTCCAAGTTGTACCATGCGCATCATGGCATGAGGAAATACATCCATTTTATCGGCAACAGGACACCCAAGCGTACAGGTCATGCATTGATAGCAGAGATTGGCGCGAAGTTCCCCCAATGAGGCTGCGGCCGATGCCGCAGGGTTCGTAATTTTATATACAGCCGGTTTCGCCATCAGTTGCCTATACTTTCAAGTTCGTTTTCCCTGAATTCCGTAACCGGCAGGGGTTCATCCGGGCTCCTGCCCGCCTCATAGTCAAAAGCCGCCTGTACCCTGTCGCCAGAAAATCCAAACAGGCTGAAAACAGAAATACCGTTCGGGCAAGCCTCTTCGCAAACGCCGCAGCCGACACATGAGGCCGACATGTGGTTAAGCCTTGTCAAATGAAACAGCAAGCGGCCCTCGGGCAGCGCTACGGCTCCGTGTTTGCCTGACCATGATATATAGTTGTCGGCTTTCCATTCAAAGGTAGGCGAATCAAAAAGACATTCGCGGCAAAAACATACGGGACATACGTTCCTGCAATTATGACAGTTTATGCACGAGGCCAGAACTTCGCTCAGCTTATCGAATCCGTATATTTCTGTTTTGTACCTTGCAAACACTTCCTCTCGTTTTGCGATTCTTTCTTTTTTGATGGCGGCAATAGCGTTTTCGTGTTTCTTCAGTTGTTCTTCAGTGGCCTCAGTTCCCTCAAGCGAAGCAAGAAAAGCGTTTCCATTTTCTGAGTTGCCGCGCAGAATTATGAGGCCGTCATCATCAAGGCCTGCCATGCCTATCGAAATATCGGTATTCAAAGGTTCGGGATGCTCGCAGATAAGGCAGGCCTCCCTTATTGGAAGGTCAGGCTGATACAAAAAGCGTCTTACCGGGTAGGCGCCGAAACAGTCAAAACCTATTGTGATCAAATTTTCGGGCGAGGCTTGATTGAGTTTCACAAGTTCGACAAGCGCCCTCGCCTCGCAGGAGCGCAGAAGCGCTCCTATTTTACGGTCGCTTGGCGGCGAAGCCTTCTTCGTAATATCAGAAACAACGCTCGCCATGTTTATATTCATAAAATCCCATGACAGGTTTGCGCCGTCAAACGTTTCGGGAGAACGCGCCAGAACCGCCGTTACTTTTTTGTTTTTTTCAAGAGGTACTGCCACGGCATGGAGGAGACCTTTCTCGATAGCGTTTTTTAAAATGCTCTTGACGGCCTCGCTGCGGCGAAATTCAACAGAACCTTCATTGGCAAACGCTTTAGTATCAAAAACAAGATTCATATTTTCGCACCTCTATAAAAGAGCAACATTTGCCTTTACAAGGCTCGGCCCCATTTTTCTTATTGTTTCTGTAAAATCAGTCATTACATCGGCAAACTTTTTACCCTCGGCGGCGCTTATCCAGTTTACCTGAACGCGCTCATGTTCCAGCCCAAGAGTATCCATAATTGTTTTCAGTATATGCATCCTGCGCCTTGCCCTGTAGTTGCCCGATATATAATGACAATCACCGGGCTTGCACCCGCCTATGATTACGCCGTCTGCGCCTGACAGAAAAGCCCTGAGTACATAGACCTGGTCAACGGCCCCGCTGCACATTACGCGTATAGGACGGACATTGGCCGGGTATTGAATGCGCATCGTACCTGCAAGGTCGGCCGCCGTGGCCGTACACCAATTGCAGAGAAAGGCAATAATTACCGGTTCAAAATCTTTTTCTGACATCTAAGCCTCCTTAGACGGATTCAATTATTAAGCACAAAAATTATTCTTTCTGTCAATTACTTTTTTACATTCTAATGCGGCCTTCGATTGATTTGACTATGGTAGCCGAATCGGCATATTCCAAGTCGGCGCCTACAGGAAGTCCGCGTGCAATGCGCGACACCGTAATAGCCATCGGCGTTATTATTCCGGCAAGATAGAGCGACGTGGCATCGCCCTCTATTGTAGGGTTAAGGGCAAGGATCAGCTCAAAGGGGCTGACATCCGCACATCGCTTTATAAGTTCACGGATATTGAGTTCATCAGGACCTACGCCGTCAAGCGGAGAAATAAGGCCGCCTAAGACATGGTAATATCCGCCAAAACCGCCGGCAGATTCTATTGTTATAACATCCCTTGCATTTTCCACTACGCATAACAGGGAAACATCGCGGTTTTTATCGTCACAGATAGAACATATACCCGAATCGGATATGCCGCCGCATACGGAACAGCGCACTATATTTTCCTTGAGGTCAAGCAATGCGCCCGCAAGCGACTTTACATCCTCGCTGCGCATCTTGAGAATATGAAATGCCAAACGCGAGGCGCTTTTTGGGCCTATGCCCGGCAAACGCGTAAACTCTTTTACAAGCGCGTCTAAATAACGGGACGGATTATCCACTTTGCGTTAAACAAGCCCTCCGGCTATGCGGCTCATTTCGTCGGCTGATTGACGTTTCATTTTTTCTGCGGCGTTGTTTATCGCCGATATGACCGCTTTTTCAATTTTCTTTTCGTTCCCGGCAGAGACAATTTCAGGGTCTATGCTCAGGTCAACAAGCCATAATTCACCGTTTACCACAGCCTTTACAGTACCGTCGTTCGAGGCAGCCTCAAGGCGAGAGGCTTTAAGTTTTTTTTGTATATCCTTCATTTCTTTTTGCAGCTTGAGGATATTTCCCATGTCGCCAAGTCCTTTTAACATTCTATTCTCCTTTTGGTTTCAATATTTCGCCTAAAAATGTATCTTTAATTTTTTCAATAGTAGCGGCTTCCGAACCCTCTTTATGCAAAGTCTCTTCGCGGGGAAGTTCCCTGCCCTGCCGAAAAAGACCCGCCGCCTCTGGTTCGGCCTGAGGCTCTGTTTGAGCCGGTTGTGTTTGAACCGGTTGAACCGGTATTTTGAGCAGAGGCTCTAAAGGCGGCGTCTCGCCGGTTGCTTCCATTTTTTGCAGTATAGCGGAAAGTGAAGGAATTTGCTTTATGCGCAGCATGTCCAAGAGGGCCATTTCAAGGCTGATACCGGCATTCGCCGAATAACGCATATCGCTTTGCAGCTCGGAGGCCACGCGGAACATACGGCTGAGTTCTTCGTCGGAAAAAAATCCGGCTGTTTTTGAAAACAATTTCTCCTCGTCATCAGAAAGAGCAAGAAGAGATTTTACCGGGATTCCGTTTTTTATAAGGCGCAGAGCGCGCAGTATCTCAGATAAGCCTTCCGCGTAACGGGGGATATCCGCCCCCATGTCATATATCTTTTCAATTTCCTCAAAGAGTAAGGACGGATTTTCTTCGGCAATTGCCTGAAAAAGCGCATTGTAGCTTTCAAACGGCAGCAGGCCCAAAATCGTAAGCACGTCAGAGTTGTCTATTTCGCCATGCTGCGAAAAAGAGACGGCCTGTTCAAGAAGCGATTGCGCATCGCGCATCGCTCCGTCGGTCGAGCGCGCTATTGAATATAATGCGTTATCGGATATATTATAACCTTCAGCTTCGGCAATGCGCCGCAGGTGAGATACTATATCGGCAACGGGTATTTTTTTGAAAAAGAATTTCTGGCAGCGTGAAAGTATAGTTTCTGGAATTTTGCGGTATTCGGTTGTAGCAAAGATAAAAACTATATGAGGCGGCGGTTCTTCAAGAGTTTTTAAGAGAGCATTAAAAGCCGCCTGGGTCACCATGTGGACTTCATCTATTATGTAGACCTTGTACTTGCTTTTTACAGGCGCAAAGTTGACGTTCTCGCGCAGTTCCCTGATGTCGTCGACGCCGTTATTGGACGCGCCGTCTATTTCGATTACGTCAAAAGAGACGCCCCTTGTTATTTCAAGACAGTTCTCACAAACGCCGCATGGGGCGTCCTCAGTCTCGCCCTTGCAATTGACGGACTTTGCAAGAATTCGGGCGAGAGTCGTCTTGCCAACGCCTCTTGGTCCGGAAAAAAGATAAGCGTGCGATATTCTGCCGCTCTTTAAACTATTACGCAGAGTTTTTGATACATGCTCCTGAAAGACGACCTCATCAAATGTCTGCGGGCGCCATTTTCTGGCGATTACCTGATATGCCATAGAAATAAAATCAAAATATTATTTTTGTTCATACGAAGCCGTCTTCGGAGAGAGGGGGATTCGAACCCCCGGTAACTTTCGCTACACACGCTTTCCAAGCGTGCTCCTTAAGCCTCTCGGACATCTCTCCTTATAAAGGAAAATCTTGCGGAGAGAGAGGGATTCGAACCCCCGGTGAACTCGCGCCCACAACGACTTTCGAGGCCGTCCCCTTCAACCACTCGGGCATCTCTCCTTTAATGCGTGTATTACCCAAAGGGGCTCTGTTTTTGTAAAGTATTTTTTGCGGATTTGATGCTGGGGAATTGTAGAGACAGAGTACGCTTTGGCTGTTTCCTTGAAATGCCCCACCTTAACGTCTGCACTAACCCCTATTCATTACCGCAAGCGCTCTTGCAAGTTCGCAATATTTTTCAAGGCCGTGTTGCTCGCCCCTTGTTTTTTCGTCAATACCGGCTTGTGCGAGCGCCTCTCTTATTTGCTCTTTACCGAATGAAAGATGCGGCGAAGACGAAAGAGCGGTCAAGATCGTCTTTCTGCGCCCCCAGAAAGATGATTTTACAATATCGTGAAAAAGAAAATTTTCGGCTTCGTTTAATAAAGGCGGTTTGCGTTCGAGTTTTAAAAATACCGATGCGACATCAGGGCGCGGGTAGAAAACTTCCCGTGGCGCCTGAAAAAGAATCTTCGGGCTGTAATAATACCCAAGGCTTACGGTGAGCGCGCCATATTCCTTGCTGCCGGGAGAGGCCGATATGCGCTCAGCCATCTCTTTTTGGAGCATAACATACAAATCGGCCTTTGTAAGCGCAGCCGCTATTTTGAACAATATGGGGCTTGCACAATAGTACGGCAGATTCGACACGGCCTTCGTGTAAATATCATCCGGAGTATATTTAAGAAAATCGGCGTGCACAATCTTCACGTTTTCATCCAAAGCGAAGTGTTCGGCAAGGTAGCGGCAAAGCCCCGAATCTATCTCGACTGCAGTAAGACTTCGGCAGCTTTTGGCAAGAAGTCCGGTAATAGCGCCAAGCCCGGGGCCTACTTCAATTATATCGTCATCGGCGCACGGAGACACGGCGGCAATGATCTTTGAGGCAATACCTTCATCGGAGAGAAAATTTTGCCCAAGTTTTTTATTTGGAGCAAACCCGTAAAATTCGGCTATACTTATTATTTCTTTTTTTTTCATTCTTTTCGAATATTCGGTAATCAAAAACTATTTTAGTTTTTCTAATATCCGCCCCCGTACAAATAATGTCCCTGTTTCGGACATATTTATAAATATTCCTTTGAGTTTGACCATATCGCCGTTTTCAATATCGGGCTTATCGTACCCGTAAAAAATGTTGGCAGTTCCTGAAAAAACATCCCTGCCGCTATAACCGACAAGCAATGTAAAAGAACGGCCGGTATCTAACATTTTAAGGTTCGCCACCCTGCCCTGCCAGGCAACGCCATAACCTTTGTAGAGCCAAACATTTTTTGAAAGCGTATCAATGGAAATATCATCGTACTTGCGTTCATCGGAATTGATTATAAACGAAATCAGAAAATCGACCTTTTCTTTTACCATAAAGGCGGCGTTGCTTTCCAAAATTCTGTTGAATATAAGAAGCGCCTGATTATGCTCTCCCGATTTAAGAAGATGCCTCGCCTTGTTAAAATCAGTTATGAGGTTTTCGGTAGAAGCATAACGTTCTCTTGTTTTTGCGCTGCCGTCCGGAATCATGAGGCTGCCGGATGGCCCCGAAAGTTCAATCTCATCAATAATTTTCGCATCTTCCGGACTTATCGAAAACTCTGCGCCGCGATATTTTTTCAATACAGAAACCGACACAATCGAAGTAAGGCAAAAAACGATAAGGCAAATATACGCCCATGCAGGTATTTTTTTGAAAGAACCTTTAGCGCTCGGCCTGCCGAAATCGGCAGTATAACGCTTTTTCTTTTTTTTGGCAAGGCGCGCCTCTTTTACCGTAAAAACAGTTCCGAGATTTTTGGGCGGCGAACCTATTTTGACAAAATCTTCAAGACGCGCTTCCTTTTGCAGCGTTTCAAAATCCGAAACAGCCCTGACTAAAGCCGCGCTTTTTTTTAGCATCACATCATCGGGATATTCTTCAATCCTGCCTATATAGTACGCCAGCGCCGCCTCAAAGGACGGCGCGCCCTTCATATTCAGGAAAGCCTCTAATTGGACTTTAGGCGCATAATTCGGATATTTGGAATTAATATCCGCTATTATTGCGGCCGACTTATCAAATTTATCGTAAAAAAGATATACCACCGCAAGAAGGAAATACGGGTACGGATCATCAGGATCGGATAACGCCACCTGTTCAAGTATGACACAGGCCTCGCCGTATCTTTGCGAACGAAAAGAACGGTAGGCGTCCTTGA
>Ga0099364_10014858_pt1 | contig 10314 bp, 3 predicted proteins | sample TergutTh196P3_FD_73070 | JGI IMG/M metagenome (GOLD analysis project Ga0099364, IMG submission 73070) | Microcerotermes parvus P3 segment gut microbial communities from Pointe-Noire, Republic of the Congo - Th196 P3 | ecosystem: Host-associated > Arthropoda: Insects > Digestive system > Gut ...
GCCATTGCCGTAAAGGACGGATATACCAACAGCAATATCATGACCGCTGTGTATACAATACTGATTCCCAATCAGGTTGCAATGCCATCGGCAAATCCTACAGGCGGTGCAGTACTTACCGGTACACCGGTAACCCTGTCCACAACAACAGCCGATGCGATTATCCATTACACCACCGATGGTATCGATCCAACGACGGCCAGTAATGTTTTTGATGATGGTGACCCCATTATTATTAACCAGGCAATGACCATTAAAGCCATTGCCGTTAAGAATGGCTACACCGACAGTGGTGTTATGACGGCTGTGTATACCATATTGATCCCCGGGGATCCGCATTTTACCGATGACCTTGCTATAGTCGATGTAATAACCCTGGGATGGTTGGCAACAGCCAATTTTGGCCCTAATGCTTTCATGGTAAATTATTTAACAAGGCCGTTACTGGTGGCTATACCTGATGACAGCTATTTCCGCGTTGTATTTGACGGTCTGGGTGATGACTGGCCGGAAATAATTGCAACCAATCCATGGGGGATTTCCATAGGAAGCGGATATTTTATCAATGAATTTGTATATTTTGGCAATGGTACCGCAGATACAGCTATTACCTTTGAAGGATTGGGCAAGGTAGAAAACGGGAAAGGTGAAATTTTCATACCGGCAAATACCATTAAAAATTATATTCAAACAACAAGTGCCGATGATAATGGTAATTACCGTCTTCGTTATGCTGCTTCTATGGATCCGGGACAAGCTGGTAATCCCTGGATGATTGTCCAGGATAATATTCTTGAACTTGAAGTCTGGGTGCCTTTTATAACCGGAACACCTGCTGATAAGACCGGGTTTGAATACCTGATAACTGCTGCACAAACCCTGCTCAATGCGGTGATTAGAACCAATACTAACCTCAGTGATTTTTCGCTGGGAAAATATGCTTCTTTTGCTGTTCATGATGCTTTTAGTGCGGCAATTACTGTGGCAAACGGCATTTTTAATAACCAAAATGCTACACAAAAAAATGTAAACGATGCCTATATCACACTGTATAATGCCAGGGATGTATTTTTAGACAGTATCGTAAACAAGGCGTATCTTCTTGAAGCAATCATTGAAGCCCAGGAATTAATTGCTGATATTACAAGGTCTGATGACGGAGCCGGGCTTTCGGTAGGGAGCAGATATGCTGCTTTAGATGATTATGATGCCTTTGCTGATGCAATTACCGATGCACAGACTGTATTAAACAATTTTAACGCAAATCAACAGGATGTTAACGCTATCCTTCAAGCATTGAATTCTGCCAATACCGTGTTTATTCCCACTGTACAAACAGTAAGGGCAGGTTTTGTTAAAGATAATTATGAATTCAGCGATACAACCCTGACAATAAATTGGTTTGATGGTCCTGATTGGTTCGGTTACCGTATAGATTCATGGCAGTGGCATACATCATGGAGTACATTGAGGGATTTACCGCCCAATAGTTATCTGCGGGTAAACTTTGAGGGACTTGATTCTGAATGGCCTGATACATTGGTTACTTTTGCACTCAGATTCAGTTGGGGATGGCCAGCCGCTCCATATATCGATCTTCCACTTGAAGGACGCAGTGACATTGTCGGCACAACAGGCGAAGCTTTTATTTCAGTTGATATTATCAATGAATTTATCGATATCAATCCACACACATCCTGGAGTACTTTTCATCTGCTTGGTTATCACAATACAGGGCGCGGAGCCAATGGAAAAGCGGTTATGGTAGAAAGTGAACCTGATGTACTTACCCTCGAAGTCTGGGTACTCAAAGATTAAGGAGAGAAAACAATGAAACAAACAAAGAAAATCCTGTGGTTTACCATACTTACAGCGTTTTGCATATTTGCATCTCTGTTTACCGCATGTACCGATCCGGTGGGTCCTGACATTGAACTCCAGCAGGTCCAGGCCCCTGTTGCCGACCCCGATTCCGGCGAGGTTGAAACCGGTACACCGGTGGAGCTTGCCTCCCTAACCGATGGCGCGCTTATCCGCTATACCACCGACGGAGTCACCGAACCTACCGGGACCACCGGTACCGCATATACCGGCCCCATAACCATCAATGAAAATATAACCATTAAAGCCATTGCCGTTAAAGAAGGCATGATCGACAGCGATGTGGTTACCTTTGTGTATACGGTGAGGGCTGCCAATCAGGTAGCCCGGCCCACTGTAAATCCCGGCGCCGGCGAAGTGGACATTAATACGCCTGTTGCCTTGGCCACAACCACTGCTGATGCCATTATCCATTTTACCATTGACGGTACCAATCCTACGACGGCCAGCGATGTTTTTGATGATGGGGACCCCATTATTATTAACCAGGCAATGACCATTAAGGCCTTTGCCGTTAAGGATGGGTATACCGACAGTACCATGCTGGAAGCAGCGTATACCGTCAGATCACCGAATCAGGTTGCAATGCCGTCGGCAAGTCCCGAAGGCGGGGAGGTTGCCGCTGGTACATCAGTAACCCTGTCCACAACAACAGCCGATGCGATTATCCATTACACCACCGATGGTATCGATCCAACGACGGCCAGCGATGTTTTTCATGATGGGGACAGCATTATTATCAACCAGGCAATGACCATTAAAGCCATTGCCGTTAAAACTGGTTATACGGACAGCAATATCATGACCGCTGTGTATACCGTGGAAGCATCCCAGCCGTCTTTTATTGATACATTGGCTTATGATGGGATTACCACTGCTCAATGGTACGATGATTGGGGCACAAAAGGATACCTTATTGAAGGTGAACATGCGATCCCCGCACCGGATATTGTTATCAGGGATCTTCCCGCAGGCAGCTATCTGCGAGTGGTATTTCAGGGACTTGATGATGAATGGCCGGGTGTACCACTGCTGACTCTCAGCAATATCAGGGGAAATGGTGGGAAAATTAATATCAATTTAATTGAGACAGGTGAGATAAGCAACGGAAGAGGTGAAGCTTTTATTGCTGTCAATCAGATTAAAACTTTTTCAGATGAAAATCCGGCTGTCGGGTGGTCTAACTGGAACAACCTTGGTTATGATCATGGAGATCCTTCAGCAACCAGGATGATGGCCCGGCCGGGTTCTGCATGGCAGTATCAATATCTTGAAATTGAAATTTGGGTGCCTGCATCAACAACGGTTAACCATACCGCTTTCCAGGACCTCATCATTTTAAGCGAAGAACTGCTGGAATCAGTGGAAGCTCATGACGGCATAAACTCCGCGGCAGAGCTTTTTGTTACACAATCGGTATGGAATGCATTTAATGCGGCAATTACAACCTCAAAGAATGCAACTATCGCAACCCAGGTACAGATTAACGCAGCTGCAATTGCATTACTTAATGCCCGGAAAATATTTGCTGCCGAAATCCAATCGGTGGATAAAACTGCCCTTCTGGAAACAATAGTATCCGCCAATGCTCTGTTGAACTCAGTTAATATCGGAGATCCCGGCAGTGCTGCAGGACTATACGCAACCCAGGATAATTACGATATTTTTGAACAGGCAATTGCAGATGCACAGGCCGTAGCAGACAATGCAACGGCAACATCAACGGCGGTAAGCAATGCCTTGACCGCATTGGGATTGGCAAGGACTGCATTTGCTGCAACACTCCTGGAGGCTGGTTTTTCAAAAAATAATTATCAGCACGATTCGCAGCTTGATCTAACCATTCCTGAATGGGCTACATGGGAAGGTACAACAGGCTTCTTTATCCGCCATACTACTATTTTTGATGATATTGTTGCTTTGGATTCCAACGCTTACTTCCGGGTGGAATTTGAGCACATTGGCGATGATTGGCCTCAAACGGTGAGCTTTAACAATGGGACTTATACATTCACGGAAAATTATCTTCGAATCTCCAGATATACCGGCCCAGCTGCCAATATCATGCTGGAAGGCCTTGGTCCGGTTACAGGAGGCAGAGGAGAAGCCTTTATTCCGGTTAGTGTTATTAAGGATTTTTTAATTAACAATGGCCATGATGGCTGGCTGTTTTATGCACTCCATTACGGACCTTCACTTAATGTCCCCAATTCTACCATTACCCATCCACAGCCTTATTTTGCAGAGGGAGCACACCCTTCGCTGGTCTTTGATGACGATATTCTCAAACTTGAAGTTTGGGTACCCATAGACTAGGAAAACATTACAAGGAGAGAACCTATGAAGAAGACGAACAAAAACCTGCGGCTGTCATGCATTACCGCAGTTTCCGTGCTTGCGGCACTATGCCTGCTGTTTGCCGCATGTTCCGATCCCAACGGACCTGATCCCGATGATCCCGATATACCGGAAGAGCAAAAAGTTGCAACTCCTGTTGCAAGCCCCGGTCCCGGTACCGTATTGGTGGATACAGAAGTAACCTTGACTTCGACAACTGAAGATGCCATTATCCGCTATACCATCAACGGTAATAATCCCAATACCTCCAGCTCTGCTTTTAATACCAATAACCCCATAATTATTACCGGCAACATGACCATTAAGGCTATTGCCTATAAATCGGGAATGACTCCCAGTGATATGCTGGAAGCGGTGTACACGGTGGGAGACTCATCACAGGTTACTGCCCCTCCCTCGGCAAGCCCCGGTCCCGGTGCGGTGTATGCCAACACACCCATAAACCTGTCTTCGGCTACACCCGATGCGGTTATCCGTTATACGCTTAACGGGGATGCTCCCACAGCAACAACCGGAACGGTGTTTACAACTGCCATCACTTTTACCGAAGCAACAACCATCAGGGCCATTGCAACCAAAGAAGGCCTTGATGACAGCAGTGTTGTTACGTTTGCCTATACGATTAGGGAAGTAGGCGGTCATTTTACCGATAATTATGCCCTCAACCGAATCATTTCTATTGGCTGGTCCAGTGAATGGGGTCAGAATCGTTTTGATATAAGTGCGTATAATGCAAACCAAATGACAGCTATGAGGAATGTTCCTTCCGGCAGTTATTACCGTGTAACATTTGAAGATCTGGGAGAAAACTGGCCGGAGTTTATTCATGATGGATGGGGTCTGAACAGGAGATTTACCAATGAATTTGTAAGGTTTCTTAATGATAACCAGAGTGAAGATTTATACATAACTTTTGAAGAACTTGGCCCTGTAACAGCGGGTAAAGGCGAAGCGTTTTTTGATGCCGACCCGGTTACAGTCTTTGTAACAGAAAAAAGCGGATTTGGGAATGGCCCTATCATTAAATATTTTGATAATCAGTTACAGGGACAGCATGGTAATCCGAAGATGATTGCAAATGGTAATATCCTTAATCTTGAAGTGTGGTCTCCTACTGAGGGAACAGTGGTTAAAACCGGATTTCAAAGTGTTATAGGCTTAACAAAAGATATACTCGAATCAGTGGTGGTAGCCGATGGAATCAATTCTGCGGCGGAGAAATTCGTTACTCAGGGAGTGTGGAATGCATTTAATACTGCAATCGAGGCTGCAGAAGATGTTGATGGTAATGCCGGTGCAACACAGGCCCAGATTAATGCCGCCGTATTTTCATTAATTGATGCATGGCAGGTATTTGAGTCTTTAATCCAGTCGGTTGACAAATCGAGCCTGATCTATGCTGTTAACTCAGCTGAAAATCTGCTTAATTCAGTTATCAGGTCTGATATAGAACCAGGAGGCGGACAATATGCATTTACCGTAGACTGGGATGCTTTCGAAGAAGCTATTGGAACAGCACAGGCAGTGATTGATAATCCAGGTGCAACTGCACCGCAGGTAAACGGTGCCGTAACTGCACTGGCAACAGCAAGGACCGAATTTGAAAGTAAAATAAGAACGGTTTCATTTAATAAAATTAATTTCCAAAACAGCGGTACTACTATTGTACTTAAGTGGGATGATTATTTTGGACAATGGTCTGCACCGCCGCAAATAGGGTACATATTCTTTCTAAAGCAGTATTGGGCTGGAACTGCAGCTTCTGAATTTACTAATCTTGCTCCGAATGCTTATATCCGTATTGAGATTGAGGGTCTTGGAACAGAATGGCCTGCGAACATGCCAGATAATTTCCTGACTTTAAATACCGATACAGGAAGTCCAAGAATCTTTTTAGAAATTGAATACCTTGGTGATATTGTGGATGGAAAAGGAGAAGCATTTATTGCGGTTACTCAATTCCAGGACTTTATAAATACTACCACAAGCAGCGGTTCATTCGATTACTTTTTTGGTTATAATAACAACCCCCGCGGGGATGTTAGAATAGTCGAAAATGATGATGAGGAAATTACCCTTCAGGTATGGGTACCAATTCCGTAATTTCACCTGACCGGTCACTCACCAGTGGCCGGGATAAATTTTACAAGGAGAGAAAACAATGAAGAAAAGAAACAAAAACCTGCGGTTTGCATTCCTTACCGCAATGTCCGCGATTGCCGTTATGTGCTTACTGTTTGCTGCATGTCCCAATGGTGATGAACCTGATCCTGATGACCCGAAAAAACCCAATGGTCCCGATTCAGAAGCTCCCGACAACAGTGAATTCCTTGCCAAAATGGAACCGGCCGGTCTGACCATAACATCCACATGGTTTAATAACTATGGAACCATTGGTTACATTTTCTATGACGGTTCCTGGGGCAATGGTCAGAATCAGGTAGCCGACACCCTTGCCCTGCCGCCGGGTAGTTATTACCGTGTGGTATTTGATAACCTTTATGGTGATTGGGAACATGGTCATTGGCCGACATCCATTCATGACGGGTGGGGACCGAGAGATTTAAAAACTGAATTTTTAACCATTGGCTTCAGGGGTCATGATCAACCGTCAGTCTTTCTCCACCTTGACGGTCTTGGCACCATTGAAGACGGGGATGACTTTACCGGTATAGGCGAAGCGTTTATTCCTGTTGATCAGCTTAAGAAATTTATGTATACCCATTTGCATAGGCTTTCCGGTTATGTAAATTACTTTGAGCTTGGTTATATGAAATACAGTCTCCTGCCGGGAGAAAGAGGTAATCCGTTCCTGGTAGAATATCCGGAAGGTACCATAACCCTGGAAGCCTGGAGGCCTAAAGAGCCGGTTGCCGCCAATCTTGGGCTGCTGGCAGCAATTACTTCTGCTGAAAACTATCTTGCATCAGTAACCAGGACCACTAACGGCACTTCCTTGTCAGCAGGAACCAGATGGGCATTTGAAGATGACTGGGATGTTTTTGAAGCGGCAATAGATACAGCCAAAACGTTTTCCGGAACAGGAGAACCGGCTATATTTGCCGCGGAAATTGCTTTGGATACGGCAAGAGCGGCATTTGTCAATGTGGTAATGACTGTCGGTACCACCAATAAATACATCCTGAATAATGATATCAATGCAGCACAAATTCTGCTTGAAATGGTGGTTAGAAGTGCTGATGGCAACGATGCACAAGGAGAACCCTTGCCTCCGGGTACCAGATGGGCTACAGAGGCCGACTGTACAACATTTAACAATGCCATTAATGCAGCTCTGGATATTTATGAAAATGCCGATGCAACCCAGGCAGCGGTAAACACCGGGGTAGTAACCCTGAGCAACGCCAGAACAAATTTTGAAAATGTAATTACCATAGTCAGCGGCGATACCGGTTTTAAGGCAACTTTACGCCGTGAAGCATCCCATGACCGAATGTTTAACTGGAGCAGTTACTGGGGTTCAGGTTTTGCATTCCATAACTACGAAAATGCCGATGCATATTTACTGGGTTTACCTCCCGATGGTTATTTTATGGTGGAATTTGAAGGTATTGATGAATACTGGCCCCAGACAGTGACTTTACATGGAGGTACTTATACATTCAGACAAAATTATTTGACATTCTTCTGGAGAGATGGCAATAACGTTGTACCAAGAGTAAATGTCCCCTTAACATTAGGTGCAATTAATAATGGCATCGGTGAAGCCTTCATGCCGATAAGTGTTTTCCAGGATTATCTTACTGAAAACCCAAGAGAAGACGCTCCTGCTTCATCTGAAAGACTGCTGTTGTTCTACGGGCCGTTGAGGATATTGGGCACCGATACCTATCCACAGGGATTGGCTCCAACGATTATTGTTAATGAAAGTAACAATGCCCTCTTCCAGGTATGGGTACCTGATAATTAATTAGCCGTATCAATACCAAAAAAATGAGTAGCCTCTGAAAACCTAACCGGGTTTTTGGAGGTTACTGTTGCAGATTAACGGTGTCACTAATGTAAGGAGTAAAAAATGGCCGATAAAAACAGGCGGCAGGTAATTATTGCCGTAATATCCATGGTATTGGTATTTGGCTTACTGCTGGCCTCATGTCCGGAAACTGAAATGATAGAAATACCCCAGGCCCAGACACCTGTGGCTGATCCTGCAGGCGGCGAGGTTGACTATGGTGCCGCCGTGGAATTGTTTTCTGCAACCGAGGATGCGCTTATCCGCTATACAACCAACGGCACAGATCCTTCATTAACTATCGGCAATGACTATATTGCTCCCATTACCATAACGGAAAATATGACCATTAAAGCCATTGCGCTTAAGGATGGGTTTACTGCCAGCGATATTCTGACCGTTTCATACATAGTGAGGGCCGGATCGAACGGAGATCCCAAGGGTGTATTGCAAACGGCAGTCAACGGAGCACAAAACCTTATCAATTCGGTAGTCAGGGCGAACAGCGATGACGGGCTGGAGGAAGGAGTAGAATACGCATTAGAGAACGACTGGGATGCCTTTGAATCGGTAATTGACCATGCGATAAGTGTTATTAATAATACCAATGCAAACCAGGAAGATATTGACACTGCGCTGATCAGCATAAATACAGCTATGTCTGTATTCAGCGCTGCCATTCGTACCGCACAAAGCCAGGGAAACATTGAGCCGCCTGTTCCCACGGCCAGCGCCGCAGGAGCGGTGATAACTGCCGTAACCAGCGAACCGCGGACAAATGTCTTTATCCAGGACCGCCCACATACCATTACCATTACTGTTCAGAGCGGCAGCGGCACTGTCTTAAGCGGTACCATTGCCGATGTGTTCGGTAACACAGTCTATACCATTACCCCCGAACTGGTAAATTCCGGTAATTTTACCAGGACGATATCCGCACCTACCGATAAACTTGGCTACTTCAAACTGGAAGCGCAGGTAGACGGAACCGGCAATACGAGCAAACGCCTCCCAAGAGTAAAAGCCCGGCCCGAAGGCCATATTCCCTACATGGTAGTGGTAGATCCCGGTACCCGTCCTCTCAAACACCCGGACGATGATTTCTGGGGCTTTTTGGGGAATTTCGATAACACTAATTTACGAACCGAAGATGGCGGCTTCCTGATGTCCCAGCTCCTTGGCGTAGATGTTACCCAACAAGAATTGCATTGGCGAAACTTTGAACCGAATGAACCCCGGACGTATTTTTTTCAACCTGGTGTGATAAGAAATTTCAGCCGCGCCCCCATGAGTACCGTAGCCGCAATGGCTGATTATCCATGGTGGTCGCAGGTTGCCAATTCCGGGCACATGGGCAGTTTGAGCCAGGCCGGTAAGGATAATATTGCCCATTTCTTTGGCGAATATGCGAAAACATTTGCTGCAGAAGCACCCCATCAAAAAGTACGCGCTTATCAGATAACCTGGGAACCGCAGGCCTCCTGGCATTGGCAAATGCCCGATGGCCGTACCCAGGCAGAAACTGTTGTAGAATACTACCAACTTGCATATCAGGCCATTAAAGATAACGACCCGAATTCCTGGGTGATTGGCATCACCTACAGTAATACCCATCAGGACATGCTGAATTTCATGGAAGAGTGTTTTGAGCTTGGGCTTGCCAATTACATAGACGGGTTCAGTATTCATGCATACTCAAAGACACACTTGCTGGATGACGATCACTATACCTACAATCCGGAAGTGTATTATTGGTTTTTTGATTGGTTCAGTACTTTACGCGGACGGATAAGTGATATCAATACCATGTTACGTAAATATGAAGCCCTGCGCGTTGATCCTAGCCGCCCTCCCATTGATCTGTGGGACACGGAAATGGGTTTCCGCACCAATGAAGATATAACCTGGGAAGTACCTGCCGCAGCCTATGTTACCCGGTATAGGCTTATTTTAAAAGGAGAAGGTTTCAGAACAAGCTGCGCTTTTTATTTTGCTGATTACGGAACTGAAAGCGGCTGGGGCTTTTTTCATAATCTGGAAAGGAGTTATTGGAACGTAGACGGGGACAGCATGCACGATCTGCCTAATTATTTGCCTAACTG
>Ga0099364_10014859_pt1 | contig 10314 bp, 7 predicted proteins | sample TergutTh196P3_FD_73070 | JGI IMG/M metagenome (GOLD analysis project Ga0099364, IMG submission 73070) | Microcerotermes parvus P3 segment gut microbial communities from Pointe-Noire, Republic of the Congo - Th196 P3 | ecosystem: Host-associated > Arthropoda: Insects > Digestive system > Gut ...
GAGATAGAAATAGCTTATAATGCTCCACACGAAATTGTTATGCTAGATGGTTCATTTACTACTCCACTAATACACATGAATCAGGCAATAAATTCCATGAATACAAAAAATCCTGATACTCTAACAAATTATGTTGGTGATGCTTTTCCAAAATTTCTGGATAATTACTTGTATATTGCATCATCAAATAGAAGTGATAAAACGTGGATATTTTTGCCAAAATATACTACAAAGAAGGAATTTGGTACGATATATGAGAAAATTTGGCCATTTGGGTATGATGATAGGGCTGTCTTAACACAAATCATGGAACCTGGTGAATTTGTTGGTCCAATTAATATTGGAAAGCCAGAAAGCACGTGGCATTTTAGTAAAACACCTGGTATTTCGGACAAAACTAAAGCCAATTTATTATTTAATGCTTTGGATAATATTTCTGTGTTGTATTATAAACCAAACTTGCAAACGCCTTCACTCAGGATTGAAATGAATAAAACCGCAGCCAATAATGAAGATATGATAGCAAGAATGTTAAACTGTATTGAATTTCAATGTGGTTTTGGTGGGGTTTTTGAACCATACCCATTATATATGGCTGACAGAATGGTGAAAAGTTTAGGAAGTACAATGCCTACATTTAGACAAACTGCCACCCTTCAAATAGCAAAAGAGTATGAAGGTGATCTCAGCGATGTTTATTTCGGAATGCATGGATATAGAACAGAAAGTGGGAGGAACTAGAAATGGAAACTTTAAAGAATATTGATGCTCATTCAGAAAAAATCGGAGCTATTGGCTCTCCTTCAACTACAACGGAATTATCTTTGGATGTTTTGGGTACTGCTGCCACCAAAAAATTAATTGGAGAGATGGCATATTTCTCTTTTCCACAGGATGGGAAAGATCATTATGCAATGGGACAGATAACTGAAATCCAATTACGAAACCCTTGGCTTGAAGATGGAACTATGCGATCATTAGCACGTCAAAGGGGACAAGTTAATCCTGTTAGCGGTCAACAGGATACTCATTTAGGGCAAATGACAGTCAGCTCAGTTTTTTCAACCAATGATGACGATTCGTATAGCCCAAGTATTCTTGGTACGGTTCCATCAACAGGGACATGGGTTAATCTTGCTACAGATTCTTTTCTTGATGTTTTGTTAAAACGCTATATGGACGAAATATTTTATCTAGGAAAAATATATGGTTCATCTCCGAAACTTCCTTTTTGGTTCAAACATTTTGGAAGTGGAAAAGGAGGTGCAGGAGAAGCATATCATTTGGGGATTTTCGGTAAAACTGGTTCTGGAAAGTCAGTTTTGGCAAAAAAGATAATGTTAGCGTATTCTCGACATAAAGATATGTCAATTTTTGTTATTGATCCTGCAGGTGAATTTGCTAAGGATTGTAGAGGTCAAAAAGGACATACAAGTTTTCAGTTGCCAGTAAAAGAGCAGTTGGAGAGAAATGGAAAAGAAGTATTAGTATATAGTGTAAAAAATCTGGTTCTGGATAGATGGGATTTATTTGAAGAAATATTTTCAAATTCAGGTTTTTTTAATGAACTTACTATTCGTAATCAAGATATCAAAGAAAGGGCACTAGAAAAAATTGTTGATTATTGTCAGAAGAAAAAATTTACACTCAAACAATTATTTAGAAAAGAGATATTTTTAGAAATATGGAAGTTTCTTGGTGATGATGCTACACAGACATATATTTATTTATCACCTGGACCTCTTGAACGTCTAAAGAATAGGTACTTATCACTAAATAAAGATGAAACCATTGATGAATTATATGAAAAACATTGGAAGCCAACATGCCTGCTTTTTACAAATGATGAGGAGTGTGGAAGAGAAAAGGCAATTTCAATTGACGGTATGTTAATGTATAAGGTTTTCAGAGATGATGTAAAAAAAACACCTATTGTGATTGTAGATTTATCAAAAGAAAATTCTGAAAATATGCTTTGGAATGAAACTATTCAGGCAATGGTTATAAAGAGATTATTAGATGGTATTAATCTTTCAGCAGAAAGAAAGTATAAGGAAAATAAACTTCTTAATACCTTAGTAATAATTGATGAAGCACAACGTCTTGCGCCCAAAGAAAAGATTGAGGATGCAGTTATAAATTCAGTTAAAGTGCGGCTCATTGATGCTGTTCGTACTACAAGGAAATATGGACTTGGTTGGATGTTCATAAGTTTATCTCTGTCTAGTCTCGATCGAAATATAATAGATATGCTCAGAATAATGTTTATTGGTTTTGGTTTAGCACAAGGATCTGAATTTTCTTCCTTACGAGAATTGGTAGGAGCAGATAAAAATTCTATTAAGCTGTATCAGTCATTTAGAGATCCACATAGCACTTTTGATATGGAGAGCAGACAATATTCATTTATGAGTATAGGGCCTGTGTCCCCATTATCTTTTTCCGGCACTCCTTTATTTTTCACGGCATTTAATAATCCTGATGATTTTCTGGTGGCTAATAAATTACTAGATAGATAAAAGGATGTATTGTGGATAATTCGGGAGCTGTAAAAATCGCCCAGCTAAGCCCCCTCATCTCCCTCTTTTCTGCAAACATTGCCCAGTACAAGAGCGGAAAGTACGATGAAGCCAACACCCGCACTGACTTTGTGGATAAGTTTTTCTCCCTCCTTGATTGGGATATTTCGAACAATCAGGGCTTTTCCGAAAGTTACCGCGATGTTATCCGGGAAGACAAGGTAAAGATTGAAGGGTCTCAAAAAGCACCTGATTACGGTTTCCGTATCGGTGGGGTGCGAAAATTTTTTGTGGAAGCCAAAAGACCTTCGGTGAACATTAAGGAAGCCGCCGAATTTGCCTATCAAGTACGGCGCTATGCCTACACTGCGAAATTACCTCTTTCGATTTTGACAAACTTTGCGGAATTCGCCGTCTACGATACCCGCATAAAGCCCGGCAAAGACGACAAGGCCGGCACGGCTCGTATTTTCTACTGCACCTTCGATCAATATGAGCAGGAATTTGATTTTATTTTCACAACATTTTCCAAAAACGCCATTTTGAAAGGTAGTTTTGATAAATACATTGAGGAAAACAAAAACAAGAAAGGCACGTCAGAAGTTGACACCGAACTTTTGGCCCTTGTCGAAGACTGGCGTGTGGTTCTGGCAAAAAATATCGCTAAAAATAACCCCGACCTTTCTATTTATAGTCTTAATACGGTTGTGCAGAGAATTATTGACCGCATAATATTTCTTAGAATCGCTGAAGACCGGGGCATTGAAGATGAGAAGCTTCTGCTTACAGTTGCAAAAACATCGAATATTTACGAAAAGCTTGTTTTGATTTTTACAAGAGCAAACAGCAAATACAATGCGGGGCTTTTTGCCTGCGTTGACTGGATCGACAGCGTACACATTGATGATAAGGTATTGTCAAGTATTATTGTAAATTTGTATTACCCTGAATGTCCCTACGAATTTTCCGTGCTGCCTGTTGAAATTCTCGGCAGCATTTACGAGCGTTTTCTTGGTAAAACTATTCGTTTCCGCGCTGTTAAGGGTGACACTCATACCGCAATTATTGAAGAAAAGCCGGAGGTTAAAAAAGCGGGTGGCGTATTTTACACACCCCAATACATTGTTGATTATATCGTGAAAAATACGATAGGTGAAAAAATCAAAAATAAAACTCCCGAGGACATTGCCGATATAAAGATTTGTGATCCCGCCTGCGGTTCCGGCTCTTTTCTGGTTGGAGGGTATCAGTATTTATTGAACTATCATCTCGATTATTACACCCAGACAAAAAATATTAAGTCCGCCCTCAAAAAAGGAAAGATCTACGAAGTAGCCTTTCAATCCCATAAACTTACGATAGAGGAAAAACAACGCATCCTTACCAGTAACATTTTTGGTGTTGATATTGACAGCCAGGCGGTGGAAGTAAGCAAGCTGTCCCTGTATCTGAAGCTTTTGGAGAATGAAGGCAGGGAAGCCAGAGGTGAGCTTTTTAGGCATACTGATTTTGCCCTTTTGCCTTCCCTTGAGGATAACATCAAATGTGGCAATAGCCTTATTGGAACAGACTTTTACGCCCAGCCAGATCTTGACTTGACCGCTGATGTCCGGATTAAAGTGAATTGTTTTGATTGGGAGAAGGAGTTCTCGGCGATTTTTGGGACGGGTGGTTTTGATGTTGTTATTGGGAATCCGCCGTATGTGCTTGTTCAAACAGTAGATGACAAAGCTCAATTTTCATATTTATCAAAAAAATATGAATCAGCCACATATAAAATTGATACTTATCAGGTTTTTCTAGAAAAGTCGCTGAAAATAATAAGGAATGGTGGGTATGTCAGTTATATAACACCAAATACATTTTTGCGGAATAAATTTTCCTCAAACATACGCTCTATTATTTTAAAAAGCTCTTGTATACATAAACTTAGAATGTTTTATTATCCTGTTTTTTCTACAGCAAGTGTAGATACCTTGGTTATATGTATACAAAAAGTCAATAACAAACAAAAAGAACATATTGTTGAAATAACAAAGTGTATGCAAATGGATGATGAGCCACATTTTATTTATTTTCCACAACAAAAATGGTTAGAAAATGACAATTATGAAATTGAAATAATTGGGAACATCAAATATATCGAAATAATAAAAAAAATCCAAACACACTCAAAGCCTTTTGGAACTACCGGAACAGCATATTTTGGAATACAGACACATGATAGAGAAAAATATGTCTCAACGGTCAAAAAATCAAAAAATTGGAAACCTGTAATTGATGGTAAAAACATACACAATTTTATTTTTGATGATCCTGTCGAGTTTGTTTGTTGTGAGAAAGAAGCAATTAAAAGTGGTGGTAATGGTGATGTATATAATTTAGAAAGAATTTGCACACGTCAAATTGGAGAAAATCCAATAGCCACAATAATACCGCCTGGAATATATACATTAAATACTATATACAATCTTTATTTTGATAAGGGTACAAATTATTCATTAAATTTTGTTCTTGGTATAATGCTGTCATCGGCTTTTAGATTCTATTGGAAAATAAAGCATTATGATGAAAAAAAGACATTTCCAAAAATAAAGAAAGATGCTTTGTTGGATATACAGATTCCAATTCTAGATTTATCTGTTAAAACCGATAAAACCAGGCACGATAATCTTGTCTCACTTGTAGACAAAATGCTGGAACTCAAGCAAAAAGAAGCTGCCGAGCTGAACCAGCAGTTGAAGACGATGATTGTCCGGCAGATTGATGGTGTAGACAAGGCGATTGACACAGCGGTGTATGGGTTGTATAGTTTGACAGAAGATGAGATTAAGGTGGTGGAGGGGGGATGAATGGTAATTATTTCAGATATAAATATTGAAAAGTTTAGATCATGTCGCTTAGTTAATGTTAACGACTGCGGTGATTTTAATATATTTGCTGGGAAAAATAATTCTGGCAAATCAAACATTTTAAGAGCGTTAAATTTATTTTTTAAAAATGAAATCGAAGAAGGCGAATATCTTGATCTCTCTAGAGATTGTAATTCAAGAGAAAAAGAGAAAAAAAGAATAAGTATCACTTTAACATTTACGTTAAATGAAAAAATAAAAATACAACAAACCATTCAAGATGTTGCTGACTTAATTGGGAGAGGTTGTAAAATTAAGAAAGAATATGTTTTTGATAAAGCAGACACTAGTAATTATCAGACATTGTACTTTTTAAATGATAGACTTTTGGATGATAAAGAAAAAGCATTGACTGAACAATTTTTGAATTTATTCAATTTTCGATATATTCAATCAAATAAAACTGCATTAAGTGTTTTAACTGAGAATTTAAAAGAATTACAATCTGAGTTAAAATTTCGATATAGATCAAGTTATAGAGATGAAAGTATTAGAAAAGAATTAGATGAGAAGCAAAAAGATTCTATTGATGTAATTAAAACACTTGCAGCACAGATGTTAAATCCAATATCTCAAGAAATTGTAAAGGCAGATCAGACAATTGAAGATGTAAATATTGGAACCCCAAACGAAATAGTTGAATTATTAAATACCGTTTCATATCAAATTAAATTAAAATCAGGAATCATTTTGAATGAAAAATTTCAAGGAAACGGTATGCAGAGCATATTGTTATTTTCAATACTTTATTTAATAGATAGAAACTATCATAGAAAGTTTGGTTGGAAGATTGCTACGATTTGGGCAATTGAAGAACCGGAATCTTTTTTACATTTTAATTTAGAAAATCAATTAGCAAATTATCTATCAAGTAATGCAACTAATCTTAAGGAAAGATTTCAGATTTTTTCAACCACACATAGCAATGTTTTTCCCCAATATGCAGATTCTAATTATTATATTGAAAAAAAACAAGAAATTATTAATAGCTATTGGACAGAATGTGAAAAAATGAATACACATGAATTTTTATTTAGAATTCAAAAAAATAATATTTCTGCTAGCTTGAATATTTTTTCTATGTATCCATTAGAAAAATTAATAATTGTAGAAGGAAATCGAGATGAGTATATATTTAATGAAATTTTGAAAGAATTAAAGATTAAAAAAGTAAGAGTTTTTTCTGTGTCACATTTGTTAAGTGATTCAAAAAAAGGTGGAGAGACACAAATAGAACATCTTATTAATGGAAATACAAATATATTAAAACGTAGAGGTATAGAAAACAATGTATTTTTTATCTTTGATTGGGATAAGGATGAAAAATCAATAAATAATCTTAAGAAAAGAGTCGGAGATTATAATAAAATTGTTTATTTGGAAGAGGAAAAAAGAACTTGTGGACTAGACAAATCCTTTAAAGGAATAGAAGCATTTTATCCTATAGAATATATACAGGAAGCAATTAATAATTACCCAGGGTTAATTTCTGATAGAGGTAAAGATCGTGTTAAAGATAGGTATTATGTTGATTCTTCAAGATATGATTTGATAAAAGAACAGCTATTTTCAATCATGAAAGAAAGAGGTGTGAAATCAGACTATCTTACAGATGTAATTACGAGTTTGATCCTATGACCCTATACCACGGAAGCGACCAAATCATAAAAACCCCCAAACTGCTCCCGTCCATCAGGACTCTCGATTTTGGCTTCGGCTTTTACACAACTACCAATGAGGAACAGGCAATAGATTTTGCTGTCAAGGTTTATGACCGTTCAATCAGGATGGGCAATACCCCTCAAGGGAAGTTTATCAGCATATACGAGGTGGATTATGAAGCAATGCAAAAAGCGCTTGATATACTGCACTTTGAATCCCCCGATGAAACCTGGTTTGATTTTGTTATAGCTAACCGCCGGAGTACCTGGCAGGGTAAAAAGTACGATGTCATCTACGGCCCTGTGGCTAACGATACTATATACCGTACATTAATAGCCTTTGAGGCAGGGGAAGTTTCAAAATCAGAAACCATAGCCAGATTAAAAGTCCGTCAACTGTTTGACCAAATGACATTTGCCACAGAACAGGCCATTTCTTTTCTGGAATACTCTGACTTCATGGAGGCCCCCAATGTCTGACCCCCAATTCAAAGCAACCCTGGAAATGCTCATTCCCCTTATCACTAAAGAAATAATGAAAAGCCGGAATATAGGTGAACAGGAAGCGTTTGAGTTATTGTATTCCTCATATCTCTATAGTATATTGGAAATAGAGTCCACCAAATTATGGCATTTAAGCCAGCTAACTCTGGCGAATCTGCTGAACGAGGAAATCGAAACCGGATTCATTACATTTCCAGGAACCGCCACCGAGACCCGTACGGGTCGAGGTTCCCCTCTGACGGAGGCATAATCCATGAACGACAACTCTCAATTCATCGCCTACTGCCTGGAAGAATACAAAGCCGCAAAAGGCCTGACCGGAAAAGAAGTCATCACGCTTTTCAAAAAATACAATATCATGGATTACATCGTTTCCTGCTACGGAGCCCTGCACACCATGGGCGGCCTTGCCATTACCGAGGATATACAATCGCTTATAGAAGGTATGGAGAAACAAAAACAAGCGGTAAGTACCCCCACTAGCCATTAGCCACTAGCAATTTGCATATATAAAATATCTTGAATTTCTCCAATATATGTATTATGTTTACTATATGGTATACGACCGCGTAATGGCGGAGCTCAGTCATGATTAATCACTATATGGCACCAGCACATTCAGATTATTCATATTTGCTCTTGAATAACCTGGTATTATGTTATAAAAACCGGGATCAAAAAGTATTAACGAATCCCTGGTTAATTCTCTTATTTCTGCCCTGCCGTAGCGCCCCCAATCATCATGGGAATATTCAAACTCATTCCTTTCACTATCGTACCATCTCCATTCGGATATTTGACCCGATCTATCGCCAGGGTATGTTACGAAATAAGTCCCGGCGCTGGTAAATAAAAAAATTATTCCTATACTTTCTTTCTCAGTGCTGTCAATAACCACCCATGATCTGGCAAATAAATCCAGCTCCGGTGACTCGGGAATCGCCTCGGCCCTTAGGGCGTTGAACTGCATTTCTATATCTGGCTCATCTATGGAAAAAAAAGAAAAATCCACGCCCCTATCGTCATTGGAATTCACTACGATAGTTCCCAAATTTTCCAAATTGATCATGCCCGTTTGGGGCATACCGTATTCTCCAAAATGAACGGATCCGCCTCGATCATTTTCAACCACTATATAATGCCTATCGTGGTTAAATTCAAACGAAGAAAAAGCGGCATCGGGAGAGCTTATCTCCCATTTTTCTGAAATTGTATTTTCGGAAGTTCTGATAGAATGATCAGGGCGTATTATGACTTCATTAAAACCGGCCTGCTTGATTATTGCCAGGAAATTAACTACCTGGTTTGCGGGAATTCCTCTAATCATTACCCGTGTAAGGTCATTGAATCTTTCTTTTACAGGAATAAGAGCGTTCCTTTGCAGCCGTAAGAAAACATTTTCCGCGTTTTCATTGTTTGAAAAAGCGCCCAACTGAATTTGAAAAGTCCCTGTGCTGTTATTACCCGGAATATTCCCGATTATTCTTCCTGGCATATTTTGCTGGGCAAAACAAAAAAAAGTTATAAATACAAAATTAAATAATAAAAATAAACGGCCCATTTATTCCTCCTTATTCTATAGACAGTATAAAAATCATCTACTATTAAAATACAGTTCCAAATTCGCGTCAAGAAAATTCGTAAAAACCAAATGCTTCCCATCAGGGGAAACCGCCAGACCTGTGGGCTGGTTGTGGCCCCAGACCCTTTCTACCAGGGAAAGATCGTCAGAATTCAGCATATATACAGCGCCGAATTCCGGGCCTGGCCGGGTATAATCCAAAGGATTGTTTCTGCCTCTGGAAGAAGCGAAAACATAACGGCCATCAGAAGAAAGGACAATGGTGTTGATGTTGGACCCTATGCGCCGGGACACAAGCAAGGCCCCTGTTGAGGCGTCCAGAATATTTACCGTTCCTCGGAACATATCCGAAACGTAAAGCTTCCCGTCCCGGTAAAGTATATGCCTGACTGCCCCTGCCCCTTCGTACAGCCGGTATCGGGTTCTTACACTGTTTTGTGCCATGTCCACGACCGCAATGACAGGCTCATCGTAAATAGCGACATAAAGGGTTCTTCCGTCGGGCGAAAATGCCATGCCTCTGGGTGTAGCCCCCACGGGAATTCGGCGAAGCAGCGTTTTCGTTTCTGAATCGAATACGCTAATATCATGGCTTAGCCAGTTAGACACCAGGCTAAGATTGCCGGCCGGGTTCTGCACTATAACCTTTGGATATACTCCCCCGGTTCTCAGGGACATTTTGTGTTCCAGGCTGTCCATATCAAAAATGTGAACCCTGCTTTCTATCATATTGGAAACCCAAATTTCCCGCCGCCTTCCGTCCATTAACGCTTCCACAAAACCGGCTGTACTGCCGCCGGGCACTGCAAGACGTCTTTCAAAGGCAAGCCGCGCTGTGTTCGCGTTCCCTTCCAGGCGGAACACATCCACACCCGGCTGCTCAAGGAGGGGAACAACAATACGTCTGCCGTCGGGTGTGAAGTAAGCGCTCTTTGGCTGCCTTCCCGTGGGAAATACCCCAAGCTGCCGCAGAATCCCGTTTTCCAGTTCCAGCTTGATTTCCAAAAGACCGTTTCTTAAAGGAAGCGTCCCTGTCGGATATTCCACACTGCTGTAGCCGGATGAACTGAAACGCAGTGTTCCGTTCCCGCTTATCCGGTAATTACGTATTCCCTCCGAGGCGGAAACGGGCCTTT
>Ga0099364_10014860_pt1 | contig 10314 bp, 10 predicted proteins | sample TergutTh196P3_FD_73070 | JGI IMG/M metagenome (GOLD analysis project Ga0099364, IMG submission 73070) | Microcerotermes parvus P3 segment gut microbial communities from Pointe-Noire, Republic of the Congo - Th196 P3 | ecosystem: Host-associated > Arthropoda: Insects > Digestive system > Gut ...
AGGTCACAGGTGTGTAAACTTTTGGTGCGTAGCTAGGAAAAGGTGGTACTTATGCGCTCCTTTTCGCTCAAAGGCGCTTCCATGCGCCTATTCGCGCGCTCCGCATCCTTGCTCCGCTTGGCGGATCGCATAAATACCACCTTTTCCAAGTAAGTCTGGCTTATAACTCCTTTTTGTTTCTATTCACAGGGGATCGCGCCCTATTGGTGCGTCGCTGGGAAAAAGTGGTCTTTCTGCAACTCTTCTTTTACGTCTATATTTTTGGAGCCTAATAATGCTTTACATGAACCAATCCAATAAACCGTCCGCTCTTGTCAGCGCTATCCAAAAATATACTATTCATGACGGGCCCGGCATCAGGACAGAGATTTTTTTCAAGGGCTGCAATATGCGCTGCCTCTGGTGCTCGAACCCTGAAACTATATCGCCAAAGCCTCAGCTTGGCGTTTATCCGTCAAAATGCCTCTCTGTGCGAAAATGCGGCTACTGTCTTAAAGCCTGCCCAATATCAGACCGCTCCCCGCTTGTTTTTGACGAAAATGGTCAACTTTACTCTGCGCAAAATGCGTCAGAATGTCAAAATTGCTTTAAATGCGCCGATGTATGCCCAAGCCGCGCTATAAAGCTATGGGGCGATTTGATGTCGCTTGACGAGCTTATGAAAATCATAGAGGAGGATCGCAGCTTCTATGAGCGCTCCGGCGGCGGGGTTACTCTTTCAGGCGGAGAAGTTATGCTGCAATGGGAATTTGCTCAAATACTTCTCAAAGCATGTAAAGATGCGGGAATAAATACCTGCGTTGAAACGGCGCTTCACTGTCCACCGTCACATATGGAGGCTGTTTACGAGCATACCGACCTAGTTATAACCGACATAAAACATATGGACTCCGCAAAGCATCTCGAATACACCGGTGTCGGCAACGATCTTATTCTCAATAACATACGCCGCACTGCTCAGCTTGGTAAAAAAACTGTAATACGTACACCCATAGTCATGGGTTATAACGGCGATGAAGACAACATTCGAGCGACTGGTGCATTTATTCGCGATGATTTGGGCGGCAAAATAGTTCAGTATCAGCTTCTCCCTTACCGCAAGATGGGAACCGAGAAGTATGATTCGCTGTGTCAGGCTTATCCTATGGGGAACTATACGCCTCCCGAACGCGAAGTCTGGGAGCGCGAGCTAAAGAGGCTTGCTGACATGTTAGTCAATGAGTACAAGCTGCCCGCTGTTGCAGGCTCAGCTGAGAAGCTTCGACCTATGCAATAGGATGTATAGTACCCACTCTTCTCATCTTGCACTCTTTGCCTCTTTCTGGATTGCATCAAAGCTACGCTCCGCACCCTGTCAGATTGACATTGGCGCATATCTTCCTATGAGGACACCCCTTTTAACTCTGCCCGAAGCTCCATGAGTGCTTTCCCCAGCATGTTCATGCCATTTATTTTTTCACACTTCCGGCAAGAGCAATTTCCCCAGACGTTATCATGCCACCCTGTTGTATCTTCAACGATTTCCAGATCACCGGTTTCAATAAGCATTTGTCTGAGTTCCGGGTGCTCAAATTTTGAACGCAGAACATCAAGCATTACATTATACTTAACTTCTTCCCAATCGTCTCTGAGCTGTATTTTCCGTCCTAGTTCTTTGGCTTTTCCCGGGTCAATATCTGTAAAAGCACTGCGCTTATTCAGATCAAGCGTTTTAGCCGATTGAAAAGCTGATTCGGCTGTTGTATATGTAATATTTTCGTATTTTGCTTTTGCAGGGTAGTAGTTACTAAAAGGATGCTCACGTCCGCCAAACTTATATATATCATTCAGCTGCACAACTCTGTTTACGTACCGCCCTATAGTCTTTTCCCACAAAGCCTCGTCGCTTACCTCATGCATACTATACATTCCATACCAGCTTCCGAGCGGGAAATTTCGGAATATCTCACTGAATGTCAGACCCGACCGCCCTTGGATATATCCAAGGGCATAACCAATCCAGTACTCAACAGGCGCTGTAATTGTACTAAAGTTGCATTTTTCATTAAAATCCGCCGATTGGTAGTGCATTCCAAGCCTATCATGAATCATAAGAACAAGCTCACTGCCTGTGCAGCCCAGTGTTGCGCGTCCGTCGCCTCGTTCAAAACGAGTCATAAAACCAGATTTTTGAAACTTTTCAAAGAAAGAAGCAGCATCATCACCGAATCCCGCACTTGAAAATCCCATAGCATCTGCAAGATTGTTTTGCTTGACACTGACCTTAAGCCAATCTATGTTCTTATCAATCATTTATAACTCACCTTTCGATATTATCTCGCCTAGCATCCTGCCGGGAATATCGCGCACTTCAATAAGTCTTTCATTTGCCATCATTTCACGTTCAATATATTGTGTGTTATACTTTACGTAATCATCTCCGCTGATCGGTATTGTTTCAATTTTTTTATTTTTACTATAAGCAATCTGCCCTTTAATGACAACCTGCTGTCCTAATTCTCCGAGCTTCATTGCTTGAATCACTGCTTCGTATGAAATATCTAAACTAAGAAACGAATTCAAATATACAAAATACCTGTCATCAGCACGCCAACCCTCAATTACCTCAAAACGCTCACAATCTATCGGAAATAGTTCAATAAACTTCAATCTTCGTTCGCGCCGCGCTCTGCTTTCACTATGACCAAACCTATATTGTGAAAGCGCTGATAACCAATATATTGGCTCACGCTCGTTTAAGTCCAACATTGGCGCAAGACCATCCGTATTAAGCTCATAGACATACACATACGATGTGTTTATGTCCGCATGTTGACACGCCCATTCTTTCGCTGCTTCAAGGTCTTTTGTGCAATAAAGCCCCTTTCCGTAATCATGGTAATCTTTACCGCCTCCATAATATGGCTTGAAGTCAGGGTCGGGATTGCCGTGATAAATTATCATTTAAGCATCAACGCCCCTCCCTGGTGGTCTTTACCATAGCTTAATACATCGCGCGTTGTGCAACATTATATGACCCTCAATAACGATTATCAAACACCCTTGTTGATTTTTTCTCGCTTCTTGGCAACTCGCCCATCCCGACAGCTTTTGCGTTAGGTATTAGCCCAATTTTTGCCTTGAACTCCCGCTCGACCGTTTTTTCAAGCGCTGCTGCTGATTTCCCCTCCAGAGCCGTTTCAAAGAACAGCGTCAGAATATCCTTTCCGTTTAAATGGTCTATCATTATTTGATATTCGCTGCTGACCCCGTCGACTGCCGCAAGCACCTGATCTACGCTGCTTGGATAAATTATCGCGCCGCGTACCTTTACCATATCGTCGCTGCGCCCAATAATGGCATCGATCCTCGGGTAACGCAGCCCGCACTCGCACTGACCCGGCACGGCTTTTGTCAAATCATGCGTCCTGTAGCGAATCAGCGGGGCGCCTTCTTTTTGCAACGTTGTTATTACAAGCTCCCCGGCCTGTCCTTCCGGCAGAATCTCCCCGGTATTCGGGTCGATTATCTCGTAATACATAAAATCCGTCCACATATGCATCGCGCTTTGCTTCTCGCAGTTGATCCCAATGCCAGGTCCGTAGATCTCTGTCAAACCGTAGATGTCATATAACTCGACTCCCAGTTCCCCTGCGATCCTCGCGCGCATTTTCTCGCCCCAGCGCTCCGAACCAATAACGCCTTTTTTCAGATGAATCTTATCGCGCAATCCGCGCTTCTCAATTTCCTCGGCTATTAGAAGAACATATGATGACGTGCCGCACAGGACTGTCGATTTCATATCAATCATCATTTTAATCTGTTTATCCGTGTTTCCCGGCCCCATCGGTATCGCCATCGCGCCCAGAAGCTCGCAGCCGGCCTGAAAGCCTATACCCGCAGTCCACAGCCCATAACCCGGTGTTATATGAATCCTGTCAAGGCTTGTGATTCCGGCAGTTTCGTAGCACCTCTTAAACATAATAGCCCAATCGTCTATGTCTTTTCTCGTATATGGGATTATAACAGCGTCTCCGGTCGTCCCTGATGATGAATGAATCCGTACGATTTTCTCATCACTAACAGCCTGGAGTCCAAGAGGATACGCGCCTCGCAAATCCTCCTTGTCGGTAAACGGCAATTTCTCAAAATCGCTCATCGTTTTTATGTCTTCCGCATTGACACCGCTAAAGCGCTTTTTATAAAACTCGCCCTTCATTGCCCTGCGGATTGATTCTTTAATACTCTCAAGTGTGCTCATGATACAACTTCTTCCCCAATTCAAAAGATTCCTTATTCTCCTTGCTATAGCTTGGCATTTCTGATATTACTTCGAGCAGAACATCTTCCTCGAATGGGAACCGCCCGCTCTGCGCCGCTGTGCCAATCAGCGCTACATTTATCATTTTTGCATACTTCTCATTTATTTGTTTAGCGGGAACAATAACAGCATTTGGTACATTTTTTTGTATGAACTCCATCATTTCAGGCGCACCGTCGCATGTAATCAGCTTCCCTTGTCCTGAGAGATACGGAAGCTGGCGTACCGCCTCAGTCGGGTCAAACCCGATTAATATATCGGCGCTTCCGAGCGGCATGAACGGAGAATAAATCTCATCACCAATCCGCACATGGCTTACGACGCTTCCGCCCCTTTGCGCCATGCCTATCGTCTCAGTTGTACGCACATCGTAGCCGCGTTTCATAGCCGCTGCCGCGAGCAATCGCGAGGCAAGGACCGTGCCCTGCCCGCCGATGCCTGCAATTAAACAGTTAAATGTCACAGTTATTTCCCCCCTTTTATCATAATGCACGGCGACTCAAACAGAATCACGCGAACACCTTTTTGCCCTATCGCATCGCTCACTGCCTGCCTTGCCGCCTTTGCATCGAACGGGTCTACTCGGTATAGCGCGGAGATACCCAGCGACGACACAACTTTCCCGATGTCTATTTTTTCCGAAACTCCGCCCATCATGGTAACGCCCGTACCCGGATGAGGCTGGCCGCCTGTCATTGCAGTCGTCGAATTATCAAGAATAACAACAATAATATCCGTTTTATTGTAAACAGCATTGACAACTCCCGTGATGCCGGAGTGGAAAAAGGTAGAATCCCCGATGAATGCAAAATGAATGGTATCCGGCTCGACACGCTTTAACCCCTGCGCGACAGTTATCCCCGCGCCCATGCACAGGCAGGTGTCAACCATTCCAAGGGTGTTGCCCAGTGTGTAGCAGCCGATGTCTCCGGTATAGACGGCAGAAATGTCCTGCGACGCTATTTTCACGGCGGAAAACGACGCCCTGTGCGAGCATCCTACGCATAATGACGGGGCTCTTCCGGCAATCTCGGGAAGTTCCCATTTATGCGGCTTTGGTCTGCTTTTTCCAAAGTATGAATCTATAATCTCTTTTATTCTATCCGGCGTGTTTTCACCTGCGTTTTGTACATGCTTTGTGCGTTTTCCAAGGATTTTAACGCTCAATCGATGCAGCCCGCATAGACGGATCAGTTCATCCTCGATGACCGGATCAAGTTCTTCGACAACCAGGACTTCATCAAGCCCATCTAAAAACTCAAGCGCTAATTTATCCGGAAATGGGACTGTCGAAACTTTCAGCATCTTATATTCCGCATCAATGCCTATTAGCGCCTCGCGGGTGTACGCATAGCTCACCCCGCCGGATGCGATGCCTTTTTTTCCCGAGCCAGTGAGGGTATTGAAGCAATATCCCGAAAATTCATCGCACATTTTTAGAAGATTTTCTTCTATTTTTATATGGTTGGCATATGAAAGCCTCGGGAAGATTACCCATCTATCGCTCTTTTCAAAGCCTACCGGCTGCTTTCTTGGCAGATTGTCTAATATTTCCACAGATGAGCAGCTATGGCTAACCCTTGTCGTCGGCCTGAAGAGAACAGGTGCGCCGTATTTTTCCGAGTGCTCAAATGCATCTGCAATCATAGTATACGCCTCTTCCGGCGTTGACGGATCAAAAAGCGCCAGCTTTGCAAATTTTGCGAAATGGCGGGTGTCCTGCTCGGTCTGCGATGATATAGGGCCCGGATCATCAGCCACTACAATCACCATCCCGCCAATGACACCGATGTAGTTCAAGCTCATCAGCGGGTCTGAAGCCACGTTCAACCCCACCTGTTTCATAGTAACCATGACGCGCGCTCCAGCATACGCTGCGCCCGCTCCCACCTCAAGAGCTACTTTTTCATTCACCGACCACTCAACGTATACGCTGCCGTCGTTATTCTTGGCCACCGTATCGAGAATCTCGCTAGAAGGTGTCCCGGGATACCCTGTCACAACCGAAACGCCCGCTCTGAGCGCACCCAAAGCGATCGCCTCATTTCCCATTAATAACCTTTTTTTCATATCAATATATCATCCCTCTCTGCATTGTTGTAATTGCTCTCACGGATACCTTCTGAGTAGTTACATATTATTTATATAAATCCCTACCGCATATCCTGCAAGGGAAACGAAAAGAACTATGATATCCTTTAGTCCGAAACTTGTTTTACGGTAGCTTGACCGTCTGCCCGCTCCGAACCCCCTTACTTCGAGTGATATTGCCATTTGCTCAGTTTTTTTCACAGAAGAGGAAAGCAGCGGTATCATAAGCGGTATCATGCGGCGGAATCTTTTAAAAGGCCCTCCCCGGTCCAAGTCGCACCCGCGCGCGGTCTGCGCCTGAATTATTTGGCTCATCTCGCCTGTGAGCATCGGAATAAACCGAAGCGTCGCAGTGACTGCAAAAGCATATTTATAAGGAGCGCGGAAATGCCTGACGACTGCCGCCGCCAAATCATTCGCAGGTGTCAGCATAATCATAATCCCGATAGGCAATAGCGCGCCAATCGTTCGAAACGCCATAGTGAGCCCTTGATGAATCCCGTTTTCTGTGATTATTATTATACCATACTCAACTAAGACCGTCCCCTCGCGGTTGAAAAATACCGTAAAGAACAGTAAAAGGAAGCATATTAACCCAAAAACCTTGAGAACCGGCTTTCCCTCGCGCACGATGCCGCTTGTCAGAAATATCAGCAGATTTATAGCCGCTATCGTCCCCAAAAACCACACGTTTTGACAAATGAAGCATAAAACGCCTATCATTATTGCCCATATGATTTTCGTAATCGGGTGGAGTTTATGGAAGAATGACCTGCCGGGGACATATTGCAGTACCGCTTTCACGCTTTGTCCCCCAATCTGCTCTTTATCGCTTCAAATAACGTTTCTATGCTGAACACATCTTCATAATCTCCCAAAGTGAGCGCCAAATCAATGATCTGCGGCGGTTTCAGCCCCGTTTTTTCCAGTTCATCCTTGCGCCTCAGTATGTCTAATGTCACCCCATCGCCAATGACCATTCCGTCATAAAGCATGATAGCGCGCTTTGCATAGTCGCACACTACTTCCATGTCATGGGAAACCATTAGAACAGTGACGCCTTTTTCATTGAGGTCTGTCACAATTTCCATAATCTTGACACATTCACGGTAATCCTGCCCCGTCGTCGGTTCATCGAGCACCAGCACTTGCGGTCTTATTGCAAGCACCCCTGCCAAGGCTGTGCGCTGCCGCTCGCCCCGGCTGAGCGAAAAAGGGTGCACCTGCATCTTTTCGGACAACCCCAGCAGCTGTGCTGTTTCATGTGTGCGATCCTTAATCTCGTCTTCCGGCAGCCCGATATTTCTCATTCCAAACTCGATTTCGTCTCTAACTGTCTGACAAAAAATCTGATGATCAGGGTTTTGAAATAGATATCCTATATGTTTCGCCATTTCGCTCACCCTGGTCTTGCGTGTATCAAGCCCGGCAACCACAACCTTACCCTTTGTAGGCTTTGCCAGACCGTTGAGTTGCCGCAGCAGCGTTGTTTTTCCGGAGCCGTTTTGTCCAATGAGCGCAACCATTTCGCCGCTCTCTATGGAAATGTTGATGCCTTTGAGCGTCATGGGTCTGCGCGGGGAGTAAGTAAACTCCAGATTCTCTACCTGTATCACGCCCCTGTCACCTCTTTTACCATCTTTGCAGCTTCGTCAACCGTTCGCGGATATACCCCGCTGTACAGGTTTTCCTCTTCTAGCTTTTTTGCAAGGCTCACGACCCTTGGGCAGTTTATTCCCATTTCTATGAGCCGGTCGCTCTGCCTGAGCGTCTCGACAGTTGACATGTCCGTCATAATCTTCCCGTCCACCATTGTTATCATACGGTTGCTATACTGCGACATCAGCATTATCTTCTGCTCCACAATGACTATCGTCATATTGTAATCCCTGTTCAGCCTCGCAAGTGTCTCGAATATAAGCTGGCTCCCCATCGGGTCAAGCTCACTTGTCGGCTCGTCGAGCACAAGTATCTCCGGACGCAACGCAATCGCTGACGCCACCGCGACGCGCTGTTTCTGCCCGCCTGATAGTCCCGCTGTATCTCGTTCGCGCAGATGGGAAATACCCGACAACTCAAGCGCTTCGGTGATCCTCTTTCCAATTTCTTCTGAGGGTATGTTGAAGTTTTCAAGGCTAAATGCTATCTCGTCTTCTACATACGAAGTTACGATCTGTACCTCGGGATCCTGAAGGACGCTTCCCACATGCCTGCTTATAGCCACGCATCCGTTTTCAACAGTGTCAAGCCCGCATACCGTAACGCTGCCGTAGAAATCCCCGGTGTAATAATGCGGGATTATGCCGTTAATTGACATCAGCAGCGTACTCTTTCCCGCACCCGACGGTCCAATAATGCCGACAAACTCCCCCTTGCTGATTTCAATGTTCACATCAAGCAAAGCAGGCTTCTCCGACCCCTTATACTGAAACGAATAGCTATTAAAAGATATCATGCAATAATCCCCCTGTTACTTGCTATTTGTTCCCTGTTACTTGTTACTTGTTACCTGTTACTTGTTACTTGTTCTTCCGCATGACTGCTTTGAGCGCGGGGTATAGTATGAACACAGTGACGGCGTTAGCGGCGGCTGTCCCTAATATGATTGCGTTGAAGACGCCGAGTGCCATGTTGTTGACTTCCATTCCCGACAGCAGCAGTATTCTGAGCATCATAAAGAATGTATATCCGCTTGCAAGCGTCGATAGGAATGTTATGACCGCCTGCTTGAAAGAAACCTTTTTGATTTTCATATTAAACGGGATCCTCATAAGCAAAACCATTGCCACAGAGCCGACGGCTTCGCTTGCGATATTCGCGTATGGGGTTGCGCCCGGCAGGAACATGCATATCACTCCTGCTATGAGTCCGATGGCGAGCGCTTCAAAGAATCTCGGACGAATGAGCAATATTGCGAGTGCATACATGGCTATTACCATGTTCGGTTTGAGCGGGGTGAACGAAAATATTGTGTTGGACACTGCTTTCAAAACAGCGCCCGCCGCGATTAATACTGCTGCGATTAGTATGTCTGTTACTGTGATTCCTGTTTTTTCTTTTGTCTCTAGTACTCTTTTTTCTCCAATTGCCGGCATGATGATGACCGCCTTTCATTTTTCCGCACTTTAGACCTTTCCTAAGAGCGGTTTTTGACAAAATACCCGTCCTATGACTTTTCTTGTCAAGGACGGGTACTAACCCGCGGTGCCACCTTGATTCGCAGGGAAACCCTGCCTCCGGCGGGGTACTTACATACCCCTCAACTTTCACGCAGTCGTTACGTCGCGGTATACTCAGGAGATTTCCCTTTGACCGCGCCCTCCGCGGACCATTGTGATATGCCGCTCTCCGCAGGGTTTCCAGCACTCCCCGCTCTCTGTAGGCGCGTACATATTTTTACTTCCGCATCATCGGTTTGATGGACGAATATTAAGTTTCTGCAATCATAGCATATCAAATCGGAAGATGTCAATACTTTTTTGTTTGAGTTTTATATTTTTCTCTCGCCCGCAACCATTCAGAGGGTGTCTCACCCAATCTGTTTCTTATATATCATTTATACTTTACTCACAATTTCATTACTCATGTGTTTCTTACTTGTCGGCGTGCTAAACCTTATGTACGCTTATACATCAAATAAATCATCCAAACTGACAAGCTTCAGCTTCTCGTCTCTTTCCGCTTCGCCGATAAGCCGCGCAGTAAACCCTGATTTGGAAAATAGATAATAATATACCTCTTGTATTGCGCCGTGCGTCTTCCATATAGCGGGCTTTGATAACCAAGCACTTGATTTTCCATCGAGTTCCTAACTCACGAGTTCCATACTTGTGAGTTCCATTCTTCTAATTGAAGCATATGCAAAAAGCATGAGAAAGACGCGGCTTGCAGCCGCGCCTTAAGGAGTTGTGAATTAATAACTT
>Ga0099364_10014861_pt1 | contig 10313 bp, 8 predicted proteins | sample TergutTh196P3_FD_73070 | JGI IMG/M metagenome (GOLD analysis project Ga0099364, IMG submission 73070) | Microcerotermes parvus P3 segment gut microbial communities from Pointe-Noire, Republic of the Congo - Th196 P3 | ecosystem: Host-associated > Arthropoda: Insects > Digestive system > Gut ...
GCATCGTCCCAATTCCATTCTGTAAGCAGCATGTTCTCAATCTCCGAAGAATGTTTCTCCAAAAAATATAGCAAAATATTTTTGCCAATGCAAGTTTTTATAGCCGCTTTTATGGCTTCTTCCCTGCTCATGCTATTGCTGTTCTTATTTACTTCCGCAACAAGCTCGCTGTAGCCGTTCAACGCTGGGCTTCTTTCCGCCATATCCACATTGCGACCCTTGTTTATGTTGTAAACCTGAACCACAAGCTCAAGGTGTTGGCTGTCTCTTTTGCATTTGAAAGCATCGGAAAGCCTTAGCTCCTTGAAGTCCGGGAATTCTTCTTTGCCGTTGTAAAGCACGATGAATTCGGGCGTTGGGATTTTAACTATCTGCTTTTTGTACAAGTCTTTTTTGTCTGTTATTTTTTGATACTCCCTTGCCATATACAGCAACATCCTCAGCGGCATGTTCTCATTGATTGTAGATTGGTGCTCTATAAGAACCACAAGCTTGTCGTCCAGAACAAAAGCGATGTCGTTTATCCTTTCCATGAACAGGACATCAGAGAGGGTTATTATTTCTATCTCCGTGTTTTCAGGATAATTCTGTCCGCTCACTGCGTTGTAAAGTTCAAGCAGTTTTTCTTTTTCGCTGAACAGCAATGTGAACACGCTGTTTTTGAATTTGCGGTTTGTGTTGGTCTCTCCCATTTTTCTTCTCCTATTTTGGGTTTGTCTATCCCTTAGACGGAAAAAAGGGGGTAAAATCAGACAAAAAATTTATTTTTTTGCATTTTGCAACACATTGTTGACGCTTTTAGCGTTTTTCGCCAAGCGTTTAACAAAAGAATTTGGAAAATGTTTTACCAAGCGTGTAGGTATATTCCCATCTTTCAGAGGGGAATAAGAGTTTATCCGTAAATAGTTATAACTTTCCTAAACACAATGGCAGCGCAGCATAGCTGCATCAACCCCTTATGCGAGACCTCCAGTTTTTCGAACCTCGCGAGCAGTTTCCTGAATCTGTTCAGCCATGAGAAAGTCCTCTCGACAACCCATCGCCTCGCCTTCTTCCCCTCTTCCCGCTCCCGCCTCTCTTCGCCCCTGGGCCTGACATGCGGAACCATGCCGGCCTCTCTGACTGCCTGTTCCATTCCCGTATAGCCGGCGTCAAGGCAAAGATGCGCAGCATCCCCGCTTGGCATTATGCAGGGGACAGACATGAGCGTTTCTCTCAGCAGCTTTGAATCATGGCTGTTTGCCCCGGACACGGCGAGTGAAAGCGGGACTCCACGGGCGTCCACCAGAACGGAGCGCTTCGTCCCCATTTTTTCCCCGATCCGTTGGATTTCTCCCGACGGATTCCGCAGCGAGAGGCGCTTTGTTCATGCTGCAGTCCACGCTCTGCCACTGCCATGCGATGCCTTCCAGCTCGCCGTATTCCGCAAGGCCGGCTTCCCATATCCTCTGAAACACGCCCTGCCTGGACCACTGCATGAAGTACGAATGCACGGAGCTGGACGAGCCGTATTCGGATTTCGGAAGAGCCTTCCACTGGATTCCTGTGCGAGCCACATAGAAAATGGCGGAAATAGCCGTGCGCTTGTCCATTGCAGGCCTTCCTGCTCCGGGGGAGCGCTTGTACTCGCGGCTAGGATCCCGCTCTTTATCCGGCAATAAAGGAGCTATGCGATTCCAAAAGTCATCGGAGATTAACCATGATTTATGTTTGTACGGCTTTTTGACCGTATTTTCTTGAATGGAATGTGTCATAAAAGGAATATAGTAATTTACGGATAAGTTCTAAGTCATCTCGGTTGTAGCGTGTGTATAAGACATAACCGCTATTGCGTGGAGACTCGCTGGCAGTCCACCAAAAGCCCGTTTTTCCGATATTCTGGAAACGAGCATTAGAATTGCCTTCACCGCCCGGCAGAGCCGCAAAGCCGTAATCGTCTGTGCCATTGCCGGATATATCATCATCTGTATTCCAATCCCAGCCATCGGTTGCTTTCAGCTTTGCCCCCGCCGTTGAGGGACGAAGTTCAAGCCCCATCATTAAACCATACATTTCCGAAGCACTGGGCACATGCCAACCGGACGGGCATACGCCTTGATGCAGAGCGGCAGGGTCGTTTATGCAGAAATTGCTTTCCAAGCAGTAATTAACTGTTCCGTAAGTATTATTATTATAGATTTCATCCAAACCCATTGCGGTAGTCCAGTCGTAAAGTCTGCCGTAAGTATCGCAGTTGTCCGGGTCGTCATCGTAGCATACACTGCCGGGGGCATCGAAATTCAGATTCTCGGCAAGCCAAGTTTGGTCGCATATTTTAATGGTGTTATACTCTTTGCTGTTTCTAAGGTCGGTAAATTTCCCTTTGTTTGACGGAGCATCAGGGTCGTAGTCGGAGCAGTCAGCAGAAACGTTAATAGTTACATTGCTGCTGGAACTGCCACTTCCGCCACCGGAGCTACTGCTTGACGATTCGCCGCCTACCGAGCTTGACGATCCATTGCCACCATCGTAATCCTTTACGCAGCGAACGCTGACCATTTGGTCTTTGCCGTTATAGTCGTTGAGGTTTACGCTCCTGTCTGTGTAATTGCCAGTGTTAGCGTAGGCGTATCCCATTTCCTCTTGGAAAGCAATTCGTGGATAACTAAGATCGCCCGTCTCTGTTGCGCTCCACCAATAACCAGAGTATCCATCGCCATTGATGAATTCTTTATCTAAGCCGCAAGCAAAACAGCCGCCCGGCAGAGCTGCAAAACCGTAAGTATCATCGCAGGCATTTTTTGCGTCAAAGGTAGTTCCGCAACTCCACCAAATGCTTCCGCTGCCGGTAGCTTTCAATTTTGCCGCTGCTGACTCTGCTCCGCCAGCGAAATTCGCCAAAGTTGCCCAATCCGCCTTGCTTGGCAAATACCAACCTTCGGGGCATATTCCTTGGTGCTTAACATCGCTAACGCCCAGCATCTGCGTGTTGTACTGAGAGCTTACGCCCATCGCCATTGACCAATCGTACATCCTGCCGAAAACGGCGCAATACGCAGGGTCATCGTTATAGCATTTGCTGCCGGCAACGTTATAGTTCAAATTTTCAGCCATCCAAACTTGGGTGCCTATTGTTACGGTTCTATATGTTTGCTCGCCATAAGCAAGCGTTCCGTATGTCACCGAATTGTTAACTTCTCTGCATTGAGCATATATAATACGAAGTGTCTTGTTAAAATCCAAGTCTTCTTTTTTGCAAGTGCCCACATAACTGCCTTCAATTTGAGCCAAAACTTCCGCTTCGGTCGCATTGCAACTATTTACCGCATCTTGCAGCCTGGCTTCAGTCGATCCTGTTGTTATCATATACGTGTCAAGCCAGCTTTTTATGCATGCATCTCTAGAGGCAGAATTGTCGCCTCCTCCTCCTCCACCATCGCTGGAGCAAGAAATTGTGATTGCCGTGGCTATGAGCATAGCCGTGAAAATGAACGTTTTGATTTTGGTTGTGTTCATTGTTGTGTTCTCCTGTTGAGGGGTGAATTGTGGGGTGGGGCGTAGCAGGCTACGCCCGTACATTGCGTGTGATCGCCCGTACATTGTGAATTGCGAGGCAGGGAGCTTATTCATTTGTTTGCTCTTCCTCTGGTTTTGGGGTATCTTTATATTCGCTCTCAAGCGTTGCTTTGTCTTGCAAAATCTTGTTCAGCCGTGCTAGGGTTTGCCCTGCTTTTGTGTCTCTTGTGTTGTCGTAGGCACGTTGCATAAGGTCTGCCGCTGCTTGAACATCGCCTAGAACTTCGTGGAGGATGGCGGCGTTTTCGGCGGCGGCTAAGATTTTGCTTTCTTCGTAGATTTCTAGGTAAGATTCCAAAGCGTCCTTGTGATAGCCTGCTTTTACGCGGGCAAGAGCGGCTTTCATTTTTGCGTTGCTGTCTTTTACGAATTTGCGCTTTTCAATAACAGTGTGCGGACGAAGGTCATTGAAGAGAAATCTAAGACCATCATCAACAGCTTTGTAATTACTTACAGAAGATGGGGTTCGGGATGAGGAGTTGTTATCATCGTATGATCCTGTTCTGCTAATCCACCCAATAACGCTTTCGTCACGAGCCGATATAAGAGTATAGGTTACGCTAATCTGCGTACGATGATCCCAAGCAACGTGATTTGTTACTCTGCCTTTACCGTCTTTGGTTTGCCAACGCTTTTCATTTGTCCAATCGCTGGGCCACGATAACTTACCAACAAGAATAGCATCCACGCTCTTTTCAATGCTTTCGCCGTTTCTTCTAAGACGTTCTATTTCTGCCGGTTCTACAACAGTAAAATAATCCATCTTTTCTATTTTGCCTGTTACGGTTTTGGTGGCGTGTTGAGCTAACTTTTCGTGTTTAGAGCTAGGATACTCAAAAGGCATTACAGCTATACGCTTGATGCCGGATGTGTTGAGATTGGGCGGTCGTTCTACTTCCAGTTTGATTTTAGGAGCACAGCTGGCAAAGAGCAATACGAACGCAAGCAGAATAAGTCTAGCAGTCATTTTATGCCTCATTTCCTTGTGAATACGTGGGGAATATTCGTTGATATTAGCCTTTGTCGGTCGCTGGATATGGTGAATATAAGCGTGCCTGTGTTTGAGATGGTGTAGTTGTTTATCCAGCCTTCCATAATGTTGTAGTAAAAGACGTATGTGCCGTTGGTTGTTTCATTGTGCTGGCTAAAACTTCCTCCCAATGACGACAAGTCAATCCAGCCTTTCTGGTTGTATGTCATCTCGCTTTCCGTTGTGAACGTTATCGTGTGCGTGTTGCTGCTAATCCCATCTTGGTCTATTCGCTCCCAACTAGTGCCTTTAAGACTGAAACTACTGCCTCCGCCACCGCCGCCTCCGCCGCCACTGCCGCTGCCGTCATCGCCATCGTTTGTGGAGCAAGAAGTTATGATTGCCGTGGCTATTAGTATAGCCGTGAAAATGAACGTTTTGATTTTGATTGTGTTCATTGTTTGTTCTCCTGTAAAAACGGATATCCGTCGTTGGTTTCGCTGTCTATTCCCCAAATATTTGTGAAATCCCAGCCGGTGTAAGTGCTTTGCGTTTTCATTTCTTCGGTTGTTTTCGGCGTTCCTCTGCCGGTGTCGCTTTGTCCGCTTGTTTCGCTGTCGTAGTAGGAATTTGAGACGGTGCCGTTGCCGGTTGATGTTAATCCGCCAACATTTGTGAAATTGTCCATTAAAGGGTCGCCTGTTGATGTTTTTGTAACGCTTCCCGTTGAGTAGCTATTTGTGATTGAACCGCTGTTGGTTCCTGCCAATCCGCCAACGCCATTTTCACCTTGAACATCTCCCGTTGCGTAACTATTTATTATTGGGCCATTGTTAGTTCCCACCAGTCCGCCGATGCTACCGCTGTTGCTGCCGGGGCTTCCGGTTGCTTGAACGTTTCCAGTTGCGTAGCTATTTGATATACCCTTGCCGCCGTTCTGCCCAACCAATCCGCCTAAGCCACTCTGGCCTCGCACATTTGCTGTTGAGTAGGAATTTGCGATTGAAGCATTGCTACCGTTAAGAGCATCCATTAAACTTACCAAGCCACCGCCACTCCCTTCTACATTTCCCGTTGAGTAGCAATTTATGACTGAGCCATAGAGCCACCCTGCCAATGCACCGGCATGTCTGCCCTTAATAGACACATCAACAACGCCGAGGTTTTTTATGGTTGCTCCTTCGCCAACATTTCCAAACAAAGCTTGATTATCCCAGTCGTTGTCTATGTAAACGCCACTGATAGCAAAGCCTGCTCCATCAAAGGTGCCAAAGAAATAATTGGAAATGGTATAAAAGGAATTTATCCCTATTGGTGTCCATTGAAAATTTTCATCGGTATTCAGGGCAATGTCGGCACCTAGTTTGAAATGCTTGTCTGCGTGTTCTTCGCCCACGTAGTAGTGTACTTCCCACAATTGCTCTGCGGTTGTGATTACCCACGGATTCGCTGCCGTTCCATTGCCGCCTGCGAATAAGTTAGGGTTGGGTTCGGAGCCTGAGCCGGTTCTTGTGAACTTACTGTTGGTGCTAAAAAAGAAGTCATCTTTTCCAGAATACACAAAAGTACGGGGAGTGTTGGCACTGGCTGGAAGAAAAATAACTTCTATTCCTTCTTCTCCACCGACATAAGCATAGTTGTATATGAAATTGGTTTTTGTTCCAGTTTCCGAAGTATATACTCCTGTTCGGCTGAATTTAAATTCAAGAGTTTCTTTATCGCCAGCGTTGGCAGATTCCCAAGTTCCAACAATGGATTTGGGCGGTCCCTGTTTGCCGCCCCCACCGCCATCGCCATCGCCGGAGCAAGAAATTGTGATTGCCGTGGCTATGAGTATAGCCGTGAAAATGAACGATTTGATTTTGGTTGTGTTCATTGTTTGGTTCTCCTATGGTTATTTCGCTACCTTATACGACTTGTTGCCTACTTGCACAATATAAATGCCTTTTGTCTGAACCGGAATTCTCAGAATTTCGGAATTTCCAGAATTGGCAACGTGTATTTGCTTGCCTTGCAGGTTGTATATGGTTACTTTTGTGTTTGGTGGGAGGTTTTGGATTACTATTTGGTTGCCTATTGTCTGAACCCCGATAGCCCCGATTATCCGATTTGCCCGATTTGCGATGATTGGGGTGATTTGAGATTCGGGGAGGTCTAGGATTGGGTAGCCTTGGTTGGCGTTTTGGGTGTCCTGTTTCCATAAGACATAAGCTAGGTCTGTTTGCTCTGTGTTTTTTTCGTTTACAAAAGCATTTAGAGTTGCTACAAACGTGGCGGATTTCATTTCGGTTTCGGTCATGCCTGTTACGCCATTTATAACTCCACCATACCAATAATTATCCTCATTCCAGTAGCAATTTACAATAGTGCCATTGTTGTAACCCACCACGCCGCCGACAGAGGCAGAGTAGCTTGTTTCATCTCCGCTCACATTGCCAGCGAAGTAGCTGTTAGATACAATGTCGTCATTTCTCCCTACCACGCCACCGACATAATTGTTTCCGCTTACTTCGCTTGTTGAGTAGCTGTTAGATAAGATGCTTGCACTGCCGTTGTTTCCAGCTATGCCACCGACATAGTTGTTTCCGCTTACTTCACCTGTTGAGTAGCTGTTGGATAATGAACCACCATGGCCATTTCCTCCTGCAACGCCACCAACATAGTCGTTTCCGCTCACCGCACCCGTAGAATAGCTATTAGATAAGGTGCCTGCATTGTAACCTACCACGCCGCCGACTCGGGTTGTTGTGTTTGTTCCGCTTACATCGCTCGTGGAGTAGCTGTCCGTAATGGAGCAGTCTCCGCAATTGCCACCTGCAACGCCGCCTACATACTCACTTCCGCTCACTACGCCTTTGGAGTAGCTGTTGGATATGATGCCATATACTTCTCCGTCATTTCCGTCAGTATAGCCGGCGTTTTCCCCTACCACGCCGCCAACATAGTTGCCGTCTCCGCTTACGGAGCCTGTGAAGTGGCTGTCGGATATTACGCCTACGTTTTCTCCAGCAACGCCGCCAACGCGACCGCTTGCTCCGCCGTCCACCTTGCCCGTGGCGTAGCAGTTCTTAATAGTGCCTGTGGCCCTGTTGTATCCTGCCACACCACCGCCATTGCTGTATGCATCCGTTTTGCTTATCGTGCCGGTGAAATAGCTGTTCTCAACAGTGCCCCTGTTGTCTCCAACCACGCCGCCGATATAGCCGGTGCCTTTGATATAAGAAGCTGCAACTCCAACATTTTTAATTGTGATGCCGGAACTTGTGCCGCCGAATAACCCTTGATAGTTAGTATTTGCGTTGATATATATGCCGGAAACTGTATGCCCTTTGCCGTCAAATATAAAACTGAAAGGCTCGGTTACGTTTTGGTAAGTATATCTTCCTCCAATCGGAACCCAAGGGGTCAGGTCGGTAGTGTTTTCGTCCCAGCTTTCCCAATCGGCAATGTCGTTCAGCACGATATTGCCGCCCAACTCTACGGTTTTGCCGTTTAAGTTGTCTATCCGAATGTCTGGATCCATGCCGTTTACAATACGTGCCAAGCCTGCCAGTTGTTCTGCGGTGCTTAGTGTGAATGTGGTTGCCGTTGCGTTGTACCAGTCGGTGCTAGCCGAGCCGTTCCATACGTTTGACCACGCCAGTGAAACGGCGATTGCTAGGGTTGCGAGCATTTTGATTGCGTTCATAGTTCCACCTCCTCGGTTTCCTCAATTTCCTCAACGCTGCCATCTCTCTTACGCTTTTTAGGCTTGTATTTCTTGACAACAGCATTGAAAGTTTTTATAAACAACTCATAAACAGAGCTACCTTCCACGATTACCAAAGCGTTAATCCGCTCCACAATGGTGCGATACGCTTTGTCTAGCTCAATGCGAGCTTCTTTCAGCACAATATCCGTCTTCAACGCAGACTCGTCAAAGCGTTCTTTCACCAAATCGCTGAAAGCGTTGTTCCTAGCTTTAAGCTCTGCCACCCACTGCCCGATGCCAACTGCTGCAACATCGCTAGCATACTTGCCTTCCAACTCCTGCAAAATATTGTAGGTAGCCGAAGTCTGCTCGTTCAGCGGTTTCTTGGCAATGTTTCCGTAGGTGTCAAAGACTATCTTTAGCTTCTTGGCGGCTTCCCTTGTGTCCGAACTGAAATGCTTTAAGGCGGCATTGTTCATATCAATGATACCGCCCCAAATCTCATCCCTCGCCTTGTCCGCTTCTTGGATTTGCTCCGTGAGGATGCTTTTGTTGATTTTTTTCAATGCTATATCCACTCTGTCGTAGAGCGGCAGGTAGCTTTGAAACTGCTGTCCGATTTTCAAGGCATCCGCGCCGCTTTTGGCGACAAGGTCTTTGAACTCGGTGTGGAATTGGAAGTGAGCGTCGTTACGCAGACTTTTTGTGTCAATTTTGTCAATTTTCACGATTTGTTCTCCTAAAAAGAGGGTGAGAGCAATGTCCGAACCTTCGGACATTGCCATTTCGCGCGATTTGTAGATATCCGAAGCTTCGGAAAGCATCATTTCGCGCGGTTTTGAGGTTTCCGAACATTCGGAAAGCCTCCTGCCAGCGTTTTGGAGCCGTCCGAGCGTTCGGAAAGCTTCTAGCTAGCGTTTTGGGACTTTCCGAACATTCGGAAAGCATGTTTCTTGTGAATTTCATTGTATTCTGCTTGCTGCTCACGGGTTTTTAATTAATCTTCCCTAAAAGTCCATCTCATATCTATACCTGCTGTTATAATATTCGGATCAGTGCTAATAGTTAAAATTGAGTGGCGGCAATCCTCAGAATAATATTCACGCTTTCCAAGGGCATATAATTTGTTCCAGCCAGCTTGGACATTTATATTATAAGTTTCCCTTGATTCTCTGGTCGGACAATCATCACCTGTAGAATATCTCGCAAAAGTGCCGGTAATCGTTGCCGCTTTTGAAGCATAAAAATAACCTATTTCAATTGATTCGTTGTTTTCTGCGGTTCCAATTCTGTTTGACTCATTCTTTATACGTCCTATCCGTTGATTTGAGTTGTCGTATAATGCCAAACGATCAATCATCTCACCGAACTTGGCATCTGCTGGGACAACGGATACCGTATTTTCAAACATCAAATCATCATACCTTCCATTGCGATTATAACGATATTCAAAATCATTTAAATACGACTCAGGAAGCTCATCATAAGAAATCTCCAAATTAACAATGCCATTGCTTACGTTGCCCATAGTGAATTCTAAAGAACCGCTATACGGTATTACAAGCGTTCCGCTTCCAGTCCATTTATTCCAAGCAACGCATTGATCTAAAGAATCTTCAGAAAATTGGCTGCAAGTGTAAACCTGCGAGGCATCCACAACATTGCTACCGCCGCTGCTGGAACCGCCGCTTACGCCACCGGAGCTACTGCCACCGCTGCCGCCGCCAGAGCTTGACGAGCCATCGCCAGTTCCTGCGGAACTGCTGCTGCCCGTCTCCACGCCGGACGAGGAAAGGTCATTGCCGCCGCCATTGCCGCCATCGTCGCCGTTATCGCTGGAGCAAGAAATTGTGATTGCCGTGGCTATGAGCATAGCCGTGAAAATGAACGATTTGGTTTTGGTTGTGTTCATTGTTTGGTTCTCCTGTTGTTAGGGGTGAATTGTTGAGGGGTGGATTGTGTGGTGGCAATTCCCCTTTTGTCTGAACCAGAATTCTCAGAATTCACAGGATTTACAGAATATTCTGAAAATACTGTAAATTTTGCAAATTCTGGTTCAGACAGTGAGATGGGTGTCCGAAGGGCATGACGTTTGCA
>Ga0099364_10014862_pt1 | contig 10313 bp, 7 predicted proteins | sample TergutTh196P3_FD_73070 | JGI IMG/M metagenome (GOLD analysis project Ga0099364, IMG submission 73070) | Microcerotermes parvus P3 segment gut microbial communities from Pointe-Noire, Republic of the Congo - Th196 P3 | ecosystem: Host-associated > Arthropoda: Insects > Digestive system > Gut ...
GCGGCAAATATAAAACAAAGAATGTATATAAACAAATAATAATCCATAAAAAAGGTTAACATAGTTGATTTTTATTTTCCGGTTAGTTTGTTAAACGGACAGAACGGGAAAAATAAAAAAATATATTGCTGGTTTTAGGATGGAAATAATTTGCATTTCACAAGACAAAAGAAACACAAGGCGCTGATTATCTGTTATTTAAAAACACGCATCGTTTCTTTATTATCGACGGCATTTACAATTGAGTGGGGAGTCAATAACATGATTCTTCGAACCGCCTGGAAACAAGGGACAGCGGTTGCGTTTTATCATACAGCATAAAAATCACTGCTGGCTTGAATAATATTTCATAAACTGAGACCGTTCATACAGCGAATGATCGGCAACGTTCGAACTGCTCAGTTTCCCTGCAAAATCGGAAATTGTCCGGTATTTATTCTGATTCATCCAATCGCCCATCATATTCAACATTTTTGTGATAATATCAGAACCATACATATAAACAGCGCTACACAATTGTACTACTGTCGCTCCGGCCATTAAACACTTAATGACGTCTTCCCAATCGTGTACACCGTTAGACGAGGCGATCGGCAGCCCCGGCACTTTGCCCGAAACCAACGCCGTCCATCGAAGCGTATCACTTAATTCCGCTTGATTGCTGAATATCTGTCCTGCAACGATTTGTTCGGTATTAATATCAATATCCGTTTGATAAAACCGGTTAAATAAGACGATGCCATTCGCGCCCTGATTTTTTAAAATATAAGCAAGCGCCGGAATATTACTGAAATATTTTCCAATCTTAACAATCACAGGGATGGAGAGTTGCTTTTTTACTTTTTGAAGTACGGTTGAATATAAACGGATCACTGCATCGTACGAAAAATTAAGCTCCGTAAAAAGATAATAGATATTTAATTCGAGCGCATCTGCTCCCGCTTCTTCCATCAAACGGGCATACTCCGCCCATACATCTGTTTTATAACAGTTGAGGCTGGCAATAACAGGTATCGAACAGGCTGCTTTCGTTTCTTTTATTAATGTAAGGTATTCGTCAATTTGTTGCGCTTTTACATAATTTTCGATATAATCGGCAGCCTCCGGCGAATCTGATGGGTGCAGGAATGTGCCGCAATACATTTGTATCTGCTCTTCAAACAAGGACTTTAAGACGATGGCTCCTGCTCCTGCCTGTTCAAATTCCTTGTTTTTTTGAACATTTCTTGTCAAACCCGAACTTCCTATGATCAGAGGGGTTTTTAATGGCAAACCGGCAAAAGTTGTTTTAAATTTTATCATATTTATTTCAATAAGCAAGGCAAAGGTAATATTTTATTTCAAATTGATATAAAAAAGCGCATTAAAATTACAAAATCATCATATTTCACGATCTCCAAATATCATTCTTCCTACGCGAATCATCGTACTGCCGTTCTGAATAGCTGCGGCATAATCATCACTCATCCCCATTGATAATTCCGTAAACGAATCGCTGGCTTTACCCGAACGCTTTATCTCATCAAACAAGGCTTTCAATGTCTGAAATTCACGTTTAATCTGCCCTGTATCATCTGTAAAGGTAGCCATTCCCATCAAACCAGCCACGATCACATGAGGATAAGCATCCAATCGGTTTTCCCGAAACAAACGCAAACATTCATCCGGTTCAAAACCGTGTTTGGTCGTTTCTTCAGCAATATGTACTTCCAACAACACACGAATCAGACGATTAAATTTGGCGGCCTGTTTTTCCGTTTCCTTTAATACATTCAACGAATCAATACTTTGTATCGTATGGATAAAGGGCGCTATATATTTCACTTTATTGGTTTGTAACGTACCGATAAAGTGCCATAGAATATCGGATGGAAGCAACGGATATTTGGCAATTAGTTCCTGTACCCTGTTTTCCCCAAACACCCTTTGCCCGGCATCATACGCCTCCCGTATTACTTCAACCGGTTGAAACTTGGAAACGGCGACCAGTGTAACATAAGGGGGTAAAGCATTTTTTAGTTTGATGATATGTTGTGCAATATTCATTGTTGAATTTATTTGATATTCATTCAAAGTATCCTGGGTTCTATATAGAAGTGATTGCCTGTTTTACTTTCGCTTCTGCCGAAAATGGGAACACATCGATTAGTAGCGTTTCAGTCACAGAGGCAATGACATAATCAGCCATTGTCCCTTTCATACCTTCATCCACAATATCAATGGCTTCTCTTACGGTAGTGGCTTGTGCCAACATCTGAACGGCAGTTTTTTTCTCCGCCCCGCTCTTCTCATCCAAGGTGACAAAATAAACCTTTAGCCGGTAATATCGGTCTCCCGAAGGATTAAAAAAGAGTTCGGACAATCGGGCGCGCTTGATGCCTGTTACCATAAAGTCGCCTGAAATATAAGGACGGATTTCCTCCATGATTCGTGCTTCTGCTTCCGTAAAAGAAAGCGCATCAACCAAATAAGGCTCTGTTACTCTTTTCAACATGCCACCTTCAACCATCTTTTCATAAGACACTTTACATTCAAACCAGTTGTTCATCGTTTACGTTGTTCTTTAAAATTAATCATACAAATTTACATTTTATTTCCGAATCTGCCAAGTTTTTTGGCGAAATAATAGCATAAAAAGACCAGCAATCGCCATACCTGCCGACGTACAAAGGATATACAACGTCTTAATGCCTGTCAGGGCATCGGCTGTCTGGGAAACCGCCAATGCCGAGTAGCCAAACGCCGCCATTACTACCGGCGCTGTACCGCTTGCTATGGCTATGCCAATATTCGAACTCAGTCCCATTGTTGCAGTCAGAATCTCGCTTACATTCATGTTTTGTTGCGTTCGCATCTCGTCGGTAAAAGAGGCCAACACCGTGAAAACCAGGTTTGCAACAACAGCAGTGCACACACCGTAAAATACAACGCAGGCAATCAACGCAACAGGCCGGTCTACTGCCGTCAACATCAATAAACTGACGCAGGATGCCGCAAACAGTCCAACAACAATCAGCGACTCTTTCCTTGCGTACGCAAGCAACCGCGGTATAAGAGGTTGTACGGCCAAAGGCGAGAGAAGCCCCGCCATGATAACCACAGGCGCCAAATCCGGCCGCCCCATATTGTAGGTCATGTAATAATAGGTAGTCAGGTTTTTAAACGAATCGGCCATATAGTAAATACAAAACCCCGCTAAAAACAGCATAAACCGCCTGTTTCGCCCAATGGCTAACAACATGTCTTTCATGGCGGGGGGCTTGCCCGGCGTATCGTCATAATACCGTTCTTTCAGGCGGAAGTACGCATTGTAATAGAGCGGTGCAGCAATAACCGCAAACAATGCCAGCGCCAAGGCAAAGCCTCTACTTCTGTCGCCGCCGCCAAAGAAATCAGACAGCGGCAACATTAACGTACCCACGATGATAAACGCAAGGATTGCGCTGCCGTTGCCAAACGACACATATTTTGTCCGCGCCACATCATCCCGCGCAAAATAGGGAAGCATAGCCATCGCCGCCATGTACATCGTCGACAAGGTCAGTTCGCATACAATCAGCATAAAAGAGGCATAAAAGATTCTGATTGCAGGACTGATGTCCGGCGTCAGACCCAGCGCCGCCAATGCGATGGCGAACGGCAACGCACACCATTTAAAATACGGACGGTATTTCCCCGCCTTAAAACGCATACGGTTCATAAACAGGCTTATCGATTGGACATAGATCACGTTGAATATACGATTGAAAAGCAACAGAACAGCCGTTGCCGCCGCAGGAATCAGCGCCACATCGGTACAAAACACCATCAGGTAGTATGATAAAAACGCCATATAGATGCTCGATGCGAATCGTATCCCGCCAAAAGACAGCATCTCAACGGCGTTTGTCTTTTCGGGTTTTGCCGGTTTTGCCGCGCTCAACTGCCGCGACTTTCTTCCGGCCCAGTGTCCTCTATATTTACATTTTACAAGCATTGTTTCAAATGTTCTCTATCGTATTTGTTGCACTTTGTTCCACCAGTCATGCAAATGTACAACTTTTTCTACTAAGTTTTTTTAACCGAATCTTATTTTTTTCTTAATTATCCGGTAACAAACCCACCATACTTTTGTGCCGGTATTAATACTAAAAACACAATATTAATAATGTAAGTAATGAATAAAATTTTAATTGTATGAAAAAGTTACTATGGGTATGTTTATTTCTGTTGGCTGTTTCGTTGACATGGGCGCAGCAGAACATACAGGGAGTTGTGAAAGACGCACAGGGCGAACCGATTATCGGCGCCAATGTAATTGAAAAAGGCACGAGAAATGGAATGATCACAGACGTCAACGGGCAGTTTTCCATTCAATTGGAAAATCCACAAACTATGTTAGTAGTATCCTACATCGGGTTTATAACGCAGGAAATCATGTCGCACGCAGATATGATCATCATATTGCAGGAAGACGCACAAAGTTTGGAAGAAGTCGTAGTCGTTGGTTACCAAACCATCAGGAGATCAGACCTGACGGGCGCCGTATCGAGCATCAGGGCAAGAGAGCTGAACATTACCACGCCTTCGGTCGGACAGAGTCTGGTTGGTAAGGTGGCCGGTGTACAAATTTCACAGGTGAGCGGAGCCCCCTACATGAGTACCAAGATACGCGTTCGCGGTGTCGTATCGGTCAATGCAGCATCCGATCCGCTTTATGTGATTGATGGCTATCCTTCCAACGAAGATTTAAACCTTAACCCGGAAGACATTGAGTCGATCGAAATATTGAAAGATGCAGCATCGGCGGCAATCTACGGTTCGAGGGCTGCAGGCGGAGTAGTGATGATTACCACGAAAAGAGGCAGGGAAGGCCGTTCGAAGGTTGAAGTCAACTACCAGCATACCATCGGACAATTAGAACATAAAGTAAAGTTACTCAACAGTCAGGAATGGGCGGAAGTATTGGTTGATGCAAGAAACAATACATACCGTGATTTATTAGTGACCAGCGGCAAAACATGGAACGAGTCCATGAAAAGCGACAATAACGATGTGCGGAGCAGCAACTTGGGCGGTTACAATTCGGGGGCGATGATTCCCGAATTACTGTACGATTTTGCTACACAGACGGTTAAAAAGCCGCAGTATAATACCGACTGGCAGGATGCGCTGTACCAAAGCGCGCAGGGCGACAGAATACATGTGAACATATCGGGAGGGGGAAACAGTGTGCGCTACAATGTCAGCGGCGGATACCAGTATATGGAAGGTATTGTCAAAACAACCAAACAGGACAGAATAAACCTTCGCAGCAATATTGATGCCGACATCAGCAGTAAATTTAAGGTAGGCGCCAATATTGCACTGACCTCCAATTCCAACAGAGAGATACAGGAAGGACGTTTCCACCAGGGGCCAATACTTGGCGCGTTAGTATATGCGCCTATTTTCAGGGCGTATGATGATAACGGAAACTTAGTGAAAAACGAAATGACTTCCATCGCCAGTTTATATGGTTATCAAACCATCGAAAATCCCGTGGCACTGGCTACCGAAACCATCATCAAGCGCAGTGGCATCCGTAATACCAGCAATGTATTTGCCACCTACGAGATTTTTACTGAATTGTATGCAAAAGTCAATCTGGGAATGTATAACTATACAGAAAAATATGAGTTTTACAATCCTACAAGTCTCAGTAGCGGCGCCGAACCACCCTATTCCACTGCATCAAAGGCTGCCGCCTATTCAGTGGCCCACTTTACCAACCGGAAAGATTATCTTGGCGAATTAACGTTGAATTATAGCAAAAGTATCGGGAATCACACTTTTCAAGGCGTACTGGGTGGATCGCTCCAGAGAAACATGCAGGACGTGCTCCAGGTCAGGGCAAATGGTTATGAAGACGACCATATCCCTGAAGTGACCGGAAAAGGCGCTGATCCAATCAATTTTTCGCTCGAAAGTCCAACCAGAAAGTCGAACTGGTCAATGGTATCTTATTTTGCACGCGTCAATTACAACCTGCTAAGCCGTTATTTCCTGTCGGTATCTTTCCGGGGCGACGGTTCATCGCTGTTCGGCCCGCTCAATCGTTGGGGATATTTTCCTTCGGTGAGCGCAGGTTGGACTATTTCCAACGAACAATTCTATGGCAATACATTCGGCAATTCTTCAACCCTGAAATTGAGAAGCAGTTGGGGGTTGAGCGGAAACAACAACATCGGGAACTACAATTATGAACAGGTGATGAGTTCGCCTACCGGCGTGGTGATTGGTAATGCAGTGACTTCGGCCATGTATCCCGGCGGTTTCATGGATAGAAAATTGGGCTGGGAATCAACATCACAATTCAATATCGGGCTGGATTTAAACTTGTTCAACAATCGTGTCATGATTATCACCAATTACTATAACAGTAATACATTCAATCTGTTATTTAATCAGTCCATATCTGCCATTTCAGGCTCCACCAGTTACTTAACCAATCTGCCCAATTCAAAAATCCGCAATCGCGGAGTGGATATACAGGTAGACGGATTTGTAGTCAACACCCGTGATTTCAACTTTAAAATTGGAGGAAACATTTCGACGAACCGTAACAAGGTAATGGATTTGGGTGGCGCAAGCACCATTATCTCCCAGGGGGCAGAGCGTTCGTATAATACACATATTACGCGTGAAGGATCGCCGATTGGCATGTTCTACGGGTTTAAAGTAGCAGGCATGGTGCGCGAAAAAGATATGGCTAACCTTGCCGAAGATGATCTGTATTACGATGCAGGGACCAGGACATTTCCGGCAGGATACAAGATCAAAGGGCCGCCAAGGTCAGTGGCGCAAACTACTAAGTTAGTTCCCGGCGATATTTATTTTGAAGACACAAACGGCGACGGTGTCGTCACCGACGACGATAAGGACATCATCGGTTCGCCGCATCCCGATTTCATCTACGGCATCAATCTGTCGGGCAATTACAAGGCATTCGATTTGATTGCGTCGTTCAACGGCGTGAATGGCAACAAGGTGCTCGATGGGCAGGATTATTATATTTACAATATGGAAGCGTCGGGTAATCTTTACAAGGACGTAACCCAACGGTACCGCGATGAACAGAATCCCGGTAACGGAAAGGTATACAGGGCTGCAAGGGGTGGTACACAAAGTAACAGCACACGCCTTTCGACATTCTATTTGCAGGACGGCTCGTTTTTCAGGTGTACCAATATCACGCTGGGATATACACTTGCAGGAATCAACCGCATCAGCAACGGTAACATCAGCAACCTGAGGTTTTACCTTGCTGTGGACAACGCTTTTACCATCACCAAATACAAGGGACATAACCCCGAAGTGGACTATAATAACGGAAGTAACCTCACGCCCGGCGTTGATTACGGGAAATATCCGTTAGTAAGGGCATACCAGTTTGGCGTTCAAGTATCATTCTAACCCTTTAAAATTTAAGAAAATGAAAAAGAATATTATCATAGTATTAGTAAGTATCCTTGCTTTATCGTGCAGCGATTTTTTACAGGAGAGCGACCCCAACAGAATAGAACTCCCCGATTATTTCCAAAACGAAAACGACGTTTTAAGGGCTGTTAACAGCATATATTTAGCCATACGAAGCGGCAGTTGCTTAGGTGAAGGCAGTACGATGTACACCGAAGAGCGGTCGGACAACATGGGACGGATAGACAACCAGTCGAATGCAGGCGAACCCTTCCAGTTCACTGATTTTTCACTCTTGCCAAGCAATACCTATCTAAAAACGCATTGGACGGCATTATTTACAGCAATCACACGTTGTAACTTTGTGCTGTCTTATATTGACGATGTTCAATTTGAAGACAATGCCACCCGCGAAATGTATCGTGCCGAAGCGCTGTTTGTCCGTGCGCTTGTTTACCTTCATGCCGTACGTAAATGGGGTGATTTGCCCTTGATAACCACCTATCTGTTGAATCCCGATGAGGTGGTATCAAATACATTCCGGGAAAAGAAGGAAAAGGTGTACGAACAAATCATCAACGACCTGACCGAGAGCCTTAAAGCCGACCAACTACCCAACCTGCAACCTCTTACCGGGAAAGGACGTGCATGTAAAGCCGCTATCAATGCCTTATTGGGCGAAGCCTACCTGACGATGGCTACCACGTTGGCAGACAACCGTCAAACCAATCTCGAACAGGCAAAGAAGTATTTGACGGACGCCTACGCCATGCGCCAATTCGGTGAACTGAAAGAAATTCCCTACGAAGATGTTTTCGACGTTGATAAAAAAAATACCTGCGAAGAAATTATTTTCCAGATAAGGTATATTCAAGGTAACGTGAATTATTCATCAAGTATGGCACGGGGAAACCAGCCAAGGGGCGAAAACGTCAATTCACTGAACAATTCGACAGGCAACGGCACTTATATCAATCTCGACATCGTGAAGGAATACGAAGATGACGATCTGCGCAAAGATTTTTCGGTACGCTATTCACCCAACGCTGCCAGCACCTGGTATATGACAAAATTCAGGGATACAAGCCCGGCGGCAGGAACACTTGGTTACGGCGGCAACGACTGGATTTTGATACGTTATGCCCATGTGATCCTGATGCTTGCCGAAGTACACATGTATCTTGGCGAAAACGACGTGGCAATTGGCTACCTTGATCAGGCACGCGAGCGTGCAGGCTTGCCCCGATATGCTGCAATGCAGGCTGACGCAGATTATACTTCTAAGTATCCAACACTCAAATTAGCCATTCTCCACGAAAGACGGGTAGAACTTGCTTTCGAAAACCACCGCTGGTTTGATTTGCTGCGTTTCTTCACCACAGAGGAACTCCAAACCTATATCCATAGTAAGGTACAAACCGATTATGGTATTTCCAATATCAGAAATTTCGGACCAAAGGATATTTATTATCCGATACCGTTCGACGAAAATAAACTAAACCCCGAAAAAATGTATCAAAATGAAGGATATTAAAAAGTTTTTGTTTGTTGGTAAATTTTTTCTCATGGCTCTGTTTCTGCTCGCGAGAGCAGAAACAGTTTTTTGCCAACCCGATGCAGGTTACTCACTTGTATTTCCGCAAAAAATCGAAACAAAGAATTTCTATTTCCTGTCATTGCTTCAACATTTGAACGAAGCGGGAAATATATTGCTTAATGACAATGAATTACAGTCTGTTGCCATGCGCAAACAAACATCGTTTGTTTCGGCATCCACCCATCACGAAATCATACAGGCAATGCGTTTCAGCGAATCCGAAATAGCAACCGTCAGCGATCGACTAAGCGCCTTATACAAAGTGGACAACGCTTTGGGAAAACTCACGGCCAACCATTTGGTGTTGTCCGGATGTTATTATCTTTATAAGGATTTACCTGACAATGAATTATTAGTCAAAGCCTGGGAACAGGACGCCCAAAGCATCAACCGAATCATCGACATCTATGGAGAAGGACAAAAACCGCTTTACCCCAACATTGACTCAATCAGTTTTGTGCGGAACAGCACGTCTCACCAGACCATCATCCAGGAATGTCAGGGTTATTTGAACGAATGGATAAAGGACGGCAAACTGTTTTATACGCTCCCGTTCGAAGCGTCGCTGTTGCTGCTCGACTTGAACGGCCGGAAAGAACAGGTTGATTACGAACCGATGTCGGAAACAGTCAATCAACAAAGTTATACGTACATCCGAAGCATTGACTGGAATAAATACCCGTACTCGTTGATTCTGATTCTTGGCGCCGGTCCCGACGATTATGTCACACAACTAAGTGCAACAGCAAAGACACGATTAAGGACGGCAGCCCTCAAATACCATCAGGGCGCTGCTCCGTTGATTGTTGTTTCGGGCGGACGGGTTCATCCTTATAAAACCCTCAACAACGAAGCGTACTTCATGAAAAAGTACCTGATGGAAGAATGTCACGTCCCCGAACAGGCGATCATCTTGGAGCCTCATGCCCGCCACACGACAAGCAACGTGAGAAACTGCGTCCGCATCATGTTCCGGCAAGGCATACCGATGGACAAATGCGCCCTGATTTCGTCGTCCACAATCCATATCACATCGGTTGCCTCAGATGCGTTCGCCGAACGCTGCCTGAATGAGATGGGAATAAAACCATACGAACTGGGAAAACGGATTGCCGATCAGTTTGTCGAATTTTATCCGAAACTGGACGCTTTACAGATCAATCCGATGGAACCTCTTGACCCTTGATACTTTCATCATTCAATTTTCGGGCAATGAGAATTTTTTAAACAATCTTCATATAATTGAGTATTAATTTTTAAAAGTAAAAAAATGAATCTA
>Ga0099364_10014863_pt1 | contig 10312 bp, 15 predicted proteins | sample TergutTh196P3_FD_73070 | JGI IMG/M metagenome (GOLD analysis project Ga0099364, IMG submission 73070) | Microcerotermes parvus P3 segment gut microbial communities from Pointe-Noire, Republic of the Congo - Th196 P3 | ecosystem: Host-associated > Arthropoda: Insects > Digestive system > Gut ...
GATCGGAAACCGGGCGGGGTGTGGCCACCGCGCCCTACGAAGGGGCGGGGCGGAAAACCCTGTAGGGGACGCGGCCCTCCGCGTCCCGCAAAACATCCCCGACGCACACGCGCGGAGAAACGCGGCACATCCCGCCCTACACGTTATCGACTATTTGATGGTTTGGAATAAATTACCTGCCGAAACGATTGACATTTGCGGATACTTCGTGTACAATGGTACGGGGAGGTGATTCACTGTGGCAAACAAACACACACGTTCAAGCGGTATGCACATTCGGGTGAATCCCGAGATCAAAGCACAGGTCGAGCCGATTCTCGCGGCCATAGGATTGTCGTTCAGCGATGTCTTCAATCTCACACTCAGGCAGATTTATCTCAAACGGCGGATTCCGTTTGACTTGTCGGCCGTAGAACTGACCGAAAACGGCTTCACGCCGCAGTTTGAGGCGGAAGTGTTGGCTGAGGCGGAAAAAATGCACGAAGCTGTCGCAAACGGAAACGGCTAAGTTGTACAAAAACACAGCAGAAATGTTCGCGCAATGGGATAAAGAGGACGCCGAAGCAGGCGTTACCTTTTCACGGGCACAGGGGGGATAAGGCGATGGACGGCAAACGCGTTTATCTGGTGGCACATTTTGATGAGGGCACAAACCAACGCCTGGCCGATCTTTACGGCAAGCTCGTTTCCGCGGGCTTGTCCGGGGAGCAAACCAGAGGGATACCGTATCATTTCACCCTGGGAAGTTTTGATACGGCGTCGGAAGCCCATGTTTTGGCGCGCGCAAACCGTTTCACGCCAGTCGAAAGCGTTTGAAATCAGCCTGAGCTATATCGGGCTGTTTGGCCTGAAAGTCTTGTTTCTCGCTCCCGCGATGAATACCGAATTGCTGCATCTTTACCGCGATCTAGTGCCGGAGGAAGGGATAAGCGGCTGTCACAATTGGGCGGCGCACGCCACGATTCTCATAGACACTCCCGAAAATATCCAAGCGGCTGTCCCCATCGTCGCGCGGTCCTTCTCGCCGTTTGCCGCCAAAATCGAGAGCGTTGGCGCATACGAGTTCGCCCCGCTTAGGTTCTTGGCGGAGTACCGGTTTCCTGGTTGATGCTTTATGCTTGGAGGAGGTTCTGGTATGTCCCCTATCATCAACATACGCCAATGTCCGGAATGGCTGGAACGCGCGGCAGACTATTTTTCGTCACGGTGGAACATAGACAGACAGCTATACTGGGACAGCCTCAGCGACAGCGTAACAACCGAAAACCCCGTGCCTCGCTGGTATCTTATGCTGCGTGGCGATGAAATCATCGGCGGGTTCGGGCTGATTGACAATGACTTTATGGTCAGGACAGACCTATGCCCGTGGCTGTGCGCGCTATACATAGAACCCAGCGAGCGCGGGCAAAAGCTCGGCTCGAGGCTGCTGGCGCACAGCCGATACGAGGCGGGGGCATTGGGGTTCAGCCGGGTGTATCTCAACACCGACCATGTGGGTTACTATGAGAAATACGGCTGGCGTTATATCGGTGATTTTGCCCACCGGAGCGGCACAGACGCACGGGTTTATGAAGCGGATGTCTTGGGACTTGAGGAAAGGTAAGTGTTGTTTCATGTCTGCGCGGATTTATAGGATACGGGGTTCCCGGAGGGTCAATCAAACGCAAAAAACCGACTGCCCGAAAGCAATCGGCTTTTTTGTGTTGTGGCGTTATTCTATCCGCACACGATGCTTGACTTGAAAATTGTGATCGGAGGAGCTTAAATAAATGATGCCCTCAATTAATCCGATAGTCGAGGGAATTAACGTCCAGGAAAAAAGCAGATATACGACGCCCAGGCCGATTTGTCCGAGATAAAATTTATGGATGCCGAGTCCGCCGAGAAAAATGCCCAACAACCCAGCCGCAAGTTTGCTTTTGAGCGGCCATGCCGGGCTAATGCCCTCCTGCATGGGAGGCGCGACATTTTGCACGACGACTTGCACGGGCGGCGGTGGGACAGGGACCTGAGCATAGGGCTGCTGCGGTGGCGGCGGCGGAACCTGCGGCAGGGCTTCCCCGCAATACTTGCATTGCTTGCTTTCCGCGTCGATGGATGCGCCGCACTGAGGACAGTTGTTCATGTGTTTTCCCTCCTGGTTTTATTGTTTTTTATTCCCATTGCGACTGTCGGCAAGACAATGCAGGAATAAACAAAGAGAAGAATGAGATTGAACAGGACATACGCTGTTTTTGTATACAGTCCGCTGAAGAAAATCAAATTGAGGTTCTGAATGACGGTAAACAGTCCGGTGGTAAAACACAGGGAGATAAACGAGGCTGTGTTCAGGACATGGGGCAAATAAGCGCTGAACAGACACAGGAGAAACAGCAAGGAGAAATTGACTGCCGCGAAGAATACGGCCATGCCGTACACGCTATATTCCTGAATATGGATGACTTCAAACAGAATATAGAACATGATCCCGATGAAAAAAGCGGATAACAGGGTTGCCAGCGCAGACCCCAGTGAAAAGGCTTTGGCTTGTTTCATTATGCTTCCCCCTCTTTCTTTCCGCATTGGGAACAGAATTTAGCCCCCGCAGGGATGCCCGCCCCGCATGTACACGTTGTTCCCGCAAGGGAGGCTCCGCATTCTCCGCAGAACTTCAAGCTGCCGGAAATCACGGCGCCGCAAGAATGGCATTTTACCCCAATCTGATTTTGATTCTGTTGCGCGGGTGCGGCAATATTCAGGTTCTGCTGCATAGACGAGGCAATCGCGGTTCCCGCGCCGAATCCAACGCCTCCGGCGGCGAAGGCTCCCGCCACACCGCCCGTATTTCCGGCGGCGGTTTCATAAACATCGAAGGAGCGTTGTGTGACATAGCGGTTGTCGCCCATGATTTCAAACGCGGCCTTGTTCCCCAGTATCTTGTTGATTTCCGCAAAATCCTCGTCTGGAAAATTGATGGAATGGATGAAGAAGTTCACCAAACGAAACCCGAAACTTTGGATATCTGAACGAAGGGCTTCATTGACGCTGGAGGACAGCTCCTCCAGTTTGGCGGAAATCTCCAGCGCGGATATTTTTTGATTGATCATAACATTCGCAATGACCGATTTGATTTTTGTTACGATGATGCCTTTATAGTATGACATCACTTTATCGTACCTGACCGCGTCAGCCATTTGCATGGCTCCGATGATTTCGGTGAAAAACAGCTTATAGTCTTCAATTTTCAGGCCAAACTGTCCGAAGGCGCGTATCCGCAGTTTTACATAATATTTTGGGTCAATGACTTGGATGGGGGTTGAGGTTCCCCATTGCATGTCCAGCTTGGCCGTTAAATTTACAAAGTAGATTTCGGCGGGAAACGGAGTTTTCCTGCCGAAGGGGAGATTGACTATGCCTTGCAGAACAGGAAGGTTTTTTGTGTCCAGGGTATATGTTCCCGCTGGGAATGTATCACAAACCTTGCCGCCATTCACAAATATGGCTGCCTGCCCTTCCCCGACAATCAGTTGTGTGCCAAAAACCAGGCTGTCCGTCGGATGCTTGTAAATGACCCAATCTCGATTTTTGAGACCGTCAAATTTTACAACGTCAATGATCGCCATGATATTCTCCCTTCATTTTCCCATTTTCCCCATGAAGCATGGGCAGGACGCCGCAAAGCAGGAGTGGTAATCCAAATCCATCGTTCAACAACAGATATCCTCACGGCGTCCGGCCCATGTCTCACAGGGAAGTAACGGACAGGTCACGCCGCTTCTGCGTGCGCCGAGCTTGCTGTGGCGTCCATCCCGTGATACGCGAACAGCAGCGCGTTGCAAAACGCCCCAATCAGACAAAGCGCCGCGAAAACCGTGACGGCCGCGGTCAGCCGTTCGTCCCATTCCATCCGCGCCCGCACATACCAGGCCGCCGCGCTCGCCGCGTATCCGCCGGCCAGCGGAAGCCAGATGCCCAAAAGGACAGTTCGCAGCCCAGCCGTGCCGGCCGCCCGATACCGCCGGGCCATGAGTACGCTGACGACCGTCAGCACCCCGGTCAGTATCCCGGCATAGCCGCCGGCCCATATTTCAACCCACATCCCTGCCGCCTCCTTTCCCCATATTTCATCCGTGCATATCCATTATAGTAACTAATTGATACATTGTCAAGCGGTATTTTTATTGATTTGTATCAATGTGTTACATTCGTTGGGAGAGAGCGCCTGTATCCGCTACGCTCTAGGAAAGGAGAGTGAGGAATATGCTGCCGATCCGTCTGCGTGAGCTCCGAACCGCGAAGGGCGTTACACAGGCCCATGTCGCCGATTTTCTGGCGATCACCCGCGTAGCGTATTCCTTGTATGAATCGGGCAAGCGGCAGATGAATAACGATACGCTGTGCCGTCTGGCCGAGTATTTTCATGTCAGCGCCGACTATTTGCTGGGGCGCGATCCGGCGCTCCCGCTGTCCGACGAGGAAAGCCGCCTGATTGCGCGGTATCGCCAGCTGGACAAGCGCGGAAGAGAAAATGTCAGGGCCACAACGGCCTATGAATACAACGCCGCCAAGCGCAGGGATAAGCCGGCAGGCTAGAAAAAAGGACCCCCCGCAAGGGGTCCCCTCAGGGCAAACGTATAAGACACCGCTGGGCGTCAAATTTCCTATACAATCGGCGCGATGCGGGCATCGCGCCTTACGGTGTGTGCGGGGCGGAAGCCCTGTAGGGGACGCGGCCCTCCGCGTCCCGCGGGATTTCTGAGCGTTTCCCGTTTGCCCGCCTCGCGAGACGGTTTGCTGTGCGCGGTGCTATTTTTTCTTCACGGGATAACAAGCCTCCGTCACCCATTGTTCAGGATTCGGGTCATGGCCGGGGCTGACATGATAAATATTGAACATCGGCCCGTTAAAATCGTACCCGTTGGCGACTACCCAGCGCGCAACCGTTTCGCTTATTTCGTCTATCTGGTCGTAGCCGCCGTTGAACGTAACGGAAACCATCTGTATAGGCGGCACAGTCTTAAACTTTATGCTCTCCGTGTCCTGGTATTCGCCGATGACAGACATTTGGATTTCTACATCAACGTCCTGGTTCACATGAGCCGGGTCATGAAATATGGCGATGCAGTATTCAGGATTCGCCGGCCGTATGGAAAGCGGCTCGGCTTCCTCGGAATACTGTTTCCACAGCACACCCTCGCACTCGTAATTGGGAATGATTTTGCGAACGCTTGCCACCGTCCGTTGCGGCATTTCTTTCAAGATAACATCGTACTTCATGGCGTGTTCATCCTTTCTTAGCCGAGAAATGGCGGTTTCAATCAGCGACAGCCGCTTCCGCGCTGCCTGCTCCTCTTCCTTTACCTCTTCCAGCTTAACCGACAGAAAAGCCCTGAGCGCCTCCGGGTCGTGGTACTGCTTCATAATTTCAAGAATGGAAGCCAGGCTGAAGCCCATATCCTTGAGGGCTGTAATGCGATTGGCTGTCTGAAGCTGGGTAGGAACATAGTAACGATAGCCGGTAAAATCGTCAACCGTTTCGGGTTTCAGCAGTCCCAGTTCGTCATAGTGGCGCAGCATACGGATGCTGACCCGCGACAGTTTTGAAAAATCGCCGATTTTGATCATGGCGCAGTCCTCTCTTATACGCGTATTTGTGACGTCGAGTTCATTTTATAGTATACCATTGTGTGAGAGTCAAGAGGGTAAGGAAAAATATTTTTCGATATGTTGTGTTGAGGCATGGCATGGGCGGCCGGCTTCTTTCTTGCGAAAATCAGGATTCTGTGCTATTATATACGGCGGAGACCGTGCGGGAGGGTATGGCTGATAAGGGCAGGCAGGTTATCATAACCGGCGGCGCGAACGGCATCGGGGGCTGCAGTGCGTGTCCGCTATGGAGAAATTTTATTTTATGGAGGTGTGTATATGGTAAGGCATATCGTTATGTGGACGTACAAAGAGGGATTAACAGACAGGGAAAATCACGAAAATGCCATAAAAATAAAGTCCGAACTGGAGGCATTAAAGCATTCAATAGAAGAAGTCATCGAAATGAAAGTCCACATAAATACGCTTTCATCAAGCAATATGGATATTATGCTTGACAGTTCATTTGAAAACGAAGAAACAATGGCAAGATACAAAGTACACCCTGAACACATGAAAATAGCAGGGTTTATTGGTGCTGTCCTGCAAAATAGAACGGTCATTGATTATTATGAATAACAGGCAAAATAAGCCGGAGCGCGTTCCGGTGAAAATTATCGGGGAGTGAAACACTATGCTTTGCGAATTTTCCCTATCCGCCCCCCGCGAGGATTTCTACAACATCACCCCGCAGGTCCGCGAGGCCGTCTCTAAGAGCGGCGTGACGGACGGCATCGCCGTGGTGTTCTGCCCGCATACAACGGCGGGCCTCACCATCAACGAAAACGCCGATCCCGATGTGGTTTGCGACCTTCTGCTCGGTCTATCCAAAGCCTTCCCCGACCGCCCGGAGTTCCGCCACGGCGAGGGTAACAGCTCGGCGCACCTGAAAGCGTCGGCGATGGGTTCCAGCGTGACGGTGATGGTCAGCGGCGGGAAGCTGGTGCTGGGCACATGGCAGGGCATCTACTTCTGCGAGTTTGACCCGCCGAGGAACAGGAAGTTTTTTGTGAAAGTCTTATGATAACCTACACCCTCACCCGCTCCAAACGCAAAACGGTCGCTATCCACATCCGCGACGGCAGCGTGGAAGTCCGCGCTCCGTTGAGAACGCCGAAGCGGGACATAGACCGCTTTGTCATGTCCAAAGAACAATGGATTGCGGCCAAGCTCTTACAATCCCGCGAACGGGCCCAGCAGCGCGAAGCGTTCAGGCGCACTTGCGGCGACGCCGTTCCCGCGCAAAGGGCCGAGTTTATGAACGCCGCAAAGAGCCATATCCCCCTGCGCGTTGCGCATTTTGCGGAGAAGATGGGCGCTGCGCCCGCCGCCGTTAAGATAAACCGCGCAAAAGCACGCTGGGGCAGCTGCTCCGCGAAGAAAAACCTCAACTTCTCCTGGCGGCTGATGATGGCCGATGATGATGTGATTGATTACGTCGTCGTCCACGAGCTGGCGCATCTGAAAGAGATGAGCCACTCGCCGCGCTTCTGGGCGATAGTGGAGGGCGTCCTGCCGGATTACCGGGCGCGGCAATCGCGGCTCCGTGCATTGCAGAGACGGCTTTCCTGTGAAGATTGGGGGTAAGGGGATAGGTGTGTTCGGCGCGAGGTATGAAGGTCTCCCTTGTGAGCGACGGCCTGTTTGCGGTTATTTGAGGAAGCTGAGGTGCGGGGGTGATTTCGGGAGAATGATTTGGTAGTTAGCGGTTGATGAAGGGGGTTCCATGTGATAGAATAAGCAAGTAAAGTAAATTCAATGAGAGTGAACCGGAGGAGAGCTTAGTGAGTATTAAAAATGTAAACCCATATCCGATGTCGCAGCTTTTTGATACCGACAGCAAATGGATTTTTGAAATCCCTAAGTATCAACGCGAGTATACTTGGGGCATAAAAGAATGGGAAAATCTTTATGACGACCTGTCCGAAAATCATTCTGGATACTTTCTTGGAACAATAATTTGCATTGACACCAGCGCCGATTCTATAAATGCTCCGAAAAGAGAAGTCGTAGATGGACAGCAACGTTTAACGACGCTTAGTTTATTTCTTGCGGCACTGTATTCAACGTTTCAGATTTACCGGGAGAACATGGACGATGACCAGCAGGCAGACCTTTTACAGTTAAAGCGAAAATTGGTCTTGAAAGGCACGGATTCGACAGTGCGTGTAGTCCCGCAAACACAAAACCGCAATTTAGACGATTATAAAGGCGTTCTCGCAGAACAAAAAATCATTTCCGCCCATCCTCTTCCGAAATTCGCGGGGGTACGCAGAATTAAGAGGGCTTTTGAGTATTTTAAGAAAAGGATAGCCGCGGAGATAGCGGCGACAGATGCAGAGGCAGCGCCGGAAGCAGCATTGACTGCTCTTTTTAGCATACTTGAAAAGGTTAATACGGCGGTTGTAGTTATGATTGAGGTTTCCAGCCATTCCGACGCCTATATTCTGTTTGAATCGTTGAATAATCGGGGCACTCCGCTTACTGCCGTTGACTTGATAAAAAATCTGCTGTTAGCTCAGCTTGACATTCACGGAAACGAAAGCCTTGATTACTATTTTTCCCGATGGCAGCAAGTGTTGGAGCATATCGGCGACGATTATGGGGTGCAAGAACGCTTTTTCCGTCACAACTATAATGCGTTTCGACGGTCAGCAAATGCCCCGTTTATACGCGAAGGGGATGCGCGGCAATACCCATTGGGCGCGTTGGCCACTCGCTCAAATCTTCTCAATATCTATGAGAAGGTCATTAAGAAAGACCCGGAACTGTTTTTGGAAACATTGGCCGCCCATGCTGCGTTGTACTCCAAAATTATTTTGCAAAACTCAGATGGATTGGCACAGGCGTTGTTGGAAAGTTATCAAAATCTCGCGCGTGTTCAAGGCGCACCATCCTATCTTATGTTGCTCTATTTAGAAAAGGAGCGGGAAACACTCAACCTCACAGATGCCGATATGGTTAACACCGTTACGCTCCTTACGAATTTCTTTGTTAGGCGTAATTTAACAGATATCCCGCCTACAAGAGATTTGACGCGGATATTTATGGCGCTTATTGAAGAAATTGAAACGTCTGGATTGACTGGCAACGGTGTATATGTTGCCGTTCGGAATAAACTGCTTTCGTATTCGGCTCCCGATACTGTATTTGAGGAAAAAATGCGCGGATCTGTCTACAGTGACAACTCTGATGCCACACGATTTATTCTTTGCATGATGGCGACGCAGGGCATGACCACAGAGAACAAGGTCGATTTGTGGAAAACGAATCCTAATAAGCAATACACATGGACAATAGAGCATATATTTCCGCAGGGTGAGAATATCCCACAAGGTTGGATTGACATGATTGCCGGTGGAGATGAGAATAAAGCCAAAGAGCATCAATCGCTGTATGTTCACACGCTTGGAAATCTGACCATTACAGGGTACAACAGCACCCTTAGTAACCGTTCGTTTGAGGAGAAAAAGGAGCGTAAAGATAATAAAGGGAGATATATAGGTTATCGAAATGGGCTTAATCTAAACGAGGATGTTGTTGCCGCCGATACATGGAATGTTGAGAGCATTGCGGCGAGAACAGAGCGCTTAGTGAAAGACGCGCTTGCGCTGTTTGCCATGTAGCATCAATTCATACGCAAATTATTTCATAGAAAGAAGGGCCGCGAACGCCAAGACTAATTGCAGAATGTACTGCAATATGTGCAGCGGCGTAACTTCCACAAGGTTATCGACAGAGCTATGCTCGCTTGCAAAAATAGCGGGAATACGCGTTCCGAGCATTTTGCTGACGTCAGAAAAACCGCGATTAGACAACACCTTGTCGGCAATCGCGGCTCCGTGCATTGCAGAAACGGCTTTCCGGTGAAGATTGGGGGTAAGGCCACATGCGCCAGTTCATCGCGGGAGCCGTAATCCTCCTCGCGTGGAACATCGTTGTTTTCCTCCTATACGGTCTTGATAAGCGCAGCGCCAAGCGCGGCGGGCGGCGCGTCAGCGAGGGGACGCTGCTGCTGACCGCGGCGCTGATGGGCGGGCCGGGCGCGTGGCTGGGGATGGCGGTGTTCCGGCATAAAACAAGGCACGCCAAGTTCAAGATTGGCGTGCCGCTACTGATGATCGTAAACATAGCCGCCGGGGCTTTGATCTTTTACAATTTCAGAATGGTGGATGTGCCTATGCCATACCAGAAGATCACGCCCGAGGCGGCGAAAGAGATGATGGACAACGGAAACGCAACCATCCTCGACGTCCGCACCGAGGCCGAGTTCGCAGCGGCGCACATCGAAAACGCGCTCTTAATCCCCGACACGGACATCAGGGAGCGCGCGCCGGGGTTATTGCCCGATAAAAAGCAAGTCATCCTTGTCTACTGCCGGACCGGGAGACGCAGCGAACAAGCCGCCCGCGCGCTGATGGAGCTGGGCTATACCCGTGTATACGACTTCGGCGGCATCGTAGATTGGCCGTATAGAACGATTGCCGCTTAATAGTCCCTCACCCGAACTCGCGCGCCAGTATATCCATGTAAATTTTGTCGAAATATTTACCGTTTTTGAATACCCATTCACGCCGCCGCCCGGCTTCCCGGAATCCCGCCTTTTTGTAACAGGCAATAGCTGCATTGTTATCTGCATGAACGGAAAGCATGATATTGTTAAGATTCAATGTTTTGAAGCCGTAGC